>Ga0070733_10000385_pt1 | contig 36915 bp, 32 predicted proteins | sample Coa_R1_9_FD_66450 | JGI IMG/M metagenome (GOLD analysis project Ga0070733, IMG submission 66450) | Surface soil microbial communities from Centralia Pennsylvania, which are recovering from an underground coalmine fire - Coalmine... | ecosystem: Environmental > Terrestrial > Soil > Unclassified ... | reverse complement strand
GTGAAAACGCCGAGCTGCTGAATCATCGTATTGACGATTTTGGCCGATCGGAGAAATTCCCCTTCCAGCGGCCGGCCGTCCACGTCCAACCGGACCGTTTGGGTCAAATTGCCCTGAGCCACCGCTCCGATTGCGCGCGTCACTTCCGTTGTTGGGCGCAGCAGGTCTTCCACCAGGGTATTCACTGAAGTTTCCATCTCGCCCCAGGCCCCACGCGACTCGTGGAATCGAATGCGCTCGCGCGTTCGCCCTTCTTTACCCACTGCTTGACCGACGCGTTTCAACTCGTGCGCCATTTGCTGATTTGCAGCCACGATCTCATTGAACGTGTCCGCCAGCTTTCCAGCCATCCCGGTCCAAGAATCCGGAAGGCGGACAGAAAAATCACCATCGCGCATGGACACAAGGGTGGTCAGAATTACGCTGAGTTCAGGACTGGCCCCGCGCCTTAGTGTGCTGGTGCTCCCGTTACCCCCACCAGTCGCTTTGGTTTTTTCACTCACTTCGGAAATTGGTGCGCCTTGATCGGTTTTCATATTGCCTTTCTCTCCACTGGACAGAATCTGCTCTCTATTCCGTCGTCTTTCGCGTGGGGCTATGCTCCTTGGCATTTGCACCTTGATGAGTCTCAACGGGGCGCCAATCAAAAGGTTGGCCAGTCATGACGGACTCAATTGCACGAAGCAGGTGTTGGCCGGCCTGCGATTTGGTCACGAACGCGCTCGCCCCGACTTTGATCGCTGCGGACACCATTTGAGGTCCATCGTGTTGACTGAGGATTACAACCTTGGATTTCGGGACTTCGGTGCGAATCAGGCGCGTTGCATCCAGGCCGCTGATACCTTGCATACTGATGTCCATGAGGACGACGTCAGGTTGCAAATCCTTCGCCTTCTCCACCGATTCAAGACCGCTTGCCGCTTCACCACAGACCATCAATCCGGGACTTGATTCCAAAAGGGATCGAATCCCTTTTCTGAACAATTCATGGTCATCAACGATCAGAATCCGCGTCAATTCCATTTCCTTCACTCACACGTATTCCCGCGAGATTCACACCCACTCGTTCACACTCTGACCGAATCGGAATTGAAACCAACCCGCAATTTCCCACTTCACGTGCGCCCTACGTGCGTCCAACGTTCCCGTGGGCCCCACGTTCCCGTGCGTTCCACGGTCCCGTGCGTTCCACGGCCTTGTGCGTCCTATGTCCTATATTGTTACTGCCATATTTACGGTCTGGGCATACAGCAAACCCTGTAGAACCTGCTGGGAAACCCTGTATCGCGACTCATCTCTAACTCTTGGACGATTACTTGACCACTGAAACGAAAATTTCCGTCGAACAGCCATCAGGAAACAGATTAATTGCACTTAGTCGAAAGAGCAGTTTCCGTAATTCAGGCTCTCGTTCCCTGTTGAACGTCCGCGTCACGATTTAAAGTTTACTTTTTCGCGACAATACAGGAAGTCACCGACTCTACTAGCCAAATGCCCGTATTCCCTGAAAGCAAAACTTATACGACGATTGAAGTATGGGTCATGCTCCAGTTCAACCTTGCTGAGAATTAGCTGGCGCGTGAATCGGCACCATATCTTGTCGAATGTTGGGGCAAAGACCAGGCGAGGGTACAAAATATGCGAAACGCGGGCGTACTTGCGAGGGATACTCGGATACATAGGAGCGTGCAGGGGCGATCTCATGCCGGGGTAATGCAAAACAGATCACGAACGGGCCGTGATGGAGCCACGTCCAGGAATCCACGCCTGCACATCGTATTTGCTCACAGCAATTTGATGGAAGTCCGCCTTTGCGTGAATGAGCTCAACAGGGCACGTTTCAATTTTGATGCTGACCTGGCCATGTCTTCGGACCAGTTGGCAAATCTTCTGCAATCAAGCCCTTGTGACGTTGTCGTTGCAGAGTTTCGCGGAGACTGCAGCGAGGCAATTCGTCCAATAGAGATCCTCCTTCAATCACAGAGTCAAGCACCTCTGATCTTCGTGACCAACTCTATCGGTCCGGAAATCGCCGCTGAGCTACTCTCGAAAGGCGCAACCGATTGCATTGAGATGATTCGCATTGGCCATCTACCGGTTGCAATTCGCCGGGCGATGTCTGAAAGAAAACTGCGAGATGAACGCGATCGTGCCGAAAGGCAACTCCGATTTTCAGAAGCACATTACCGCGCACTGGTCGGAAACCTGGCTTACGGAATCTGCCAATGCGACACAGAAGGAAAGTTTTTGGAAGTGAACCAGGCATTGGTGACAATGCTCGGATATTCCTCTAGGCAGCAATTAAACCGTGTGAATTTGGCAGGAGAAATCATCTGCGATCCTGACCAACGGGCACGGCTCTTGGGTTTTAGCAAAGGCAGCGACCCATTGAATCCAATGGAGATCCAGTGGAAACGGAAGGATGGCACAACACTAAAGGTACGCGTAAGCGGACGCGAAGTGGAAGACGATTTAGGTGTTCTTGCCGGGTACGAGATCATCGCTGAGGACGTCACAAAACAGCGCGAACTTGAAAATCAATTGCGGCGGCTGGCTATTGAGGATCCACTGACCGGAATAGCTAACTATCGCCATCTCGTTGAGGTGCTTGACAGCGAAATCAAGAGGTCCAATCGCACCGGACGTGAATTTGCGCTCTTATTATTTGATCTGGATGGATTGAAGCTGATCAACGATCGTTACGGCCATTTGGTGGGTAGTGAGGCGCTCTGTCGGGTGGCCGATGTGCTGTGTCTCTCTTGCCGGGATCTGGATACGCCAGCTCGATTTGGCGGAGATGAATTCGCGCTTGTTCTGCCGGAAACTGGCCGGGAGTCGGCGAATCTCGTTGCGCGCCGAATTCGTGACAGTGTTGCGAGTGACGGGCGTGAGCCAAAGATCTCTGTGAGCGTAGGCATTTCCATTTATCCCGCTGATTCCGGGGAAATCGAATCGCTCCTGAGCGCGGCAGACGCATCCCTGTATAAAATGAAAACGCAAGTGCACGGCGAGCAGCCGAGACACAAGATGCAAAAGGGGTTGCCAAATATTAAAAATACCCGGCCGGTGTCCCAACTCCAATCAGTCCACGTTGCAACTGACAGAGAGCCATGAAATAAGGTAAGGCTTTACTCACGAGGAGGTTCCGGGATCTACATTGATTCCCCCTCTAATCCTACAGGATGCCCATTATGGACGCTGCCACCCATTGGAATTAATTTGGTACCAGAATCTGTGGCGAGCATTCACTGGAATAGAAGAATGTCGATTCATATCAATTCATCCGCCGGGAACCCCGCCTCGAACCTATCTTTTTCAATTTGGATTCATCTCCGCGAGCGTTCTAAATGACTTTTCATAAGCGAGGCGGGGAGCCGGCACTTTTGCCCAGTCTTGATACTGCGTTCCGGCGAGTCCAAAGTCAGCCCTGGGATAATGCTCGCACTCCATTTACTCGCCGCAAGAAATCGCGAGATTGTGTAGGCGCCCGTAACACACACTCATTTTCTTGGGTTTTTCGTTTATTGTGGATTTTCAGTTTAATGCGGTAATATCCGTGAATTGGAGGGGAATTGAGTCCACTATCTTCATTCGTCGAGGCCCGTAACAAAAACCAGCGGCGACAGGGCAAGAGCGCCGACGACGCGGCCGTTGGCACCCTTGCTCCGAGGAATGATCAAATCGCCAGAGCAGTCTCAGGGGGAAAGAGCATGAAGACCCTTCGCATACTGATCGCGGATGATCATGACCTTATAAGACGCGGGATCAGGACATTACTTCACACTCAACCGGGCTGGGAGGTTTGTGGAGAGGCTCAAACAGGACGTGAGGCAGTGGCACAAGCCGAGGCATTGAAGCCTGACATCGTCATCATGGACATCAGCATGCCTGATTTGAACGGTGTGGAAGCGGCTAAGAGGATCCGCAAGAATGTGCCGGCTACTGAAGTGTTGATATTGTCCATGCACTATTCCGACCAATTGATCCGTGAAATCGTCGAATCAGGAGTTCGCGGATATATCGTGAAATCAGACTCCGACCGGGATCTGATAATCGCCGTAGAGACGCTCTCACATCACAAGCCGTTCTTAACGCCTCGAGCCACGGAAGTGATTTTGAGCAATTTTAATGGGATCGGGACAAAAACCGAGTTACCTGAAACAGTTCACGACCGCTTGACATCTCGTGAGCGCGAAATTGTTCAGTTGCTTGCCGAAGGCAAGAGCAGTAAGGAAGTCGCGACTTCCCTGGGGATCAGCGTCAAGACGGCAGAGACCCATCGCGCCAACATCATGCGAAAACTGCAATTGCACACCGTCAGCGAATTGGTCCGGTACGCGGTACGAAACCAAATCATCGAGGCTTGAATCACTGAGGTCTGGTCCGAATTCGCAGTTTTTACTGCCCGCCCTAAAATGTATTGCGAATGCGACTGGCTGCTCCGACCGATTCCCGCGGAACCATCAGATTTGGTGTGCCCGCACCCCCGCTTGGGAGGCTTCTTATGGAGTTGCGGGTGGATGATACAAAATTCTGAAACGAACCGATTGTCAGAGCAATGAGTCCAATGAATGTAAATATGACGCAAAGAAATGAATATACGAAATATTCAGCCACCCGACGCAACATAGAGCCTCCTTGCTCTAAAACTCTTTTGGGACCACTTCAGATTGCCGCATGGCCCATGGTTCAACCTGATGGGCTTCACGCTTGTGAGCATTGGATCACGTCGAGCGCGGGTTTGCATGGGACAAGCGCCGCGCAGGAAACTGAGCCTGATTCCGGCTCCGAAGGAATTCGTTGGACCGAAGATTTGCCCTAAGATGCCCGATCAAGTCGTAGCTGGCGTTGGACACGAATCTGAATACAACCTTCAGGAGTAGGAAAGCAAAAAAGATGGACACGGCCGCGGGAATTATCGCCAGAATAAAGAATAGGCCCGTACTTTCCGTGTTGCCGACAAACATGAACAACAATATTGAGCCTCCACCAATCCAGGCCCAAAAATTCTGGTTGTCCAGACGCCGCCTCATATTAGCCCCGCCATCCCGGAACAACATTCCCTAATTGACGATAGTAACTCCCCTCGGGAAACGGAATAGGGGCAACCTTGTATAAGAGTTCGCGGCGTCCTTGTAGGCAAGTCGACCAGCCGACTGCAATTCGGCGCGGGGTGAGTAGCTGGACTCAAATCACCGCGACTTGAAGTTCGACAAAGTCGTCGACGCATACTTATTTCTTCCGGGGAGTCTCAGTATTATCCGGTATTTCACTAAATCCACGGATGTTGTCCTCTAGTGTCGAAGAGTGCGCGTTGTATCTGTGGATTGTGCACCAGACAAATCGCACTGGCTTCTCATAAGGGTGAAATGTGGGAGGAACCAAACATTCCGCGGGAGAATGCTATGGAATGGGCTCGGCTCGAATGCCGAGGCCTCGAGATAATAAGGAGAAGGCCATGGAAGGGTGGAGCGAGCTCAGCGACGACGAGCTCGAGGTCATCAGAGCAATACGACAAAAGCTTCGCTGGATGTTTCAAGAGAACGCTGGGATCGTGGATGAAGCCTCGGAACAGCAAATGATTGAGTTCCCGAAGCCGCTCCGGCAGGCCGACAGTGGACAGAAATCACAGCGTGCCGGCCGGAGCCAATCACACTCCTGATGTGAATGGCTCTCTACGAAGCGGACGCTAGTATCGCAAAGCGCCTCGCACCCTTCCCGGTTTCGATACGAGGGCATAGACATGAAATTTGCAGCAGACGAATATTTCGACCAATACATCATCTTGAAGGAGAAAGAAAACATGAAGAAAGCAGTTGTCTTGTTAGTTGCGTTCCTGTTGATCTCATCCAACGCCTATGCGGCCGACAAACAGAAAGAAGAAGAGCGGCTGCATAACGCGGGTGTGGTGATGGGCGAAATTCTCAATGTTCCCGATGATATTCCGCAAAGCTTACTCGACAAGGCAAAATGTGTTGTCGTACTGCCTTCGGTACTCAAAGCAGCATTCGTCGTCGGAGGAAGTTACGGCCGGGGGGCAATGGTCTGCCGAAAAGGCCAGGACTACAGGGGAGCCTGGGGGGCGCCATCCATGGTCGCACTGGAAGGTGGCAGCGTCGGTTTCCAAATTGGTGGCGAGGCCACCGATTTCGTACTCCTGATCATGAATGATCATGGAGCAAACAGTTTGTTGGAGAGCAAAGTCAAACTCGGCGCGGATGCCTCCGCGGCCGCCGGACCTGTGGGCCGCGCAGCGGAGGCCGACACCGACGCATACATGCGTGCAGAAATCCTCACGTACTCCCGGGCCCGCGGCATTTTCGCGGGCATCTCCCTTGAAGGCTCGACCTTGCGACCTGACAATGATGCTAATGAAGCCCTCTATGGAAAGAAGATAAGCGCACGAGACATCGTTCTGCGCAGTGAGACGGGAACCCCGGAAGCAGCTCGGACTTTGGTGAGCTTGTTGGACAAAGCGTCCCCCAACAAGCATTCGTAGATGAAATGAGGGAGAAGGTCGAGGCGTCCCACTTTCTCCCTTCTTTCATTCCTTGGACGCGAAGCGTGAAGGACGTCTCGTGGTTTCCGAGATTGCCGGGCTTGTCTTGCTCTGGCTATTCCCCCTGATCAAAGGAGCTTGACGGTGACAACAACGCGAGCCGAGAGACTGGTCAGTCTCAATTTGCATTTTTCCCAGTTCGTTATTGAAAAGGAGGATCCGACATGCACCGAACGACTGGAATCATTGGTTCACTTTTACTGGCGGTTGCCCTGACAACCCCCGCATTAACCTCAGGCTGTGCCGCGCGAGTGGGCGTTTATGACGAATGGCACCACGACCACCATCGTTGGGACGATCACGAAGAAATTGTATTCAAGGGATATTTAACCGATAACCACAAAGATTATCATCCATACAAAGAATTAAGCCGAGACGATCAAAAGGCTTATTGGGATTGGCGACACAACCATTCAGACCGGTAGAGGTTCCTCGGCAAATTTGGATGCTTTGCCATTCGTCCGAGAAACGAGTGGCCTAGCTTCCTTGCGAAGACTTGAGCGGTGTTATTGACTACTTTCGCTTGTCCGAATGATTCTGACCAAAGTCGATAGATATCCAGCAGATCTTAAGCACCTTGGACCTCACAAGGGCATAGCGAGCGCGTATATGTCCCGGCGTTCGCGCGCTATTTGTAAAGATCAATACACATCGAAGGTAGATCACCAATTTCATTATCACAGAACCGGACGCCGCCTTTGCCTACAGGAATTCAGCGCGAATTCTAGATTAGTTCCTGTATTGTCCACGTGAACTAATCCGGAGATCATGCAAGAGTGAAACCTGTGCCCGTTTGCCCTTTTGGGAGGAGAAGGGAAAGTCTGTCTTCGAAAAATTAAGGTCGAGGAGGTTGGCCCGATTCTCCCTTCTATTCCCTCATCGAGTTGAGGGCATCTCCCGTTGCGTTCGGCTTGGTTGCTTTCGAACTTACTTATTCGGAGGACAAGATCATGTACACAGCCCAAGGGCCGACCGTTGTGTTCGGAGCTTTTCCCGCCGATTTTGACATCCAGATTCCCATTGATTCATTGCTTGTCGCTGGTTTTCCGAATGCCGATCTTTCTCTCCTGGTGCCAGAGACCGTCGCGTGGCCTGAGCATAGCTCCGATTGTGAATCTCTAGGGGACTGGCCGGCGGAATGGCCAAAGAAGACCTTACCCACCGTAATATTACAGAACGGGATTGAGGGAGCACTGCGGCGGTTGACGGGATTCGGCGAAGTCACGATGCCAGGATTGGGTCAAGTCATCGCGGCAGGGCCGATTTTGGCTGCCCTTGCCGGCGTAACCGCTGGATTCGACACAATGGGATGTGCGGATTCGTTCATTGGCATGGGAATGCCCGCAAACGAAGCCGAACGCTATGAACATTGGATCTCCAAGGGTAGTAGCCTTATCTCAATACTCTGTGAAAACGTCTACTGGGACACGCTGGCAATGGGAATCCTCATCGCCACCCAGGCAGAGGACATCTTCTCAACGAGGAGTCTTTCCAGGGTTCGGAACTTGTCACGAGCGATTTCCTGAGGCGCGAATCAAGAATCCGTCCTTAGATGACATAGGACAGCGCCGCCCCGCTTGGAGTTTTCCATTCCAGTGTTAAGATGATTCTGTGCCTTTGCCAATGAATTCCTGGCGATTCAGCAACGAAAAGCCACATTCAGCGCCAACGGTCCAAATGTTTAAGTTGTTTGCGGGAATCGTTCTGATCTTTTTGTGTAGTGGAAGTATTCGCGCCTACTCCGTCCTCTCGCACGAAGCGATTATTGATTCTTCGTGGAAGGACAGCATCCGCCCTCTACTTATTGCCCGGTTCCCCAACGCTACAAAGGACGAGCTGCGCGAGGCGCACGCGTACGCTTATGGCGGGGCAATCATTCAGGACATGGGCTACTACCCGCACGGAAGCCATCTGTTCAGCGACCTCACTCATTATGTTCGCAGCGCCGAGTTCATTCGCGCAATGCTGCGCGATGCGCAAACTCTCGACGAATACGCCTTCGCGCTTGGCTCCCTTGCGCATTACGCAGCGGATGACAACGGTCACCGCCTGGCGGTGAATCGTGTTGTACCGATGCTGTACCCGGACCTCAGAAAGAAGTTCGGCGACGAGATTACCTACGAGCAGAATCCCTTGGCCCATTTGAAGACCGAGTTCGGGTTTGACGTGCTGGAAGTTGCCAAGGAGCGGTTCGCGCCAGATGCTTACCGCGACTTCATCGGCTTTCAAGTCGCGACGCCGTTGCTGGAGCGCGCGTTCGAGGAAACATACTGCGTCCCGTTGCGCTCCATTTTCGACAACCTCGACCAATCCATCGGATCGTACAGATTTAGCGTGCGGTCTGTCATGCCTGAAGCCACCAAGGTTGCCTGGGCCATGAGGAAGGACGATATCCAAAAAGATTTGCCCACTATGACACGAAAGAAATTCCTTTTTAATCTTTCCCGCGCAAGCTTTGAGAAAAACTGGGGCAAGGACTATCAGAAGCCCGGCTGGGGAGACAATCTAATTGCCTTCTTTTTGCGAATAATTCCGAAGGTCGGGCCGCTGAAAGCGCTGACGTTTCATGCCCCGACCCCGCAAGCTGAGGATCTTTTTATGCAGAGTTTCAACGCGACCCTCGACAACTACCGGCAGTTGCTGGCGAATGTGCAAGAAAACCGGCTCGAAATTAAGAACATGAACTTCGATACGGGCAGCGCCACTGCTGCCGGCGAATATTTTATGGCGGATAATGCTTATGCCGCGCTGGTGGACCGGCTGGCGAGGAATCAGTTCAAGAACGTTTCACCGGAATTGCGCGCGGACATTGCTGCCTACTATTCCAATCCGAATTCACCAATCGCCACGAAGAAGAAGCCGAAGGATTGGGCGAGAATCAGAAGCGAACTTCAGGAGATGAGAGGCTCCCTCTCGAATTGAGGCGCGCTGTTGCGAATGAAACCAGCAATTCCTTGGCCTGGTCAAAGATGGGTGGCGTCTTGGCATTAGCCCCGGCAATTCAGGATTTACAAGGGGCATTTCTCTCGTCGTAATCCGCGGTTCCGATTATTACTGCCTCTTTCGATTCTTCCTGCTGATGTCACACAGTAAGTCAGAATGAATGTTTAGTCCGATGTTGGTCAAATTGTAGACATGCTCGCTGGCAACCACCCACACGATTTCACAAATCGCTCGCTCAGAATAATATTCCGACATGCGCTTGAAAATTGCCGGGTTGACCTTTTTATCCCTCGCCAGTTCGGTCACGTAGTCCAGCATGGCTCGTTCTGCTTCACTGAAGAGTGGGCTGGTCCCGTATTGATCCAAAGCATCGAATTTGGCTTCATTCATCGCTGACTTGATCGTAATGGACCGTCCGATATCCATGCAGAAAAAACAAACGTTGATGCTCGCGACTCGCTCACGAATCAGGAGGACGGTCTCCAGTGGCAGTCGCAGTTTCTTATCCAGTGTGCCGATTTTTGCATAGAACATTCCGAAGGCTGCCGGCAACCGCGCGGAATGCACTTTCAGCGGTGTAAGCACCTTGCCAAATTGCCGGCGCGTAAAAAAATATGCCAGCTTCATAATCAGCCCTTTGGGCTGCTCAATCGGCGCAAGAAATGTGTCCATATTGGAGCTTTCCTTTCAAGGCGGGCATCCTTCCACGGGGCCTGGGCGGAACTCTTCAATTATATTCGAATCAAATTGGTAACGAAATTCCCCCGGATCCAAAAATAAGTTTTCAGGTTTCGATACTTTGTTTCTTGACTGGATTTTATCTACTTTTAGCTGATGATATAATTAATGGAAGTGATGGCGGCATCTCAGGGAGAGTGACGCCCCTCATTCGTGCCTCATTGATAAAGCCAATTCTAGCGAACTCCGTATCCCGCTGAAATAAAAGAAGTTATTGAAAAACAGTAAGCCCTCAGGAATGATGCTGATTGGACGAGCATCGCCCTGCTAACGCTCTCGTGTCTGGCCCCCCTCGGAACCCGGATGGACCTTGCAGCCATTGGCCAAGGCCTGCGTTCCACGATCACCAGGGGGCAATTTGCCCGTGCTCTTAATCGTGAACGTGCGTGAGGCAAAACTGCGCTCCCCCAGGCCATCTCCTTTCATGAAGAAAACAGTGCCCGATAGCCCGAGATGCCCGGGCTCGCACCCCGGTGACATGAATGAGGGATATCCGCCGTCAACATCATTGTGACCCTTGGCTTTTGGATCCGGCTCGTAGGGATAGGTCGAGTTTTCGATGGGTTGAGGGGTTGTCCAGTCCTGATCCGCGAGGCTCACAGCGGTCGAATAGAAGAGCGAGAATTTTGACGGCTCACACTTCCCGCCAGGGCAGACAATGGTCGTGCAGCTGAACGTCATCATATAGCGCCCGAGCGCGTCGTTGTATTCGATCTGTGCATCTCCTTCGCCGTAAATGGGTGCGCACTTGTCACCAATGCCGTCCTCCAATCCCCCGCGGCCTTCCTGTGTCCAACCGCCTTTGTACCACTTGCGGAATTGCAGCTTTCCGGGCTCCCTGTGGCCGGAATGATCGCCAATTTTGGCTCGCGCGATGTGGATCTTCGCGTCAGCATTGGTGCCGGGAGAGCCGGTGAACTTATACGGCACGTAGATGTAGTAATCACCCGACGGGTCCATATCGTCAATGAATGCGCTCGGAAGGCCGTCAGCATAAAACTGGTTATAGACCGTCGTCGGTGGCGTCCCCGGAATGGTTATGCCGGCGTACCGGCCGTTCCCATATTCCAGCCAGTCCTTCTCGTATCCGGGTTGCGCGATGGGAAGTGGCCACGTTTTGCCTCCATCCGAAGAGCGTGCGATCCCGACCGAGGTCCAGCCAGCAACCGCGCCATTGGAGGCCTTCGGGCAATGGATCTCAGCTTCGTAAACCATGATCAGATTTCCCGGCGGCAGGGTCGGATCCTGCATTACTGATCCGGGGCCCGCGTATTGCTCATCGAAGTGGGTAACCGTCGAGTAGTCGCAGGTACCCGAATGGGGCCCCCAGAACACGGCCTGACCGTGGTCAGGTTTGCCGAAGCCAGGAGCTAGAAACAAATTCGCGAGGTTCGAGCTTCGAAGTACAAAGGTCCCTCCATGCCATTGAGACCCCACCTGGTTCACCATGACCACGAAGAAATTGTGGAGACCTGGTTGCCCTGGCACTGGAAGGATCGAGGTGTGCTCATCCGGAAGATAATGGAAAGTGTTGGGGTAACTGAGCGGCCGGTCAGCAGAAACCGAAAAAGAGATGTTCGGCTCGGTGGTCGCAGAGTCGGCAAGTGCCAGCAGTGGGATGATCAGGATGAATAGCCAAATCGTGTAACTTGAACAACGAGCGGTTGTTAACCCTCGCATGAACTCTTCTCCTTTTCTCTCCTCGCGTACTTCTTTTTAGGTCCTGTAGTTGCCACTCTTACGACCTTTGCGTCCGTAAGTCCTAGGCAATAAGATGGGACGGGTGAGAGGGGTGACCATTATTTGAAAATCCGATATTTGAATCCCCGCGCCTAAACTCTGGACCCTTCTTCCGCCTCAGTTCAAGTACCACGGCACATTGATCACCACGATTCGATCCGTTCCTCTTAGCAGCAGGGCGGCTTTCAGCCACGTGGCCCGCTGGTTGTGGAGAAAATTCATGTACCAATGCTTCTCCACCAGTTCGGGAATGATCACCGCAATTTTCCGGTCGGGATTCTTCTTCGCCAGGTCAAGCGCGAAATCCACTACGGGATTGATGATCAATCGATAGGGCGAATCGAGAATCGTAAGCTCAGGAACTTTGATACCCTGAGCGCGAAGCGGCTCCTCCACAATCTCTTTCCACTGTGCCAGGATCTCTTCCCTGTCGTCCGTGACTGCCACATGGACAACATGCACTTCCGGCGAAAGGTTGATTGCAAATTCCAGTCCAGAGCGAACGATTTTGTTCAGCGTGAGCATGGGCATCACGACGATGGGAGAATGCAACCGTTCGCATCTCAGTGGCGCAGGATTGGCCATCTGCTTCGCCACTGCTGCATAGTGGCTCTTCACTGAATACATGGTCAGCATGATCGCAGGCACCAACAGGACGGTGATCCATGCGCCTTCCGTGAATTTGGTGATGGCCACTACCAGCACGGTAATCGCAGTCGCGGTTGCTCCAAGCCCGTTGACCAACATTCCCGAAGCTGAGCCGGGCCCGCCTCTGCGCTTCCAGTGCATTACCATTCCCGCTTGTGAAAGCGTGAATGCCAAGAACGCGCCGATGGCGTATAGCGGGATCAATCGGTCGGTGATTCCGCCGAACAGGGTCAACAGCACTGCGCAGAGCATGCCCAAAACGATGATTCCTTGCGTGTAGACCAGCCGACGGCCGCGCACCGCAAAAGGACTGGGAAGGAATCCATCTTGCGCAACAAGCCGGCAAAGACGCGGGAAATCCGCGAACGCGGTATTCGCAGAAAGGGACAGAACCAACAGGATGGATGCGATCGTAACGAAATAGAAAGCGCCGCGGCCAACAACGGCAGCAGTTAGTTGTGAAAGAACACTTTGGTATCCGGGCCCGGGTTCAGTCGCGCCGATCTGATATGCCCTGCTTAGAAATGCGATGCCCGCGAGCAATACGATCAGGAGCGCGATGATAACCGTCAGAGTGCGCTGAGCGGTTTGCGAAACCGGCTCGCGAAATGCCTGCACACCGTTGCTGACGGCTTCGACGCCGGTCATCGCCGTGCATCCACTGGAGAACGCTTTCAGCAGAAGCCACACGCCAATAGTCATAGTTGCAGCGTGCAACGGCGCGCCAGGCGTCACCGCTGCGGGGTGCCCTCCTGCAGCAAATGTTTTGAATAGACCGATGCCGATGACAATGAGCAGGGTCCCTACAAATAAATATGTCGGGAGCATAAAGAGCGCGCCGGTCTCGCGGACCCCGCGCAAATTGACGATGGTGATGACCAGCAGAATTCCCAGGCATAGCTCTAGCGTGTGCGGTTCAAGTGAAGGCACCGCGGAAACGAGGGCGCCAACGCCGGCAGAGATGCCCACTGCGGCGGTCAGAACATAATCAATCATGAGCGCGGCAGCGGCGAGCAATCCCGCGAACATGCCAAGGTTTTGGCCGGCAACCGTGTACGAACCGCCGCCACCCGGATACGCCGCGATGGTTTGCCTGTAGGAAAAGTAAACGATAATCAGCAAAACGATGATGCTGAGCGTGATGGGAACAATGAGGCCCACGCCCGCGGCCCCCAGCGCAATCAGCAGTGCGAGAGCGGCCTCCGGGCCGTACGCCGCGGAACTGAGCGCATCCAGCCCAAATACCGGGATGCCTGCGGCCGGGCCGAGCCTCTCGCCCCTTTCTTCTGACGTGCTGAGTGGGCGACCGAATAAAAGGTCAATGACGGACATGTGGGCGAGTGGTCGGCTCTCCGAGTGCCATACCGGGGCGGCGCGAATTATAGCAGAGCCAGAATCGCCAAACACGACTTGGGTAAACCGTGAAGGAACAGCGAGATATGGGAATGTCGTCACGGGCAAATTTGGGCTCCCTATTGGTCATGGGGGTACCCTGTCCCACAATGATTCTATTGGACAGGAGAATTTGGGCTTGCCGATGCACGAAAATGAGGGATGTCGCGCGACAACAATGTGCTCTTACAAAGTTGTCGTGAACCCATGGGGATGGTTCGGCTCAAGGATATCGAAGATTTTATCCGCCCCGCACGGACCGGAGTGCTCAGTGCTGTGGCGTGCGCGGCTGCGCTGGTCCTCGGGCACTTCCTGCGGCGATTCAATTTTTCCGTCGATCCCTTCTGGATGTCGAGCACACAGGCAATTTCTGCTTTTCTCTGCTTCACCATCGCCGCAAATGTCCTGGTCAGATTCCGCGGTGCGCGCGACAGGGCGGCGCTCCTGTTGGGAATCGGATTCGCCCTCACCGGAATGATCCAGCTCGGCGGAATATTTGAAGTCTACGGGCAACTGGAGAAACCCGTTGGACAACTCCGCATTCCGATTTCGTGGATGGTGGAAGGGATTCTTCTGGCGCTGCTTTTATTGTTGGCCGGGGACGTGGAAAAGCGGTTGCCGCGTCCGCGCGACCCTAACCGGGACGTCTTCGCGACATTATCGATAGTCGCGGCGGCTGGATATTTGATTTGCGTAGCATTTCTGGCATTTCCAGATAAGCCGCCAATTCATCCACGAAGTTTCTTGCTGCCGCGTCCGTGGGACCTGCTCCCGGCTTTCCTCTTCCTGGCGGCGACTGTGCAGTTAAACCGGGCTCCAAATCGTTACCGGTCAGCATTCGATAACGCGCTGGTTTGGGCAGCGGGCTTGAGCGCGGCGTGCCACTTGATTGCGTCTCAATCGGCGCGATTGTTTGACGCACCGGCCGCGACCGCAAAGTTCATCTCGCTGACCAGCTATGCGGTGGTCCTGGGCGCGACGCTGATGGACAACGCGCGGCTTTTTGACAAGGTACAGAATCTGGCGATCAGCGACAGCTTGACGGGATTGGCAAATTACCGTCGTTTGATTGAGGTGATCCAGAATGAAATTGAGAGGTCGGGGCGGACGAACCGGCCGTTCGCGGTACTGCTGATGGACCTAGACAAGTTAAAAGCAATTAACGACCGCTACGGACATATCACCGGAAGCCGTGCGCTGTGCCGGGTGGCCGACATCCTGCGCCAACATTGCCGTTCCACCGATTTGGCGGCACGTTATGGAGGAGATGAGTTCGCCCTGGTCCTGCCGGAAACGACAGAGGAAGCGGCCCGGCAGGTTGCCGCGCGCATCGGAGCCAGGCTTGAAGCCGAAACGGAAGAACCGCGACTTAAACTCAGCGTGGGCGTCGCCGCATTTCCACTGATCGGCGTGACCGTCGAGCAATTACTGGATGCAGCGGACCGGGCACTCTACGCCATGAAGCGCGGCGGACAAGAACCAAAAGACGGGCGCACGAACCTCGTGAATAATTGAGGCGCTAAAAAGGAAGTTCCGGGATTGCCGCGCCGTCTTTCCGCGGATCGGACCCGCCATAATTGATGCGAGTTGAAAAATCCCGCATCACGGCCTGACCTCCGCCGAATCTGTTTGAGAAACCATTGTGCATTTGCAGCACGTGGCCCTTCGCTTCCAATTCCGTTTTCACATTCCCGGGAATGCGGTTTTCCAGTTCAACGTCGCACCCGGCGAAAGTCGCTTTGGTGAAGCGCGCGGTTTCGAGAGCCAACTGGATATTCTGCTTGAAGTCCACAACGTGAGAGACGAACTGGGCATGGGCTTGTGCCTGATTCCATCCGCCCATGATGCCGAAAGCGATGCGAGTGGTTCCCTGCTCCATGAAAGCCGGAATGATGGTGTGGAGAGGGCGCTTGTGGCCGTCCAGAACATTTGGTGATTTGGCATCCAGGTTGAAAAGAGCGCCGCGATCGTGCATCACAAATCCGGTGCCTTCTGCGACGAGTCCGGAACCAAAATTTTCGTAATTGCTCTGGATAAGTGAAACCATGTTGCCGTCGCGGTCCACAGCACTCAAATAAATTGTGTCGCCAGCGGCAGGAAGTGGATCCCCCGCGGTGACTGCACAATTCGCCTTGTCCATATTAATCAGCTTGGCGCGCTCCGCTGCATAGGGCTTTGTCAGCATGGCCATGGCGGCTTTCATGACTTCCGGATTGTTTCGCGGTTCCCCGATGTATCGCTCGAGGTCGGCGTAGGCCAGCTTCTTGGCTTCGATCATCATGTGCAAAGTGTGCGTCTGATTCAGCGGATACTGTTTGGGGTCCTGCAGCGGAAATGTTTCCATGATGTTGAGCATTTCCAGCGCGGCAACGCCCTGGCCATTTGGGGGGAGCTCATAAACGGTCCAACCGCGATAGGTGGTGGAGAGAGGGTCCACCCACTCGCTCGAATATGTGGCCAGGTCCTCGAGGGTCATCAAGCCGTCGTGACTTTGCGATAGCTTGACGATCCGGCGCGCCAATTCACCTTTGTAGAACGCGTCACGCCCTCCGGTGGCGATTTGTTTGAGCGACCAGGCAAGATCGGGGTTCTTAAACAGTTGGCCGGCTTTAGGAGGCTGATCGTTTATCAAATAGACGTGCGCGGCCTCGTCGTTTTCGCGCACCACTTGCGCGTTGTTCGCCCACAGGTTTGCAACCCACTCGGTTACCGGGTATCCCTGCTCGGCAACGTGGATGGCAGGAGCGAGAACGTCGGGCAGCTTTTTGTTGCCAAAGCGCTCGAGCAACTTCTGCCAGCCGTCGATTACTCCAGGGACGGTGACGGAGTAAATGCCGCGAACGGGCATGGCGCGAAAACCCTTATCCTTGAGAAGCTGCGCATTCAATCCCGAGGGAGCCCAACCGCTGGCGTTTAGGCCATAGAGCTTTCCGGTTTTCGCCTCATAGTAAATAACGAAAAGATCGCCGCCGATTCCATTCGACATGGGGGCGACGACGCCCATCACAGCGTTGGCCGCAATCGCGGCGTCGATAGCATTCCCGCCGCGCCTCAGTATTTCGACACCGGCCTGCGCCGCCAATGGAGATTCCGCGGCCACGATGCCGTCCTGGGTAATTACCATCGAGCGGGCTTGGGCACGATCCACCGGAGCGACTGGTGGTTGGTTCTGCGCGTCTGAGAATTGGGGCAAGATCATCGCCATCACAAAGAGAAGTGCGACCGCGATTTTGGACCAGCTAAGATGAGCGCTCGATCGCATAATTTAGTGTGATTCCTCCTGTGGGCCAAAACGGCGGGGTGATTCTCGCACGAAGTGAAATGCAATTCCTCTCCCATGTATTCAGTAGAAGCAGCACTGTAGCGTGAATCATCCCCATTCGACAATGCCCTAACCAGGCAACTAGCCACATAGTTGAGCCTATCACGGTAAAACATTACCTCCATGAGAAGACAATGAAGCGCTCGGGGACGACAGATCCGAGGAGAGGCGGTAAGATTCCGAAATGCGAGCCGAGCTCTTTCTGGGTTGCGCGCGGCAAAAGACGGAGATTCGATGGAGCCTTCATCTGTTCTTAAGGTTTCGGCAGACACAATGCAGCTCTAAGTTTGGTTTTTTGACAGTTCAAGGAGGACAGCTTTGAAGAACTCTTGTCTGCGCAATTTGTCGCTTTCTGCGGCGGTGATCTTGTTCGGCGGGTTAGCAATCACGCTGGCAGCTGATAGCGGCTACCATCTGGTGAAAACCTATAGTTTTGGGGCCGCGCCCGGTGCCAAGTCGGAATACTTCGATTATGTGAATGTTGATTCGGCGGCGCGGCGCGTGTACCTCTCGCGCGGTACTGCTGTGCAAGTGATGGATGCCGACAGCGGCGTGAATCTGGGTTTCATTCCGGGATTCACGCGACAGCATGGCGTGGCACTCGCGCCTGAATTTGACCGCGGATTTATCAGTGACGGCGATCCGGGCAAGATCACTATTTTCGATTTGAAAACCCTGAAGCCAATCAGTGAGGTCAATTCCGATCCGGACACCGACTGCATAATCTATGATCCCGCTTCCAAGTATGTTTTCTCGATGAATGGCGACAGCAACAACTCAACTGTAGTCAACGCCAAGACTGGCGAAGTCGTCAAGAAGATTGCTCTGGGCGGCGCTCCCGAATTTGCGGTGGCCGATGGTAAGGGCATGGTTTACGCGGATATCGCCGACAAGAATGAAGTCGTCGCCATTGATACGCGCACACTGGAAGTGAAATCGCGGTGGCCTACGGCTCCATCAGGTGGATCAACCGCTCTGGCCATGGACCGCGAACATCGCCGACTGTTCAGCGCGGGCCGCAATCCCCAGATGCTCGTGATTCTGGATGCCGATACTGGAAAGGTGATCCAATCGTTCCCAATCACGGCCGGGACCGATGCCGCGGCGTACGATCCGGAGACCGGGATGATTTTCGTTTCCACCATCGAAGGAAATATCCATATCTTCCACGAGGATTCGACGGACAAATTCAGCGTGGTGGATACCGTCAAAACGCAATACGGCGCGAAGACCATGGGGCTGGACACCAAGACGCACCAGCTGTTCTTGGACACAGCGGATTTTGGCGCGCCTCCGGCGGCGACCGGCGGACGCGCGGGGCGGCGAACGCCTGTGAACGGGACATATCGCGTTCTAGTTTACGGACGCTAGGATTTGGGGCCGTTGGCCGACGCCCGTCATTTGGGCTGGGGAACAATCCGAATATAGGGTTTCGGCGACTTCCACCCACCCGAGAAAATCTTTTTGGCATCTTCGTCGGAGACGGCGCCCTGGATGATGACGTCCTGACCAGGCTTCCAATTCGCCGGAGTGGCCACCTTGTGCTTGGCGGTGAGCTGAATCGAATCCACAGCTCTCAGGATCTCATCGAAGTTGCGCCCGGTGTTCATCGGATAGCTGAGCGTCAACTTAATTTTCTTGTCCGGTCCGACAACGAACACGGTCCGCACCGTGGCATTGTTCGCCGGAGTGCGTCCCTCCGAGGTAGTGCCTGCGTCAGCGGGAAGCATATCGTAGAGCTTGGCAATCTTGAGCTCGGGATCCCCGATCATAGGATAATTGACTTTGTGTCCCTGTGATTCCTGAATGTCAGCCGCCCACTTGGAGTGGCTACTCACCGGGTCAACGCTGAGTCCGATGATCTTGCAATTACGTTTAGCGAATTCGGGCTGTAGGCCGGCCATAGTGCCGAGCTCCGTGGTGCAAATTGGTGTGAAGTCCTTCGGATGTGAAAACAGGATGGCCCAGCCGTCGCCGATCCAGTCATGAAATTTAATGGGCCCCTGCGTTGTTTCGGCTGAAAAGTCAGGGGCAGTATCGTTGATGCGTATAGACATGGTCTTCCTCCAGGCGGATATACTACTAAAATCTGTCCAGATGAAGAAATGATGAACAGAAAGAAAGGAAAGATTCAATTTCCAGGCGTCTGGAGCGAAGCCTGGCAAAGCCAAGAAGCGGCAAATGGCTGGTTTGGCCCTGCGGGGGGGGATTGGATAGAATGGAAAGCGATTACATTTTCACAGCGCTGAGGAGCGCAAGGGGTGTCCAAAACGGAAGAAAAAGATTCTAGCGGCGCGGTTGCAGGTAACGAGAAGCCGGCTCAGAAAAAACGTGGACCTCAGGAGATTCTACGCGAGGCGGTGGACCTTTTGCTTCGCGCGGAATTAAGCGATCCGTTCAGCGTCCTGGGGCCGCATCCGGTGGCCACGCCGGAAGGAAGAGCGCTGGCTATCCGCGCTTTGCTTCCCAACGCTGTTGAAGTGCATGTGGTTCTGAAAGAGCCCGCGGGAGAATTCCGCGCTGCGCGCATTCATTCCGCGGGATTATTTGAAGCAATCCTGCCTGCATCGTCGGCGGCGCGCGCGATTCCCGGGGGATACCGTTTCCGCGTGAGCTATCCCGGCGGAGTGACCCGCGAGATCCACGACGCGTACAACTTCCCTCCCCTGCTGACGGATTTTGATTTGTATTTGATGGGCGAGGGCACTCATTACGAGAAGTACGAAAAACTGGGCGCGCATCCGCGCGAGGTCGCAGGCGTGAGCGGCGTGCATTTCGCGGTGTGGGCTCCGAACGCGATGCGCGTAAGCGTGAGCGGCGATTTCAATTATTGGGATGGCCGCGTCCACCCCATGCGGTCGCGCGGGGCTTCGGGATTGTGGGAGCTGTTTATCCCGGAGCTCAAGGCAGGCTGCATTTACAAATTCGAGATTCGCCCTCGCGGCGCTCCGCTGCCGATTTTGAAGGCGGACCCCTACGGATTCTATGCGGAAGTACGGCCGAAAACCGGCTCGATTGTTTACGACCTGGCCGGATACGAATGGAGCGATCAAAACTGGGTTGCGTCGCGCGGAGAACGGGATTGGCTGGCCTCGCCGATATCCGTGTACGAGGTTCATGCCGGCTCCTGGCGACGCGTTACCGAGGAGGGCAATCGCTGGCTGACATATCGGGAATTGGCCGACCAGCTGGTCCCATATGTCAAGAAGATAGGCTACACGCATGTGGAGCTGATGCCCGTAATGGAGCATCCCTTTGACGGATCCTGGGGGTACCAGACGACCGGATACTTTGCTCCAACTAGCCGGTATGGGACTCCGCACGACCTCATGTATTTCGTGGACCGCTGTCACCAGGAAGGGATTGGAGTTCTGTTGGATTGGACTCCGGCGCATTTTCCAACCGACTCGCACGGCCTGGGAGAATTCGACGGGACGCACCTCTACGAGCACGCCGATCCGCGCCAGGGCTTTCATCCCGATTGGGGCACTTACGTTTTTAATTATGGCCGGACGGAAGTACAAAACTACCTGCTCTCCAATGCGCTTTTCTGGCTGGACAAGTATCACGCGGACGGGCTGCGAGTGGACGCGGTAGCATCGATGCTTTATTTGGATTATTCGCGCAAAGCCGGCGAATGGATTCCCAATGAATTTGGCGGGCGGGAAAACCTTGCCGCGGTGGCGCTGTTGAAGCGATTGAATGAAGTGGTTCACGCGCGATTTCCGGGCGTGCTGATGACCGCGGAGGAATCCACGGCATGGCCGGCAGTGTCGCATCCGACGTACCTGGGCGGTTTGGGATTCACGATGAAGTGGAATCTGGGATGGATGAATGACACGTTGAAATACATGGAGGAGAATCCCGTCCACCGCAAATATCACCATGGCAAGGTGACGTTCTCAATGCTATACGCTTTCACGGAAAACTTCGTATTACCGCTTTCGCATGATGAAGTGGTCCACGGAAAAAGATCGTTGTTGTATAAAATGCCCGGCGATTCCTGGCAGCAGTTTGCAAATTTGCGGCTGCTGTATGCCTACCAATTCACCCATCCCGGCAAGAAGCTGCAGTTTATGGGGGACGAGTTTGCACAGTCGAGCGAGTGGAGCGTTGACCGATCGATCGATTGGCACCTGCTTCAGTACAAGCCCCACCAGGGTGTCCAGAAACTTGTCGAGGATTTGAATGCGCTGCTTCGCGCCGAACCGGCCCTCCACCAAGTGGATTTCGAGCCGCCAGGATTTGAATGGATGGATTGCAATGACGGCGATTCGAGCGTCCTCTCTTTCGTACGCCGGGCGGCTGACCCGCAGGATTATCTCGTTGTAGTAGCAAACTTCACGCCCGTGGTGCGTGAAAATTACCGGGTTGCGGTGCCTTTGCCTGGGGGCTACCGCGAAATACTGAACTCCGATGCGGCAATCTATGGCGGTACCAATGTGGGGAACCTGGGTAAAGTCACCGCCGACCGAATCCCCTGGGTCGGGCGGGAGCACTCGCTGAATTTGAAGTTGCCGCCCTTGGCGGTGTTGATATTGAAGCCAGACCGAAATTAGGAAAATAGAGATTGGACTTTTTTCCCGCCGACCCGCGCGTATTAATACGCCACCTTGATTAGATCCAACTTCTAGAAATGCTTTGAGCAAGGCTGGTCCCTTTCGATTTACCGGAGAAGCCACCTCTTCAGGTCGAGCAGGGCTACGGGGCAAAATCCAACCCTGGGCCAAATTTCTGTGGAACTTTTCCTTGGGGGTTGCGTATTAGGATTTAAGGCGCTCCGGGAGGGGCCGAATATGAAACTCCAAAACGCAGGATGGCGGCTTGCGGTCGGCGGGATGGCGTTGTTGGTGGCCGGGGTCTTGGCGGTGGGGCTGGCAAACGCCCGTCCTGCGCAACCCGCGCCGGGAGATTTGTGGTTGCACGTCCGCGTGGACAACCCTGATGACCGCAGCGAAATGGTGCGAGTGAATTTCCCCGTGGCGCTGGCTGAAAAATTAGTGTCAAGCATTGACCACGACAAGCTTCGGCATGGTCATATCAATATCGGGGACAACGATTTCAACGGCGTGGACCTTCGCGCCATTCTGGATGCGGTGAGTCAATCGAAGGACGGAGAGTTTGTGACCGTGAAACATGGCGACCAGGAGGTTAGGGTTGCCAAACAGGCCGGCATGCTGATCGTTCACGTGACCGACAATAATCGGATGAGCAGGCATCATGACGGCGAGATGAGCAAACAGGAAGTCGAGATTCACGTGCCCATGGCCGTCGTGAACGCTCTGGTGACTTCGGGAGGGCACGATTTGGATGTTGCCGCGGCGCTGCACGCGCTGGCTGCACATGGGACCGACACCGAGCTCGTGAGCATTAAGGATGGCCGAGAAACCGTTCGAGTGTGGCTCGATTCCAAGAACACCAGTGACTGAATTGACCAGGCAATCGTCTAACAATTTCGAGTGAGGAGAAGACTATGCTGGCAAAAATCGCGTTGGGGTTCGTGATTACAGCCGGATTGGGAACAGCTTATCTTCTGCAGGATGGGCTGATTCGCGTGACTGTGGAAGAATACCGCAAAGACGGAACCTATCTGCACCTATATGTTCCCGCCGAATTGGCGCCTCTGGCCGCGCACTTTCTGCCTCGCGAGGAGTTTCGAGGCAACATGAAGGATCTGAGAGAAATGTTGCCGATACTCCGAACGATGAGTGCCGAGCTCACCAAATTGCCGGATACGGTTTTGGTGGAAGTGCGCGACGGCGATGAACACGTTCGTGTGGCCAAGAACGGTGGTGGGTTGGAGGTAGAAGAGGAGTCTCCCCGAGAACACGTACACGTTTATGTCCCCTTGCGGGCCTTGTACGACACAGCAGAGGTTCTCCAGGGGCGGTTGGAAGCTAACCCTAATTAGTGTGATGTTGAGTGAGTTTGGGGGAACTCTGGGCTGGAGCTAAGCCGAGAAATCAGAATTGAATTTGAGATGCAAACGGCGTCCGACATCTCGGACGCCGTTTGTTTTGGGAACAAGATTCCTTCAACAGATTCTTGCCGCACCATACGGCAGATAACCCGCTTTACATATCGGGTCCCTGTTTGTCGACCATTTTAGTTAGATCAAATGTCACTTTGATCGGAGTGGTCCCAGCTGCGGTTCCGAATTCGAGATTCTTCTCACCGGCTGCGATCGTCGGGGCACCGCTATCGGTTTTCTTGGGAAACTCGAAAATGATGGCCTGGGGGCGCCTGGATTCTTGACTTTGATTAATCACCACCTTGGATGGCGACAGCTTTTCCCTTGTACCTTTAGACATCAAATACGTGTGCGTTTTCAAAGTATCGCTGGTTTCTTTGCCGAATGAGCTGAGGTCGCTTCCCAAGACCGCAATCATATAAGTATCCGACTGGGCAGAAAGATCCTTCCTCGCTTCTTCAGCAGAGGTACCTTGCAACTCCCTCGCCCGGGCCCTGGCTTCGCGCACCGTGCGAGATGAAATCCAACTGACCGAGAAAATCACTTCTCGGCCTAAGCTGCCTGAGCTGCGATCGATTCCGCCATTCGCTGAAAGCCCTGATCCTCCGCCTCCGCCCGCACCCCCGCCCCCACCCATATCGCCGCCTCCGGCGTGCGCAGCTTCACCGGTGGAAGAGATCGGCGCACCGCCAGCACTTCCGGCATTCAGTCCGAACTGAAACTGCTTAGACCAGGGTGAGTCCCTTAGGATTCTCTGAACATCTCTTTGATCCCACTGAGTGAAGTCCTTATCCTTCCATGGATCGCTTGCATAGGCGACCATTGCAAAAACAAACACTGCCGCCAAAAGTCCGATAATTCGTTTCGACATATCACCTCTCCTTGCCTAAGAAAAAGATTACTCCACGTTGGCCCCGCATTTCTACAGGTTCAATGTACGTCCATAAACTAATTTGCACACAATTAGCAAGCAGGAAACGGGTTTTGAATTTGCACGGTGGGCCGACCTCGCGCGCGAGGGATGTGAATTCGCACAGAGGTCCGATGATTATTCGTATGACAGGGCCTCGATGGGGTCCGACTTTGCGGCTCGATAGCCCGGATAAATTGCCCCCAGCGCCGACGCAGACAAAGCCAGGGCCACGGCTCGCAGCACCCAGCGCCATTCGATACGAATCTGAAGGGTTGGGAACCAGTGGCGAAGCAAAGCCACAGTGGAGAACGTTACGACCAATCCCAGCGCAGCGCCGAGCCCGGCCATCGCCGAAGCTTCCACTTCAATCAAACTGAGTATCCCCAGACGCGAAGAACCCAAAGCCTTCAAGATGCCGATTTCACGGGTACGCTCGAGGACCATCGTATGCATGGTCAGCAAAACTACAAGAAAACTGATCCCGGCTCCCAGAATTACGAAGGCGCGGATGAATGGACGCAGCTCGGGCAGGTTTGATGAGGTCATCAGCGTCATGTATTCGGCCATGGAGCGAATTCTGTAGGTGGGCAGGAGTCCGACAAGGCGGGCACGAGTCGCTTCCGTGTCCCCTGTGCTGCGCACATAAATCATGGAGACCCGCTTTTCGGCGCCAGAAATGTCTTGCGCGGTGCGGAGAGGGATGTAATACCGCGCTCCTTTGCCGTGAACTACGATTCCCACCACGTGAAATGGATGATTCATTATCTGGATGGTGTCGCCGACGCGAAGGCGCCGAGATTCGGCTTCCAGGTCGTCGGCGATCACATCGTCCGATTGTTCCAGGGCATGCCCGGAGAGGAATTGGAAGCCTTTGCTCAAGCCTTCAAACCGGGGCTCGTCAATCCCATAAATGGTATTTAGTTTTTTGCCGTCTACAAGAATGAAAACTGGGGCGACTTCGTCGACACCCTGAACCCTGCCAATTTGATCGGCGATGGACTCCTGCATGACGGCGCTGGAAAACACGAAGAAAATAGAGGAGTTTGGCGGATTCACCATTATGTCGGCGCCGACGCCTTCCACCCGCTCGCTCCAATCAGCGAGAACGCCCGTGGTCAGTCCAACGATTAAAAGCACGAGGAAAACTTGAAGGGAAATCGCGACCACGCTCAAGACCGAACGAAGAGGACGAGCTTGAAGGTTGTGCCAGACCATTCGTAAGCGTGTGATTCGATGGGACGGAGTCCCTGCCATATTTGGTGACACCTGAAGTAATCTATCACCCACACCCCACGCGGTCAAAGAAACAGGGAGCGACGGTGAACATAGATGGAAATCCTGGTTCGATGAAACAATGAGAAAACTTTTCAACAGGAATGTTGAAAACTTTGTGGAAATGAAGCTTCAAGTGCCGCTAACCGTTTGTGTTTGCGGAAGTTGATGCTCTTTGCACAACTCTGGTGCAAAGATCGCTGCGCGGTGAGCATTTCAAATGCCAAGTGAATTAGAATTCTAAGCAGAAAAATATTTTCCGGAAAATATCGCGGTTTGACCTGATGAATTCAATTGCGGCGACGGTTCAGTACCACTTGGGCGGGCGTTCAAGGTGTATTTTGATGACCTGCTCGTCGTTGTCTATATCGTACGTCTGGCCATACGGCTTCCACCCTTCGGCGACGATCTGGACGATTACGGAGCGGCGAGGGACATACGGCGCGACAGCGACTCCATCCGAATTGGTCTTGATGTTCATCTCCACTTTTTGGTCCTTCCCGATGGTGTGTTTGATGACGTAGCGGACATAGACGCTAGCCATTTCCACGGGAATGGATTTCTCCCCGCCAGTGACCTCGATGCGAACCCGAGTAGTGGCATCGGGGTCCCCTTTTACCTTGGTTTTGTCATTCTTATCCTGCGCGACGGAGAGAGTTGCCGCCAACAAGGTAACCAGAGCGGCAAGAACGACACACGCAGTCGCGGATTTGATGTGAGAGATCATTCCTACAGGTAATATACTCGTTTCGTTCGGTAAGATGCAGCCAAATTGTGCCGGGTCGCCTGCCGCTGAATTGACTGACGGGCGCTCCTGCGCTAACGTCAGCCGGAAATTGGGTGCGAACGCGGCAATGGCTCCGATATTAATACGCTGGCCGCGGATTTTCCGCAATTAAATTTCGGCGAAAGCTCAAAGCAGGCATCGGTCTGCTGGCGCATTTAGGAACAACCGGAGGTATGGATGGGATTTGCAACAGACGCAATTCACGTGGGGCAGGAACCAGATCCATCCACCGGATCGATTGTCGCGCCGATTTATCAGACCTCAACCTATGTACAGCCTGAATTAGGGAAGAACAAAGGGTTTGATTACGCGCGCACGGCGCATCCCAATCGCAGGGCGCTCGAACGGACCATCGCTAAACTTGAGGGCGGAACAGCAGCGTTCGTTTTCACTTCCGGGATGGCGGCCATCGATGCTGTGTTTCGTCTCCTTCGGCCCGGGGACCATGCGATTCTCTCGCAAGCGGTTTATGGCGGTGTTGTGCGATTGACCACCCAGTTCCTGGTGCAATTCGGAATGGAGTTCAGCTTTATAGACACATCCTGCACGGAAAATGTGGCAAACGCAATACGGCCAAATACGAAACTGATCTACGTGGAGACGCCCACCAATCCCACAATGAGCGTCAGCGACATTGCAGCCATTGCCAAGCTTGCATCGGGAAGCAAGATAACTCTAGTGGTGGATAACACCTTCTTGAGCCCGTATTTTCAGCAGCCTATCGCCCTGGGCGCGCATATCGTTGTGCATTCCATGACGAAATACCTAAACGGCCACAGTGACTGCACGGGCGGAGCCGCGATCCTGACGCGGCAAGAGGACACGGACAAGATCTATTTTCTGCAGAGGTCCGTGGGAAGTGGGCTGGCGCCGATGGATTGCTTCCTGGTCTCGCGCGGCGTAAAGACTCTGGCCGTCCGGATGAAGCAACACAACGCAAACGGGATCGCGGTCGCCAAATTCCTGGAATCCCATGCGAAGGTGAACCGCGTATTTTACCCCGGGTTGGCTTCCCACCCGCAACATGCCGTGGCCAAGAAACAACAAAGCGGCTTCGGCGCCATGATCTCCTTCGAGCTGGGCTCGATGGAGGCGGCGCGCCGCCTTCTTAACCATGTGAAAATCTGCTCGCTGGCGGAAAGCCTGGGTGGGGTCGAGACGTTGATTTCGCATCCGGCCACGATGACGCATGCCTCCGTGCCTGCCGAGATGCGTCAGGAAATTGGAATTTCGGACGGGCTGGTGCGTCTATCTGTGGGCATTGAAGATGTGGAAGATTTGATCGCGGACCTGGATTTCGCACTCTCGAAGGTCTAACCGGAGGCAACAACAATGAAGAATTTTTGGGGATGGCGCGTATCCGCTGCTGGAATCGTGCTTTGCGCGGCGGCAGCGTGGATGACATCCTGCTCGAGTCAGCCTGAAGTTTCCCCAGCGGGGCAATCCGGTACGTCAACCGCGGCGAATGACCCGCGGCTGGCAAATTCCTATCGCTTCGAGCGAGGGGGCTGGATTTATGTCCATCTGGAAGGCAACCCGGCGCAGATTGGATTTCAACACGGCTACTGGCTGGCCCAGGAAATTGCGGATGCTCTGAATGCTTACAAAATTGGCACCACGCATGTGACACAACGCGACTGGGCCTTTTACCGGGAGACGTCGCGAACCATCCTGTGGCCGCACATCGAGAGCGAATACCGCAATGAACTTCAGGGAATTGTCGCCGGGTTGCAGGCGCAAGGGGTGCAAGCCGATCTCGATGACGTTGTTTCGCTGAACGCCTTCATGGAAGTGCCGGGCTATTACATCCCCTGGTACAACGCGCACAATCCAACGGCAAATGCTCCCAAGCTGACCAGCCCCGGGAATTGCAGCGCGTTTGTGGCCAATGGCAGCTATACACGGGACGGCAAAATCGTAATTGCTCACAATAATTGGACGGATTATTGGGAGGGGGAGCGCTGGCGCATTGTGTTCGATATTATGCCCGCAAGTGGCTATCACATGCTGATGGACGGATTTCCGGGGGTTATTGCCAGCGACGACGATTTCGGAGTCAATTCGGAAGGCTTGATGGTGACTGAAACAACGATTTCGCAATTCAAGGGGTTCGACCCCACGGGAGTGCCTGAATTTGTCCGCGCGCGCAAAGCGTTGCAGTACGGCGCATCGATTGACGACTACGTGCGCATCATGCTGGACCAGAACAATGGGGGCTACGCCAATGACTGGCTGCTGGCCGATAATAAGACCGGCGAAATCGCCCAATTCGAGCTGGGGCTGAAAGACCATCAGCTGTGGCGAACGAAGGATGGGTTTTATGTGGGCTCGAATTTTCCGAGCGACGCAAAGCTGATGAAGGAAGAAACCGATTTCGATCCCAAGGATGGCGGCAGTTCCCCAAATGCCCGGCATACCCGGTGGGAACAGCTGATGCACGAATCAAAAGGGAAGATTGATACTGCTGCTGCGGAAAAGTTTTTGGCGGACCACAAAGATGTCGTCGATGTCTTGCAAACAGCGGACGAGCGATCGCTTTGCGGGCATACGGATGCATCGCCACGCGGCATCCCTCAGTGGAAATGGGACGCAAATTTTCCCGGCGGCGCAGTTCAAGGTAAGGTGATGGACAGCCACATGGCCCTATCGATGAGCTTTATCGCGCATACGGGACATCCCTGCGGCCAGGATTTCCTGGCGGAGCCATTTCTCGCGGCGCATCCCGAATATGCGTGGGAGAAACCAATCCTGCACGATATGAAGTCGGGGCCGTGGACGGAATTCAGGGCGGGTGATAAGCCCGCAAGATAAGACAACCGTTTAGCGGACGTTTTCCGCAAGCCAGTTCAGATATTTTCGCGAACCGGAAATTATTGGCAGGGCGATGATTTCGGGCACCTGGTAACTATGAAGGCGGCGAATCTCTTTTTCAAGCTTGCGAAATCTGTTGCGAGTGGTTTTGAGAATTAGCAGGGTTTCCTTGGCGCTCTCTACACTTCCCTTCCAGCGATAAATGCTGGCGACAGGCGTGCTCTGAAAGTTTCCGCAGGCAGCCATTCGCTTTCGGACCAATGCTAATGCAATTCGACGCGCCTCCGCCGGGGATTTGCAGGTCACCAACACGACGATCGCTCTGAATTTGTTGGCCATATTTCCCCCGGCTCGGGTTACCTCTTCCAGCACGCCCTCTTCCACGGCTTACCTGGATTTGCGCGGCACGCTACAATACCGCGCCAGGACAATCTTGTGCCACATTCACCGATACATTTCGGTACCTCGGGTTGGCGCGCGATCATTGCGGATGAGTTTACGTTCGCGAATGTTCGCCTCGCCGTGACAGCAATTGCAGGACATGTCAGCAGCCGGTCAAAAAAACCGGTGATTATTGTCGCCCACGACACCCGATTCTTTTCGGAGGAATTTGCGCGCGCGGCGGCGCAAATTCTAGACGCCAGTGGAATTAAGTCGTTGGTTTGCGACGGGCCGACACCAACACCCGCAGTAGCTGTGGAAATCCGTCGGCGTAGGACCGACGGAGCGATTAATTTCACCGCAAGCCACAACCCTTTCCCGTATCACGGGTTGAAGTTCTCGGGGCCAGATGGGGCGCCGGCGATGCCGGAAGTCACGAAAGATATCGAGGCACGTTCGGCAAAGCTCGCCTCACGCGATTTCAGCGAGCCGGTCGAGGCGCATAGCCACTCCGGCAAAGATTTTGAAGGCATCTCGCTTCGGGTTGCTTATCTCAAGCGACTCGGTGAGTTGGTGCGATTTGAGGTGATTGAGAAAGCGGCGAAAAGCTCGAAAGGAAAGTCCGGCATTGTCTATGACGCAGTCCACGGTTGTGGCGCGGGCTACTTGGACTTGGCTCTTGCTAATCACGGAATTCCGGTAACTGTGATTCGAGCCAACCGAGATGTCTTATTCGATGGGACCGGACCGGATGTTACCGAAGACAACTTGGCGCCGCTGCGCGAAGCAGTGCTGGATTCGAAAGCCAGCGTTGGACTCGCGACCGATGGGGACGCAGACCGCTTCGGAATCATTGACGCCGATGGGACATGGATTTCACCGAACCACATTCTCGGGCTGGTTTACGATTATTTGGTCGAAAGTCGCGGTTGGAAGATGGATGCGGGGCGCAGCGTGGCCACCTCGCACATGATGGATGCGGTGGCAAAGCTACACGGCAGGAAAATCCATCAGACGCCGGTGGGATTTAAGTACATCGGAGAATTAATTGAGAAAGACGAGATCGCGCTGGGTGGCGAAGAGAGTGCGGGGCTGTCCGTCCGCGGGCATGTACCGGAGAAGGATGGAATTCTTGCCTGCTTGCTGGTGGCGGAGATGATTGCGGCGCGCGGCACGACTCTGTCGCAGCAGATTGCGCATCTATTCCGTCGCGTGGGGTCGGAATTCTGGCCGATTCGCACAAATCTGCATTTGACGGAAGATGTGCAAGCGCAAACGATGGCCCGGCTGAAACAGAACTACAAAACCTTTCTTGGCAAACCTGTGCGCAGCCTGGATCGCACAGACGGATTGAAAATGGAATTTGATGACAAGTCGTGGGTGCTGCTGAGAATGTCAGGAACGGAACCACTGCTGCGCGTTTACACAGAGGCCGGGTCACAGAAAGATTCTGCCTGGCTGGCAGAGGAAACACGAAAATGGATTTTCGAGAAGTCGGATACGCAGGCAAGAGCAAACACAGTCAGGGGCTAAAAGATGAAATCGGGCAAGGCACGAAAGACGAAAAAAGATAATCCGTCATTTATTCAACGCAACCTCAGGACGATTTTGGGGCTGGCGATTCTGGGCCTGGCAATCCACGACGTGTTTGGTCCGCACGGATTCCTGGCCATGAGGCGCACGCAACTGGAAATACGGCAGTTCAGCGCTGAGATGAAGAAACTCAACGAAGAGAACCAGGCGTTGTCGAATGAGGTGCTCTCGCTGAAAGGCGACCCGCGATTGATTGAGCGCATCGCGCGAGAGGAGATGGGTCTGGCAAGGCCGGGGGAGTATATTTTCAAGTTGCCCGCGGCGGCGGATGACAAATCAAAAGGCTCCGAAGGCTCCACCCCCGGCAGGTGAAAGCAGAAACCCCCTTTGATTATTGAGGCGGGAATGGCTGTGCCGCACAAGCCAAACCGAGAATCGAGTTAAGGCTGCATCGGCCCATCCAGCATCGCAGGGACAAAGACACTCTTTCCCTTCCAACGATTGCGCAGAGTTGCCAGCGCCACCATCGAAGTGAAAATCACTGCCAATCCTAACGTTGCCATGCCAATAGTCTGTTGTTGCTTCTCGAGAATTGAAAATGCGCCGTACACAAATTCAATGTGAACCCAATAGACCAGCAGTGATGTCTTCCCCATTTCAATGAAGGGACTGAATCCCACCTGCCCCGCCCCCCAGCGGCACCATACATAGCTGGCGAACAGTATTAATAATAAAATCCCGAGCCGGACCAGGAAGAATTCCGGGCTGGTGTGCCAGAAATCGTAATTGGCGTAAAACTTTCGCGGTTGCGCATCGAGCCACAACGCCAAAGCGCCGAGGGCCAGCCCTTTAACCGCGAGTAAAGCCATGGCCTGTGCTCCATGCGCCCGCGCCCAGTCTGTCAGCAAGAAAAATCCCACCGCAAGACCCGCAAAGGCGAACGCACCCCACGGAAATAATGGGAAAAGCCAGGACTGGGGCTGATTGAAAATATGGACGCCATCAATATAGGACTCAATTGGCCAGGGCAGGAAGCGGGGCCGCCAGGAGGTCCAAACCAGGGGAGATATCACTGAGATTGCCAGGGATATGGCCGCGGCGACGACGAGATTCATTTTTCGCAAACCGGCGAGACTGGAAGTTCCTGGGGAAAACATTCCCACCAGCCAGCAGGTTACGCCCATCAATATCAAAGCAAGTCCGATCGCGTTCAGGATGTCCACGCGAAACAGATCGGTCCACGGCGCCCAGCCGAACCCAAGGAGAAATTCCTGCAAACGAAAAAGCAGCGCGAGCCCAAGGATTTCGGCACCGCGGCGGATCGTTGTGCGTGCGACTGCGCCGGGTGAGGATCCGCGCTCGCGAAGCTTGTCCGTTACAAACGCAAATGAAATGCCGGCGAGAATTAGAAACAGCGGCGCGGGAAGCGTGCCGCCAAGTTGTGAGAGCTTCGCGAACTGTGATTGGTGCGCTGTGGGGTTCAGCCAAGAATCATAGCAATGCGTCTGAAACATCATCATGCACGCAAAACCTCGCATCCAATCAATGTAGGCCAGGCGTCGCTGGATGATTTCGGGCATCCCTTATCCTGAGTGACATTTCTGTGGTACGCACACGCGGATTCCGCGCTCCGCGAAATTGCGCCCGCAGGAAATTGCGCTAGACTAACGCGTCATGCCCGCTTCGCGCCAGTTGCGATTGCTCCCCGCGCTTGGTTTATGGCTGGCGGTAACGCTGGCTACGGCTTTCTATGCGAATGGGCTGGGCTACGGCGGACGAGAGCTGGCCGCTACATTGGCGGCGTTCGCGTTGCTCTTGGCTGGCGAGTTGCTTCCGTCTGCGGCGGGGGTCACAGAGAGCGTGCAACGATTTCTTGCCGCGCCGATTGCCTGGCTGCTCGCGGTTCCGATTCTGGGTGCGTACGCGATTTATGCCGTGGGGACAGGCAACTCCACTTCCTGGCATTGGATGATCGTCGCGGCGTACGTCCTGGTCCCTTTGGCACTGCTTTCGCTGCGAGAGGGTTCCGCGCCAGCCTGGAATGATTACCTGGCGCTCATCGCAATCCCGATCCCGGTGAAGCGCTTGTGGCTGAGTGGCCTGTGGCCCTATCCGGATGGCCACGCGGCGCATTTGATGACCGTCCTGCTGGGAATGAATGTGGCCGTCGCGGGGTTTCTGTTTATCCGCGGGCTCGATGGCATCGGATATTCCCTGAGTTGGTCAACCAAACAAACTTTTCATGTTGTGGCCGGAATTGTATTCGTGGCCATTGTGGACATTCCAGCAGGGCTTGCACTTCACTTTTTGCACTGGGCTCCCGGACATGCGGGATGGAGATCGTTTCCGGTGACGACCATAGGGATTTTCTTCTTCACCGCCTGGCCGGAGGAGTTCGTATTTCGCGGGTTGCTTCAAAATTTGCTTTCGCGTTCATTGAAAAATGAGAAATGGGCATGGATGGCGGCCTCGGTGATTTTCGGGCTTTCACATATTACCAACGGCGGCTTTCCGAATTGGCGGTACGTGCTTTTGGCTACTTTTGCGGGGATTTGCTACGGATGGACCTGGCGCAGGAGCGGGACGATATTTGCTTCAGCGATTGTGCACACAGTGGTGGATGTCATCTGGCACTTCCTCTTCGCTTGAAAAGGAAGCCCCGCTTTAGAGCCCACCTATTTGACGACGCCGCTCAATGGGCTTGAGGCGGTGGCGTAAAGTTTCTTGGGGATGCGGCCCGCGAGAAACGCCTTGCGCCCCGCATCCACCGCAGAGCGCATGGCTTCAGCCATGAGCACCGCGTCCTGCGCTTCGGCAATGGCCGTATTCATCAGGACGCCGTCGGCGCCCAGCTCCATGGCCACCGTCGAATCAGACGCGGTACCTACACCCGCGTCAATGATCAGTGGCACTTCCGTGACACGCTCGCGCAGGATGCGCAGGTTCGCCGCATTTTGAATTCCCATACCGGATCCGATGGGCGCACCCAGCGGCATCACCGCCGCGGCGCCGGCGTCAACTAATCGCCGCGCGACAATCAAATCGTCGCTGGTGTAGGGCAACACGGTAAACCCTTCCTTGGCCAGGATTTCCGTGGCGCGCAAGAGTTCGGCGGTGTCGGGGAACAATGTCTGCTGGTCGCCGATGACTTCCAGCTTTACCCAGTCGGAAAGTCCAACCTCGCGCGCCAGGCGTGACGTACGGATGGCTTCATCGCCGGAATAGCATCCGGCGGTGTTTGGCAGGAGGAAATATTTTTTGCGGTCCAGATAATCGAGCAGTGATTCCTTGGTCTTGTCCGTCAAGTTCACGCGCCGCACAGCGACGGTGACCATTTCCGCGCCTGAAGCCTCAATCGCCCGCGCCATTTCCGCGAAGCTGCGGTACTTCCCAGTCCCAACAATAAGCCGTGAATGAAACGCGCGGCCTGCAATCACTAATTCATCGGCCATGAAATTCTCCCGGAGGGATTCTACTGCTACGCGGCTGCGCGGCCAAATTCCGTGAATTTGAAGCAGTGCAGCATTTTGAATTTAGGCTGATGGTGGCCGGCCATCTCAAACATTGGTCACACTTAGCACATTGCCGTCCGGATCCATGAACCAAGCAACCTGCACCGCGGTCCCCGGGACGGTGAATATGCCCAGTTCGTCCTGATTGAAGCCCTTGTAAAGATTGAAGGCCACGCCCTTTTCTCGCAGGGCCATTACAGTTGACGACACATCGGGAACTTTGAAGCCAAGGATGGTGTGCTGATGCGGCGTGAAATCGGCGACCGTTGAGACACGCAGGGCAATTCCGCCAATATCAAATACAGCGGCAAATTTGTCTTCGGAGGTCATGCGGAGCCCGAGCGCATCGCGGTAAAAGTCCGCGGCTTGCGCGCGGTCCCGCGTGCAAATGACGATTACAGGCTTTGCGGCCTCAAGTATTCCCATTTGATATCTCCTCTCTGTTGTGAGGCGCGGAAGGCATTCAATCCGCGGAGGAAGGATGAGTTATGGGGCGAGGCTCTTCCACATCGGCGTAGAGTTGCTCGATTTTGTCTGCGTAGAGTTTGTCGATCACGCGGCGCTTGAGCTTTAAAGTGTAGGTGAGTTCGCCGTTCTCGAAGCTGAAATCCTGATCAAGTATGGCGAAACGCTTGATGGTTTCATATCCAGCGAGAGGCTCGTTGACCTTGGCCACTTCCCTGCTGATCAATTGGCGCACCCACGGATCGCGCGCCAATTCGGGGGCTGAAGTAAATTGGCGGCCCTCTTCCGCGGCCTTCGAGGATACCCGGGCAAAGTTCGGGACGATCAATGCGACAACAAATTTCCGCCTGTCCCCGATTATAGCGGCACCCTGAATGTACGGGCTCATCTTCAGTGAGTTCTCGATAGGCTGTGGGGCGACAAATTTTCCACCCGCCGTTTTCAGCAGATCCTTCTTGCGGTCGGTGATGATCAGGAATCCATCGGAGTCCAGCAGCCCGATGTCCCCGGTTGCGAGCCAGCCATCCGGTGAAATGGTTTTCGCGGTTTCGTCGGGGCGCTGGTAATAACCCTGCATCACGTTGGGCCCGCGCGTGAGGATTTCGCCGTCCTTGGCGATGCGGACTTCGACATTGGGGATGGGGCGCCCTACGGTGCCGACTTTATTTGCGTAGCGGTTATTGACGGCAATTACGGGTGAAGTTTCGGTCAGGCCGTAGCCCTGATAAATGTGCAAATCCACAGCCCAGAAGAATTCTGCAAGCTCTTTGGCCAGAGGCGCTCCGCCGGAAATGAATTCGTGCATCCGGCCGCCCACACCGGCGCGGATTTTTGAAAAGACCAGCTTGTCCGCGAGCCTCCACTTCATTCTTAGAGTTGTGGAGGCAGCCTGGCCATAGGCGCGCCAGGGCACCGATTCGTTGGCCACGCTCAACGCCCAATCAAATATCTTGCGCTTCAAACCATGCTCGCGATGGCCCTTCTCAATGATGTTTGCGTAGAGCTTTTCAAACACTCGCGGGACGGCACCGGCGAGGGTGGGCTTCACTTCCAGCAGCGCCTGTGGAAGTTTTTCCATGGCGTCCACGTAGGCGAGCGTGGCTCCGCAAAACATGAATACGTAGGCCGTAGTCCGTTCGTAAATGTGTGCCAGCGGCAAGAACTCAAGCTCGACATCCTCCGAGCGGTAATCATCGGCGCGGATCGAATCCGTCACGTTTGAGGAGATATTCGAGTGCGAGAGCATGACGCCCTTAGGCTCGCCCGTGGTGCCTGAGGTGTAGATAATTGTCGCCAATGAATCAGCGGAAATATCGCCCACGCGCATGCGATAGGTGGCGATGTCCGAATCGTTGGCCGAGCCAATGAGCGTTTCATATCGCAAAGCATCCGACCCGTAATCGGTTTCCGCATCAGCCACGATAATGTGCCGGACCGATTTCAACTGGTCGCGGCAGGCCATCAGTTTTTCGGCCTGCTCACCCCCGGCCACGAAAACGGCAAGAGCACCGGAGTGGTTCAGGATATAAATCATCCGTTCCGTGGACTCACGAAAGTAAATAGGGACATCTACGGCGCCCAGGCCAAGGATGGCGAAATCGGCGATGTGCCATTCAGGGCGATTGGCCGCGAAAAGACCGACACGATCGCCGGGTTTCACGCCCAGCTCGGCCAACGAGCGAGAAAGACCGCCCACTCGGCGGAGCATTTCATGAGCGCTGATCGCCTCCCAGCCGTTGGGGCCGCGGAAAAGCTGCGCGCGTGGCTGGTTGTAGCGTTCAACGGTATCGAGGAGGCGGCGCGGGAGAGATGCGTAGGGCATGGAAGGTTCAAGGTTAGCTTGACGGAAGCGGAAACTCAACCACTGCAATGGGAGGTCAAAGGGGCTGGCGGGAAGGCGGCGCTACAAAAGCAAAATCGCGATAAGA
>Ga0070733_10000384_pt1 | contig 36955 bp, 26 predicted proteins | sample Coa_R1_9_FD_66450 | JGI IMG/M metagenome (GOLD analysis project Ga0070733, IMG submission 66450) | Surface soil microbial communities from Centralia Pennsylvania, which are recovering from an underground coalmine fire - Coalmine... | ecosystem: Environmental > Terrestrial > Soil > Unclassified ... | reverse complement strand
GTCTTCGAGCTCGCCGAGGAGATGATCGTGACGTTCCGGGCGCTGCGCATCGCCCGCGAAGCAGTGGCCGCCCTGCTCGTCTTGAAGCGGGCCTGCCGCTACGGCGGCGGGCTGCTCCAACTGATCGAGACCGCGACGGATCTACTGCAACATCTCGAGCGGCAGCCGGCCAGACCCCGCTACAAAGGTTCGCCGTTGCCGCCGGGATCTCGCTCGCCCTCCCCCTGAGCGATCAGGTCGGCGCCGGGCGAAGGCGCCTGCTGCTTGGCTTGCCGCTGCAGAACCCTGTCCACGACCTCGTTGACCAGGCGATCGAAATCCGCATCGGAGATTTCGAGATCGTCGGCGGTGGGAAATTTGCCATAGCCAAGCCGGTCGAAGGTCGCCAGCAATTCGCCGCCGGGCGAGCGCTGCCGGCTCCCCCTGCCTGCGAATTCGGCTTGGGAGATTTCGGTCAACATTCCCGGATATTGGTGCCGCCGCGAGTCTCTGGTAGCAGGCCCTTCTGGTGGTACTGTGGTGCAGCAGGTTGCAACCTGGCCAATGGGGGCTATCCACGGTGCGCTCAAGGTAAGGCCATTGCCAAGGGAAATTGCGGTGGAAACGCTGCGTCTGCGGCAGCAAGTGCCCAAAGAAGATGCGTTGCGCGGTGCGATGAAGTGCCCGGTCGATGAGAAGGGCGGCTGGAGCTGCCAGCTGCCGGCAGCAGTTTTCGATTTGAGGCTCTCAGTTCCCGGCTTTGCTCCCGAGTATCGCCTTGCGACCAAAGTGCCGGCAGCTGATTCCCTGGACCTCGGAACGCTTGTGCCGAAGGTGGGAGCCTCGATCGCGGGATGGGCGGAGTCGCCAGAGGGTTCGCCAGAAACGGAGGATTGTATGGCGCACTTGATTCCTCTCGGCACCCCAGAGGAGGTCCCAGCAAGAGCTTCGGCGCGCGTGACCCGAGGCGGCTTCTTTCAGATCACTGATGTGGCGCCTGGGAAATACCTTCTCGAGGTCAAGCGGCCGGGTTTTCTTCCGGCAAAGCTCTCGCCTATTGAGGTGCCTTCGACAACATGGGCGACGCTTCTCGAGCACCCATTGGTTTTCCGCAGGCAAACTGGAATGGGCAGCCTTCCGCCTCCCAAGTAAGCTGAGAAGCCTCGTGAGGCTTAGGAACGTGCCTGCGTGTAGGTCGCAATGTTAAGGAACAGGTGATGCGTTCCGAAACGAAAGAAGAGGCAAGGCCAGGCTCTTCGATTGGGGACCACCGGCATACGCGAAGGTTGTTCAGGGGAATGTGGCGTTGGTCTGTAATTGTAGTGGCGTTTGTCCTCGGCCTGGCGACGGGCGTTGCTCTAGTTGTTATTGTTACTAACAAGCTGCACAGAATGAGTGAGGCCCGGATCGCACGGGTCGAGGTCCAGAGGCTACAAGAGCTGCCGCCGCCTTGGTTGCCAACACTTGCCAGACTCTCACCGGCGGCGAGGCATTGGGTCTTGCTGCCGATGCACGACGGTGCAGCGTCGATCACTTTAGGTCAGCTAGAGGGGAGGCCGATCTTGCTCGGGATCTGGGCTACTTGGTGTGCGCCCTGCATCGCCGAGATGCCCTCGCTCCAGGCTCTGTCGCGTCAACCGGCTGCGGCGGGGCTCTCTTTCGTGTTGGTCTCAACGGAACGAAAAGAGGTGGTGCGCGACTTCTTGCACCGCAGGACGATTTCGTTGCCCTTTTACGTCGCTAGCGCGCCCGTGCCACGTGAGTTTTCCGGGAGCACGCTCCCGGTGACGTTTATCATCGCTCGGGATGGGCGTCTCGTAGCTCGGCAACTTGGTGCGGCCAAGTGGGACGATCCCAAGGTGGCAGCTTTCTTGAGCGGTCTTGAGGGGAAGAACTGATGCCAGATGGCGGCCCCGGCCCAAGCCGCTCGGCCCGCGCCCGGCGGCGCTTGGCTTCACGGGCGCAGGTGTTAGCTGCGAAGAAAGGACCCCACTCCGGGTTGGTTCCGAGGTTCAGGTCGAGGCGGCACTGACGCCTGGTCGCCAGCGACGCGCTGTGACGGCGCGCGGGCTGACACGTAAAGTTGGAACGTCGGGGTCTTGCCCGCATTGCGCAAGCGAGCATCGAGCTGCTGCCCGAGGATTTCAACCAGGCCGTGAGAAGCCTCATGGAAGAGTGTTTCCAGCGTCGCGTTGCCCTGATTGCCGTCTTCTACACCGCCGGCGCGGTGATCTCGGAGGCGCTGGAGCAGAATGGCATTCGGGATTATGTGCCGTACGCGGTGAAGGAAGGCCTCTACGCGCTGGCGCCCGGCTGGGCGCATTATCAGACGATCTGTGCGCGCGATTGGCAACCACACGTCGACGGGAAAATCGATTTCGATGAGGCCCTCGCGCGTATTGCTCGCGACTTCTGAGGCTAGCCCGCGGGCCGCGTGCGCAGGACGATGGGTGGCGCGGCGAGCGACATCGGGATGATGCGATAGACGCGGTCGGGATCGCCGGAGTAGACCAGCTCGACGCGGCGGCCCAGGAAACGCCGCTCCCACTCGCGCACCATGGCGTTGCCCCGGGACTCGACGTCGGCGTCATCGATGCCTCGCTTCACCAGCCGGTCGGTGTGCACCACGACGTGGGTGATGCCCATGCTTTCCAGCAGCGACAACCCGTCGCCCTCGGGCAGCAGGCTCACCGCTGCGGCGAGCCGCTCGTAGCTGTCCGGCACGAAGCTGCTGTAGCCGTTGGCGATCGGCTTCCAGTGCGCAGTCGAGTAGTACATGTAGGTCGCCTCGGTCCAGTTGGCATGCAGCGGCACCTCGACCAGGGCGCGGATCTCCGGCCGCCCCCGGATCCAGGTGTAGACCTCGGGGAACTCGTCCTCCGTCAGCACCTCCACCCAGTGCACCGGCCGCGGCGCCAACTCGATCGCCAGCACCGCCGCGACCGCCAGCCCGGCGGCCCATGCCCGCCGGCCAGTCAGTCCCCACCGCTCGGCGAGCCGGTCGAGGCCCCAGCCGGCAAGGAAGGCCACCGTCAGCGACACGAAGGCGCCGAAGCGTGCCGGAACGCGCATGCTGTGCAGGCCGGGGACGAAGCGGGCCAGCGGCATGTAGATCACCGGCAGAGAGAGCGCGAAGCTGACCGCTCCGGCGAACAGCAGGCCGCGCTGCCAGGGGTCGATCTCGCCCCAACGCCAGTAGAGGTCGCCCGCGTAGCGGCGCCGCAGCACCGCCAGCAGGAGGAGGCAGAGCAGCAGCAGCAGTCCCATGGCGGTCCAGGCGCTGGTCTCGTCCCAGCGATCGAACGGTGCCAGGTCCTGATGGAAAGCCAAGGTGTACAAGTCGCCGACGACCACGGCGCCGACCGCCACCGCCGCCAATCCGAGAAGCAGCCACCGCCGCCGCGGCGCCAGCGCGACGGCCGGCCGCAGGCGGTGGCGGCGCCGGAGCTCCCACAGTCCATAGCCGGCCAGCAGCGTCGGCACGAAGCCGGCGAACAGCGAGTTCTCCGAGCGCACCAGCGGCTGCTCCCATCGCGCCAGCCCGGCGCGGTGCCAGAGCGCCTTCGGTGGATGCAGCGAATAGAGGTTCTCGGGCGCCGGGCTCAGGTAGCTCGCCAGGGTGGCGCCGTTGCCGCCGATCTCCTGGTCGTCGTGAGCCATGTCCAACCGCTTGGCCAAGCGCACGTAAGGCAGGAAGACCGCGACCGCCGCCGCCAGCGCCAGCGCCGCGACCGGCACCAGCACGCGCAGCGAGTCCCGCGCCAAAAGCCGGCGCCGCCCGGCCGATGCCCAGCGGCTGGCCAGGATGGCGGCCATCGGGAAATGGATCATGTAGGCGAAATAGCAGCCTGCCGTGAGCTGGAGACCGTAGAAGAGCAGGAAGACGGCGGCCCGGCGCACCGTCCGCTCGGCCAGCAGCCGGTCCCACGACCAGAGGGTCAGCGGGATCCACTGCATGATCAGCACCATCAGGTGGTTGAGGTGGCTCATGCGAAACGGCGAGAAGGCGAACGCCGCGCCGCCCAGCAACGCGGCCGGTCCGGAGAGGCCGCCGCGGCGCAGCACCCACCAGGTGGCCACGCCGGAAAGCACGAAGGAGGAGAAGAAGAGCAGGTTGTAGCCGGCGACGGTGTTGTGGACGAAGGCGATCTGCAAGGCCGGACCGAGCATGTGGTCGGAGAGCGCCAGCGTGTCGCGCATCGGATAGTAGAAGTTGGCATCCCAGAGATCGGGGAAGCCGAGGTGCATCTGGCGGATCACCCAGCTGAGGATGTAGACGCTGAACAGGGGATCGGCGGCGTTGGGCGCCAGCGAGTTGCGAAATGTCGCCCAGATCGGCCGCAGATAGACCAGCGCCGCGGCGCCGTACAGCGCGCCCACGATCAGCGTCTGGCGCAGCAGCCGGGGCAGGGGAGGCGAGGAATCAGGCGCCATGGAGGAGCCGGTGGTCGCGGTCAGGCCGTGCGGCGTTGCCTTGCCGATAACAAACTCCTGCGCCTTTGGCATACGGATCCGTGGTGCGAGACGTCAGTCTGAAGCCGCGCGGAATGGCACTATCGGAGTTTCGGCCCTTTCCTCGAGTATACAGGTTGTCGCGGCCCGTCCGCCCGGCGGCCGCGGAGGCTCAGGACCTCCATTCACCTGGCCCGCCATGGTGCTCGCGATGCCTCGCCGGCGACGCTTTGCCAGGAGCGCGGATATCTCGGTGGTTGGTAAACCGATCAACCGTGCGGGACGTCAGGGCTGCCGAAACCACGGCTCGTATAGACTGCCGGCATGTTCGGCCATCCTCTGCCGCTTCGCTCGCTGCCGAGAACGCGCACACCCAGATCCCACCTCGTGTTTGCCTGGCTGGCCGCCGCCGGCGTCGCCGTGCTGGCGGCCGCGGTCTTCGCCGCGCCTGGCGTGGCCGCCGGTCGGGCGCCGGCCGCGCCGGTCGTCGCGACGCCACCCGCGGCCCCGCCGTCCGCCGCCGCGCCGGCGGCGCTCTCGGCGGCCGATGCGGCGCCGGACCTGGCGCAACGCCTGGCGCGGTGGAAGCCGGTCGAGATGCCCTGGAAGGGCAGCGGCTTCAGCGACCGGGAGCGGCAGCTGGTGGACAAGCTGGTCGCCGCCTGCCGCCAGCTCGAGAGCATCTACTGGCGGCAGGGCGATCCACAGGCGCTGGCGCTGTATCAGGCCCTGTCGCCCGGGGCGGCGGGCGCCGCCGCGACCCGGAGCGCGCCCAACGCCGTCGCCCTGCGCCGGCTGCTGTGGATCAACGGCAGCCGCTACGACCTGCTCGACGAGAACCGGCCTTTCGTCGGCAAGCAGCCGATGCCGCCTGGCCGGGAGCTCTATCCCGCCGGCATGACGCGCCAGGAGATCGATGCCTGGGTCGCGGCCCATCCGGCGGGCAAGCAGGGGATCTATGACGAGCATGCGGTCGTGCGGCGACAGGCCGGGAAGCTGGTGGCGGTGCCCTATCACGTCGCCTACCGCGAGCTGCTCGAGCCGGCCGCCCGTTCCCTGCGGGAGGCGGCGGCGCTGGCCGATCCGGCCTTCGCCAATTTCCTGCGGCTGCGCGCCGCGGCGCTGCTCGACGACGATTACTACCAGAGCGACCTGGCCTGGCTGGATCTGGTCAATCCCAAGTTCGACGTCATCTTTGCGCCCTACGAGACCTACCTCGACGACCTCCTCGGGGTGAAGACCTCGTATGGCGCCGCGGTGCTCATCCGCAACGAAGCCGAGAGCGCCAAGCTGGCGGTGTTCCAGAAGTATGTGCCGGACCTCCAGGACGCCCTGCCGCTGCCGGCCGCGGACCGGCCGTCGAAACACGGGCGGGTGGCGCCGATGGAGGTGATGGACAGCCCGTTCCGGTCTGGCGACCTGCGGCACGGCTACCAGGCGGTGGCGGACAACCTGCCGAACGATCCGCGGGTGCTCGAGCGCAAGGGGAGCAAGCGGATCTTCTTCAAGAACTTCATGGACGCCCGCGTCCGCGAGGTCATCCTGCCGGTGGCCAGGCGGTTGATGCGCCCCGACCAGGCGGCCAAGGCGAGCGCCGGCGGCTACCTTGCCGCGGTGATGATGCACGAGATCAGCCACGGGCTGGGTCCTGCCTTTGCGCGCGTCAACGGCCGTCAGACCGACATCCGCGCCGCCATCGGCCCCGTCTACTCCGGGCTCGAGGAGGCCAAGGCCGACGTCACCGGCATGTTCGGGCTGGCCTGGCTGGTGGCGCACGGGGCGCTGCCTAAAGAGCGGCTCGAGGAGTACTACTGCTCCTACGTCGCCGGCATCTTCCGCACCGTCCGCTTCGGCACCGGCGAGGCCCACGGCCGGGCCGAGATGATGGAGCTCAACTACCTCGTCGAGCAGGGCGCGATCCGCCGCGATCCGCGCGGCGGGCGCTACGCCATCGACCTCGCCAAGATCCCGGGGGCGCTGGCGACCCTCGCCGGCGAGCTGCTGCGCATCGAAGCGACCGGCAACCGCCGCCGCGCCGAGGTCTGGTTCAGCCGCTACGGCGCGATGCCGGCCGATCTCAAGTCGGCCCTGGCCGCGGCCGCCGACGTGCCGGTCGACCTCGACCCGCACGGCTCGTTTGACGAAGAGCCGCACTAGAGCGGCTCGCAAGATAAACCGCATGCCGCGCCCCGCCCCGCCCGGGCCTGTGGCGTTCCCAGGCGAAGCCGGCGGCGGTAAGGCGGGCCTCGAAGGCGGCGTCGGGATCCTCGGACCAGACGGCGAGAACGCCTCCCGGGCGGAGGGCGGCGCGGGTGCGCGCCAGGGCGGCACGGCCGTAGAGCGGGTCGTCGCGCCCCTGCGCCGGCGTCCGCGGACCCTCGTAGAGGTCGAGCAGGATGGCGTCGAAGGCGCCGGGACCCGTGGCATCGGCGGCGGCTGTCGCGCCTGCGGCGCCGGTCGTCGCGGCGCGGGCGATCGCCGCCGCGACGTCGCCGATCTCGATCGCCACGCGCGGATCGGCGATCGCGTCGCCGGCCAGCTCGGCAAGCGGGCCGCGGCACCATTCCACGATCACCGGTTCGATCTCGGCGACCGTGACGCTCGCCTGGCGCGGCAGCGCGTCGAGCGCGGCACGCAGGGTATAGCCGAGGCCGAGACCGCCGAGCAGCACCCGCGGCCGCGGCCGTCTGGCGATGGTGCGGCAGGCGAGCTCGGCCAGGGCCGACTCGGAGCGGTGGGCGGCGCCGTTCATCAGCACCCTGCCGCCGATGGTGATCACCAGCTCGTGTTCGCCGCGTCGCCGCAGCTCGAGCCGCCCCTCGGGAGTGTCGGCGCTCGCCAGGGTCTGCCACGGCCGCGTCATGGCGCGCTCACCCGCCGAAGAAGAACTGGAAAGGGACGTGGGCGCGCATCGCCCAGGAAGCCTCGTCGTGGGTGGCGCGCGGGAAAGCGAGATAGAGCAGGTCGCGGCCCTGGGCATAGCCGCGGGCCGCCAGCAGATCGCGCATCGCCCGCGTCACCTCGTAGTTGTCGCGCGGCCAGCCGCTGTCGAGATAGATGCGGATGGGGCGCTTCGGCTCGGCGCCGACGCGCGCGAACAGGTCCTCGCGCCAGCCGAAGGTGCTGGACAGGCAGCCGATGCAGCCGAAGACCTCCGGCCAGCGCCAGCCGAGCAGCAGCGACGCCAGGCCGCCGAGCGAAGAGCCCATGGTCACCGTGGTCTGCGGACCGCGCAGGGTGCGGTAGGTGGCGTCGACCCACGGTTTGACCTCCTCGACCAGGAACCGCCCGTAGTCCTCGTAGCCCTCCTGGGTGTAGTCCAGCATCCGGTCGCGAGGGTAGATGCCCACCACGATCACTTTGCGGATCAGGTTCATGGCGTCCAGGATGCGCAGCGTCTCGCCGATCCGCCAGGGGTTGCCGCCGAACGCCTCCTGCGGGAAGAAGAGGTTCTGGCCGTCCTGCATGTACACCACCGGGAACGACTCCAGGGAGTTCTCGTCGTAGCCCGGCGGGTAGAAGACGCGCAGGCTGTGTTCGCGCTCGCCGTCGCGCGAACGCCGCCGGAGGATGCCGCACTCGCTGCAACCGGCGTCGGAAAAGAAGTGCGGATAGACGTCGCGGACCGGGCTGTCGGGCGTGTCATCCAGGATCGCGGCGCCGGTGCGCTCACCTCTCCCGCTGGTGGAGAGCGCCAGGTAGTTCTCGCCCTGCGCCCAATGGATGCCGCCGGCGTCGTGGAGCACCGGCTTGAAGTAGCTATAGACGCCCCGTTCCCAGGTCAGCTCGAACTCGAAGCAGGTGCCGCCAGCGTCCTCGCCCACCGCCTCGACGTCCGCGTCCCAATCCCGATCGCTGCGCAGCGCCATCCGCCCGGTCGCCAGCGGATAATGCACCCGCACCCGGGCGCGTCGCGCACCCGCACCCGCGCCGGCGGTCAACAACCGCTCACCAGCGCGAGCTCCAGCAGCGGCAGGACCCGCGGCTGGTCCTCGATCCGGCCGGTGCGCTCGCCGGTGCGGCGGGCTCCCATGTGGCGGTAGAAGGGTTCAGCGTAGGGCTCGGCCTCGATGTCCATGACCGCGGCTCCGAGCGACCTGGCGGAGCCTCGATGTCCATGACCGCGGCTCCGAGCGACCTGGCGGTGGCCACCGCGTGCTCGAACAGGGCGCGGCCGAGGCCGTTGCCGATCCGTTCGGGGAGGATCCAGAGATGGTCCAGCTGCGCCCGCGAGCGGTCCGCCGCCGGGACCAGCGCGTAGAAGCCGAGCGGATCGCCCGCCTCGACGGCGGCGAAGGTCGGGTTCGTTGCCACGTAATCGGGAGCAATGGTCAGGGCCGGCGTCCAGATCTCGATCCAACGCTCCGGATACTGCCAGTGGCGCTTGGCGGCGAGCGCGATGCGGGTGAGGTCCCCGGCCAGCTCGGGCGCGGCGCGAACGATCTCCATGCTGCACCTCTAGGCGAGGAGCGAAGCGCCCGCGGGCTCCTCCGCCGCGCGCCGGAGCAGCAGGGCGCGGCGCTTCTCGATGGCTTGCAGCCAGAGCGGCAGGAACGCCACCAGGTCCTGCAAGCTCTTGTCGACCTTGACCAGCAGGCCGACGATCCGGTGGCTCACCGCGGCATGGCAGGCGCGCAGGTCGCGGTGGTTCTGGTCGCGGTCGCCGGGCGCTTCCGCGAGCGCCGCCTGCATCGCCGCGACGGCGGAGGAGCCGGTGTCGTGGAGCTCGAGCAGCAGCCGGCAGAAGATGGGGATGTCGGCGGCATAGCGGTCGAGGATCTCCATCTCGTAGAAGCGGACGCCGCGCAGCGCCAGCACCTCCTTGAGCTTCGGCGTCAGGCCGTTGATCAGCACCTCCATCAGCACCGCGGTGTTGTCCCAGATCTGGCGCGGTGGCAGCAGCTCGTCGGCGCGCATGCGCTCGGTCACCGCGGTGAGGTGGGTGGTGCGCACCTGATCGAGCCGCTCGACGTACTCGCCCAGCCGGCCGACCGTCGCGTGCAGCCACTCCGCCTCCTCGATGTCCTGCGGGAAGCGCCGTGACAGGAAGTAGTCCGCGTCGTGCAGGCTGCGCGGGTCGCTCGCCATCAGCTCGCCGAAGGTGTCCTGCAGGAAGGCGTGCAGCTGGCCGATCGAGATGCAGAGCAGCTTGCGGATCTCGCCCAGCTGGTCCGGCGCGATGGCGGCCGGGAAACGCGCCAGCGGCTCGAGCACCTGGCCGCCGAGCAGGTGCAGGGAGAGCTCGGCGCTCTGGCGCGCCTCCTCCAGGGCGGGGATGCGCGAGTGGCCGCGCAGCAGCGGCGCGATCCGGTGGCGGATCAGGTCGGAGACCTGGCGCACCTTGGCCCAGATGTCGATCAGCCGCTCGGGCGAGCAGTGCAGCAACGAGTAGTTGCTCTCGAACACCCCTTCGAGCAACCGGATGCAGCCGAGGAAGGCGCGGATGCGCGGGTTCTGCCAGTGCACCCGCTCGAGCGCCCAGTCGGTCACCGTGACCCCTTCCGGGAGGGTGATCTGATGATTCCCGACCTGGATCATCTGCTTCGGCTTCTTGGGTCGCTGCGACCTCATCGGCTCCCCGGCAGGCCGCTCGCGCCCGGGCCGCCGCGACCCGGCCGAGCGGCCGGCGCTCGAACGGCATCTCCGGCGCGCACCGTCGCCGCGGCCGTTCCGGTCATCAGCTCCTGCGCACCGACGCTGAGCTGGATCATATCCGCAGATCCGCCGCGCCGGTAGGCGCACCGCGAGACCTCGGCGGGATCGAGGCGGGATCGAGGCGGGATAGACTGCGCCTGTACGCCTCGACGGAGGAGAGCGAAGACCATGAGCTCGCCGCAAGCCTTCACCAGGGTCATCGCGCTGCTCGCAGCGGCGCTCGCCACGACGGCAGGAGCCGGACCGCCGCAGAACGGCTGGCCGCAGTGGGGACAGGATGCGCAACATGCCGGTGCGGCCGCCGGCGCCGGCCAGACGCCCGCCAGGATCCTGACCACTACGCTCTACGACCCGTTTGCGACGAAGGAGCAGAACGATCCGGCGTCGGGCGGCAACCTGCTGGTGCACTACCAGACGGCGCTGGTCGACGACGAGGGCGCGGTCTACCTGGGATTCAAGACCGGGACCTACACCAGCCTCACGACCTGGGAGACACAGGTCTGGAACGAGGAGCGGCTCGATTGGGTGCGCGGTGCACTGGTGCGCAGGTGGGCCTTCCAGACCGATTGGAAGCCCATCCCTCACAGTTTCGCGGCCGTGGGTCCCGCCTGGGAGCCGGTCTTCCATGCCGCGGTCGCGGGCGATTTCGTCTACGTGCCCGGCTTTGGCGGCACCGTCTACAAGCTCTCCAAGGACGACGGCAGGGTGCTGGCGCACATCCAGCCGTTCGGCAACACCGCCCATCCCAGAGTCTTCCTGACCGGGCCGATCACCGTCGACCCGGCCGGCAACGTCTATTTCGTCGCCACCCAGCTCGACCCCGCCAACCCCTGGACGGTGGACGCGATCAACTCCTGGGTGGTCAGGGTCGACGCCGAGGGCCACCCCCGCGCGGCGACCTTCGCCTCGCTGACCCCCGGCGCTCCCCGCGGCACCGACCAGTGCCCTGGCGTCTTCGAGGTCAGCCAACTGCCCTGGCCGCCGACCCCCGACGCGGTGGCGCCGACCGTGCCCTGCGGCTCCCAGCGGGCGGCGATGAATTCGGCTCCCGCCGTCGGCCCGGACGGCACCATCTACGTCGGCAGCGTCGCGCACCTGACCAGCCGGACCGCCTATCTGCTGGCGATCAATCCGAACCTGACACCGCGCTGGCAGGCATCGCTGCGCGACCGCCTCCACGACGGCTGCGACGTGCTGATCCCGCCCAGCGGCACGCCGGGCGGTTGCGCCGCCGGCGCCCCGTCCGGCGTCGACCCGGCGGAGAACCGGCCGGGATCGGGGATGATCATCGACGACTCGACTGCCTCGCCGGTGGTGGCGCCCGACGGCAGCATCTTCTACGGCACCTACACGCGCTACAACTATGCCCAGGGGCACCTCATGAAGTTCAGCGCCGCCGGCCGGTTCCTTGGCAGCTACCCGTTCGGTTGGGACGATACGCCCGCCATCTACCCGCACGACGGGACCTATTCGGTGATCACCAAGGACAACCACTATGGAGGCCTGGGGTCCTACTGCGACGACAGCGCGATCTGCCCCCCGGTCCGCACCGCGGCCTTCCCCGAGGCCTACTACATCAGTCAGCTCAGCCAGGGTCTGGTTCGCCAGTGGAGCTATCAGAACACCAACCAGCTCGCGTGCAGCCGCCACCCCAACGGCCAGGTCACCTGCGTACCGACCAACCCGCATGGCTTCGAGTGGTGCGTCAACGCCCCGGCGGTCGACCGCCGGGGAACGGTCTACGCCAACAGCGAGGACGGCAACCTCTACGTCATTGACCAGGGCGGCGGTCTGCGCGCCAAGCTCTTCCTGAATCTGGCGATCGGCGCCGCCTACACGCCAGTTGCGCTCGGCCAGGACGGCAAGATCTACAGCGAGAACTTCGGCAGCCTGTTCGTGGTCGGGAACTGAACGCCGCGCCGCGGTTGACCCGCCGCGCCTGCCAGTGCCCGCTTGTCAGGAAGGCGCGTCCTGGCGCGGCGCGGTTTTCGCATGGTGGGGCGCATGGTGGGGTGGACGCCGGGCGCGGCGCGGACCCGGCTTGGGACCGCCCCCGGGCTCCGGCTTGGGCTCGAGCTTGGCTTTGGATTTAGGGGATTTGGGGGATTTGGGGGATTTGGGTTTGGGTTTTGGCTCGGGCTTCGGCTGGCGGTCGCGGCGCGCCGGCGTCGGTGGCCTGGTCGCCGCACCGTGCAGGTCGTCGACATAGACCCGCAGCAGCTCGCCGACGCTGGCGGCGTGAGCGACGTGGCCCGCCGCCACGTGGGGTGGCTCGGCGCCGACCTGCTCGCCGATGGTGCCGACCGCGGCGCCGGCCAGGAGCGGGTCGAGCTCCGCGACCATCCGCAGCGCCTGCTGCCTACCGGCGGCGCCGCGCAGCCACACCAGGGCGGCGAAGAACGGTCCGAGCAGCCATGGCCAGGCGAGCTCGGCGTGTCCATGCCGCCGCAGGTCAGGCTCGTCGCCGGCGGCCGGCCCCGGCCACAGGCCCGGATGTGCCTCGGTTCCGCGATCCAAGGTTCCCGACACCGGCGCCGCGGTCTCCATGGGCAGCGCCACGTCGCGCAGCCCGACCGGCGTCAGGAGCCGCTCCTCGATGGTGCGCAGGAGGCGCTGGGCGCGCTGCTTCGACAGCGCCGGGAAGGGCAGGCCGATCGCCAGCGCCTGGTGGGCGCGCAGCGCCTGGTCGCGGCCGCCCTCCCCGGTGCCTCCGCCCGCTCCGGCCGTTCCGGCCGGGTCGCCGGCGCTCGCCGGGCCGCCGGCGGCGCCGGCCGGAGCGCTGTCGTAGAGGCAGCCCGCGGCGGCGTTCCAGAAGAGCTCGGCGTAGCGGCGCTGGACCCGCTTGGCGCGGGCTCCCCAGGTCTTCGCCTGGGCGTCGTCGCCCAGCCGGCGGCTCAGCTCGGCCAGGGTGGCCAGCGCGTTGTGCCAGAGGGCGTTGATCTCGACCGCCTTGCCCGCGCGGCGGGCCGCCGCCGGCGAGCCCGGCGCCGCCTCGAGCAGGCCGTCCGCGCCGGCGCCCAGGCCGCTCGCGGCGCCGCGCTCGTGCGCGGCGGCGATCCTCGCCAGCGACGGCACCAGGCTGTCCCGCACCAGGGCTTCGTCGCCGGTCGCCTGCAGGTAGCGCCACGCGGCCACGAACAGCCAGAGCGCGTCGCCGGGTGCGCCGGTGTCATGCGCGGTTGCCCCGGCAGCGGCGGTGCGGGCATGGACGCGCAGCAGCTTCTTGGCCTCGTCGGCGCGGCCGGTCGCGAGCAGCAATCCGGGCAGCGCGATCAGGCTGTCCGCGGCGGCGGCCTCGCCATCTGGATAGCCTGCCGCGGGCAGGTGCGGATAGCCCGCCGCCGGCAGGCGCGCGCCGCCGGGCCCTCGCAGCGAGAACTGGCCGGCGGCGAGGCCCAGGATGCGCGTCAGCTCGTCCTGGACGGGCAGCCGGTCCAGCAGCTTCTCGCGCCGCCGCCGCTCGCGCGCCAGCAGCTCGAACGGCTCGCGGGCCGCCGTCGTCGCCGCCGCCGTCCCCACTGCCGTGGCCACCAGGCCGAAGCGCTCGCCGGCCGCCAGCTCGCGGCGCAGCAGTCCCGGGGTCCACAGGTCTTCCTGGAAGTCCCGGCCATGCCGCCGCTCCTCCTCGAGCTCGAAGCGGTACCACCACTCCGGCCGGCGGTCGACCGCGGCTTCGGCCGCCAGCAGCATCGCCGCTCCGGACGGCCAGCGCAGGCGCAGGCCCGCCGCCTCGCGCGACGCCTCGGGCGTGGCGCCATGGCGGTCGGCGCGGCAGAGCGCGTGCGGTTCGCGGCGGGAGAAGAAGGGGCGGATGGCGAGCAGGAAGGGACCGGGCGCCGCCAGCACCTCGTAGAGCACCACCAGCGTGCTCTCGCCCTCGATCAGGGCGACGGTCTTCTGCAGCCGCACACCGGCCGCCGCGTGCTCGAACACCGGGAACAGGTCGCGCCGGAAACCGGTCAGGTGCCGCAGGCCCGCGGCCGCCACGAAGAAGGGGAAGCGGTTGCAGCTCAGCTCGTGCGCATGTCCCGCCACGATCACCAGCTCGTCGAGCTTCGCCAGCGCGACGGTGCCGCCTGCCTCGGCGTTTTGCGGGTTCGCCGGGTTCGCCGGGTTCGCCGGATCCGTCGGGGTCTCCGGAGCCTCCGGGGCGATGGCCGCCGGCCCGGCGGGCAGGCGCAGCAGGTGATGGTCGCGCCGGCTGTGAGCGCCGCTGAGGGTGCTGCCGGCCCATCCTCCCAGGCCGTCGGTCTCCAGCCATTCGAGGCGGCCGGCACGCTCGAAGTCGCCCAGCGTCTCGCGATCGATCTCGATCATCGCCCGCGGTCCATCAGGGGATCACCTCGAGGCCGGTCACGCCGCGGAAGCCGCGCGGCAGCGCCGCGCCGCGCCGCGCGCGCGCGCCGTCGAACGGTGCCAGCTCGCCGGGCTTGAAATTGCGGTAGTGCTTGCCGGCATGCACCCTGAGATGTGCGCCCTCGGGCAGGGCGGCGACCGCGACCAGGTGCTCCCCGGCCCCGTCCTCCCCCTTCCCCTTCGCTCCCTCCGCCCCGTCCTTGCCGGCGGCGCCGGCGCGCAAACTGACGATGCGGACGCCCTTGCCGCGCGCCAGCAACGGCAGCTCGCGCAGCGGGAAGAGCAGCAGCCTGCCGGCGTCGGTCACCGCCGCCACCCGGTCGCGCTCGCGGTCGTGCACCGGCTGCGGCGGCAGCGCCCAGGCGCCTGCCGGCACGCCGAGCGCCGCCTTGCCGGCGCGATTGCGCGCCACCAGGTCGCGGAGCGCCACGACGAAGCCGTAACCGGCGCTGGAGGCAAGCAGGTAGAGATCGCTGTCGTCGTCGCGGCCGCCCATCATCATGCCGACGAAGCTCGCCCCGGCGGGCGGCGCCAGCTGCGAGGACAGCGGCTCGCCGTGGCCGCGGGCCGACGGCAGGGTGTGCGCGGGCAGCGCGTAGCTGCGCCCGGTCGAGTCGAGGAAAACCACCAGCTGGCTGCTCTTGCCCCGCGCCGCCTGCAGGAAGGCGTCGCCGGCCTTGAAGGGCAGCTCGCGGGGGTCGAGGTCATGGCCCTTCGCGGACCGCACCCAGCCCCGCTCGGAGAGCACCACCGTCACCGGCTCCACCGGCGTCAGCGCCGTCTCGTCGAAGGCCCGCGCCGGCTCGCGCTCGACCAGCGGCGACCGCCGGGCGTCGCCGAGCTCGCGAGCGTCCGCCGCCAGCTCTTCGCGCACCCGCCGGCGCAGCCGCGCCTCGCTCGACAGCAGCTTCTCGAGGGCGTCGCGCTCCCGGCGCAGCTCATCCTGCTCGCCGCGCAGCTTCATCTCCTCGAGCCGCGCCAGGTGGCGCAGCTTGATCTCCAGGATCGCCTCTGCCTGGGTGTCGGTGAGCCCGAAACGCGCCATCAGCGCTGGCTTGGGCTCCTCCTCGGTGCGGATGATGCGGATCACCTCGTCGAGATTGAGATAGGCGATCAGGAAGCCGTCGAGCAGATGGAGGCGGCCGAGGACCTTCTCGTAGCGGAAGCGCAATCGGCGCCGCACGGTCTCGATGCGGAAGGTCAGCCAATCGACCAGCAGCCGGCGCAGGCTGGCGACGCACGGACGGCCGTCGAGGCCGATCACCGTCAGGTTGACCCGGTAGGAGCGCTCGAGCTCGGTCGAGGCGAAGAGGTGAGCCATCAGCGCCTCGGCGTCGACCCGGTTCGAGCGCGGCGTGATCACCAGCCGGGTCGGGTTCTCGTGGTCGGACTCGTCGCGCAGGTCCTCGACCATCGGCAGCTTCTTGGCCTGCATCTGGGCGGCGATCTGTGCCAGCACCTTGCTGCCCGAGACCTGGAAGGGCAGGGCGGTGACGACGACGTCGCCGCCGTCTCGCTCCCACACCGCGCGCATGCGCAGCGAACCGGCGCCGGTCTCGTAGATCCTCCGCAGCTCCGCGCGCGGGGTGATGATCTCGGCTTCGGTCGGGTAGTCGGGTCCGGGCAGGGCTTCCCACAGGCGCTCGTCGGCGACCCGCTGGTCGTCGAGCAGCAGCATGCAGGCCGCCGCGACCTCGCCGGCGTTGTGCGGCGGGATGTCGGTGGCCATGCCGACCGCGATCCCCGAGGCGCCGTTGAGCAGCACGTGCGGCAGCCGTGCCGGCAGCAGCTTCGGCTCCTCCAGCGTGCCGTCGAAGTTGGCTCCCCAATCGACGGTGCCCTGGCCGAGCTCGGAGAGCAGCGCCTGGGCGAACGGCGTCAGCCGGGCCTCGGTGTAACGCATGGCGGCGAAGGACTTGGGGTCGTCCTGCGAACCCCAGTTGCCCTGCCCGTCCACCAGCGGGTAGCGGACGCTGAAGGGCTGGGCCATCAGCACCATGGCCTCGTAGCAGGCGCTGTCGCCGTGGGGATGGTACTTGCCGATGACGTCGCCCACGGTGCGCGCCGATTTCTTGAACTTGGCGTTGGCCGACAGCGCGAGCTCGGACATGGCATAGACGATCCGGCGCTGCACCGGCTTGAGCCCGTCGGCGAGATGGGGCAGGGCGCGGTCCAGGATGACGTACATCGAATAATCGAGGTACGCCTTTTCGGTGAAGCTGGCCAGGGATTGGCGCTCGAGGTCGGCGGCGCCCGGCGGGCCGGCGCCGGCACCGCCGCGGCCGGTCGCGGCGAATGGCAGGCGGGGCGTCTCCGCCCCGCCCGGGCGGCGGCGGGACGAGCGCCGGCTGGAGGTCGCCATCAGACGTCGACCTCGGCGCGGTCGCCCTGGCTCATCAGCCACTCCCGGCGGTCGGCGGCGCGGCCCTTGGCGAGCAGCATGTCGATGACGGCGTCGACGTCCGGCTCCGGCGGCGGGCCGGCTGCCGCGGGGGTGGCGGCCGCGCTCGTCCCGTCGGCCGGACTCGCCGTCTCGCGGTCCGGTGCGGCCGCCGGCGGCGGCGCGAGCAGCAGCTGGACCAGGCGGCGGGTCTCGGGCGCCATGGTGGTCTCGCGCAGCTGCATCGGGTTCATCTCGCCCAGGCCCTTGAAGCGCTGGACGTTGACCTTGCCGCGCAGCTTCTCGGCCTCGATGCGGTCGAGGATGCCGCGCTTCTCGCGGTCGTCGAGGGCGTAGAAGACGTCCTTGCCGACATCGATGCGATAGAGCGGTGGCATCGCGACGTAGACCCGGCCGTCGGCGACCAGCGGCCGGAAGTGGCGCACGAACAGGGCGCACAGCAGGCTGGCGATGTGGGCGCCGTCGGAGTCGGCGTCGGCGAGGATGCAGATCTTGCCGTAGCGCAGGCCGGAGACGTCCGGAGAGCCCGGATCGACGCCGAGCGCCACCGCGATGTCGTGAACTTCCTGGGAGGCGAGCACCTCCGCCGAGGCCACTTCCCAGGTGTTGAGGATCTTGCCGCGCAACGGCAAGATGGCCTGGAACTCGCGGCTGCGGGCCTGCTTTGCCGAGCCTCCCGCCGAGTCGCCCTCGACCAGGAAAAGCTCGGTGGACTGCAAGTCCTGGCTGGAGCAGTCGGCGAGCTTGCCGGGCAGCGCCGGCCCGCTGGTCACGGTCTTGCGCTTGACCTGCTTGCCGGCCCGCAGGCGCGCCTGGGCGCTGTCGATAGCCAGCCGCGCGATGCGGTCGGCGTCGCCGGTGTGCTGGTTGAGCCACAGCCCGCAGGCGTCCTTGGTGACGCCGGCGACGAAGGCCGCGGCCTCCCGCGACGACAGGCGCTCCTTGGTCTGGCCGGTGAACTGCGGCTCCCGCATCTTGACCGACAGCACGTGGGCGCAGCGCGCCCAGACGTCTTCGGGGGCCAGCTTGACGCCGCGCGGCAGCAGGTCGCGGAACTCGCAGAACTCGCGCAGCGCTTCGGTGAGGCCGGCGCGGAAGCCGTTGACGTGGGTGCCGCCCAGGGGCGTCGGGATGAGGTTGACGTAGCTTTCGGCGAGCAGCGGATGCGCCGCGCCCGCGGTCCCGGCCTCGTCGGTCAGCCAGGTGACCGCCCAGTCCACCTCCTCGTCCTTGCCCTTGAAGTGACCGACGAAGGGCTCGACCGGGACGCGTTCGTCGTCGGCGCCATGCCCGGCGCGCTCGAGCTCGTCGAGCAGGTAGGCGGTGAGGCCGTCCTCGTAGTACCACTCCTCGTCGTCCGTGGGCACGCCCTCGTGGACGAAGCGCAGCCGGACGCCGGGGCAGAGCACCGCCTTGGCGCGCAGCGAGTGCTTGATCCTGGCGATGGTGAACCGGGTCGAGTCGAAGAACTTGGGGTCGGGCCAGAATTGCACGGTGGTGCCGGTGTTGCGCTGGCCGACCGTGCCCACGACCTTGAGCTCGGAGGTCTTGTCGCCGCCGGCGAAGCTCATCTGGTGCTCGCGGCCGTCGCGCTTGACCCGGACGTCGAGTCGCCGTGAGAGGGCGTTCACCACCGACACGCCCACCCCGTGCAGGCCGCCGGAGAAGCGGTAGTTGCCCTCGGCGAACTTGGCGCCCGAGTGCAGCCGGGTGAGGATGACCTCGACCCCCGAGACCTTCTCGCCGGGATGGCGGTCCACCGGCATGCCGCGGCCGTCGTCGCTGACCTCGAGCGAGCCGTCCTGGTGGAGGGTGACGGCGATCTCCGAGCAGTAGCCGGCGATCGCCTCGTCGGCGGCGTTGTCGATCACCTCCTGCGCCAGGTGGTCCGGCCGGTCGGTGAAGGTGTACATGCCGGGGCGCCGGCGCACCGGCTCGAGCCCGGTGAGGACCTCGATCGAGGCGGAGTCGTAGGAGCTGGGCATGCGAGCGTGCGGTTCGAGTCAGGGCCAGCCAGGGGGCGGCGCGGCTCATGATACCGGGCGCCCTGCGGCTTGACGAGGCGCTTGACCGGCGGCCGGTAGCCTGCTAGGATACGCGGTAACGAAGCGTAAGACAAGCATCTCAACAATCTCAACAGAGATCAAACGGCTCAGCCTGTCTCATTTCGTCCGGTCTTCCGGACCCTCTAGAGGAGAACGTCATGCGAAGTCGTGCGCGTTTCGCCCCCGTCGTGCTGCCCCTGCTGGCTTTCATGGCCCTGGCCGCCGCCCCGGCGGCGCTGTCTGCCGGTGAGGCTCAGCCGCCTGCCGCCGGCGGCGCTCCGGCCGACGCCCAGGCGAAGATGAAAGCCGAGATGGAGGCCTACATGAAGCTTGCCCAGCCCGGCGAGCACCACAAGCTGCTGGGCCACCTCGCCGGCAAGTGGCAGGCCTCGGGCAAGAGCTGGATGGATCCCGCCCAGCCGCCGGTCGAGATGACCTCCACCGTGGAGTCGTCCTGGATCCTCGGCGGCCGCTACCTTCTGCAGGTGCACACCAGCAGCTTCATGGGCCAGCCCTTCGAGGGGCGGAGCCTCGACGGCTACGACAATGTCACCCACGAGTACTTCAGCACCTGGGTCGACAACATGGGCACCGGCGTCATGGTTTTTCGCGGCAAGTGCGACGATCCCTGCACGGCGCTGACGGAGACCGCGGAAGGTCCCGACCCGATGACCGGCAAGGTGATGAAGAGCAAGACCGTGACCACCTTCGTCGACCGCGACACCTACCGCTTCGAGATGTATATGGTGGGTGTGGGCAAGGACGGGCAGGACGCGAAGGTCATGGACCTGACCGCCAAGCGGCAGAAGTAGCCGCCGGCAGCTGCCGGGGCGCCGGGGTGCCTCCGGGAATCCGAGGTGTATCGAGGTTGCCCGCGGGCAACCTCGGCCTCTGGCGCGGTCGATTCGGACCCGATGCCCGGCGCCGGGCATCGGCGGGGCCGGGTACGGCGCTCAGCCGATCTTGAAATCGCGAGCCAGTGCATCGGCTACGGCCAGGCCGCTCAGGGTGGGCGCCAGGCGGCCGTGGCGCTCGGTTAGCAGGCCGCGGGCGAGGAGGTCGTCGATCAGGTGGCGATTGCCTGCGGCGAGATCGATGCCGTGCCGGCGGCGGAAGCCTGGCAGGTCGATCCCGGCAGTGGTGCGCAGCGACAGCATGAGCTCTTCGAGCGCCAGCTCGCGCCAGCCGAGCTCCTCGCCGCCGGCGATCGGCAACTCGCCGGCGGCGATCTTCGCCCGCCAGTCGTGAAGCTTGCGCTCGTTCCACCAGCGCTTCTTGCCGTCGAAGGAGTGGGCGGAGGGGCCGAGGCCCAGGTAGGGCGTGTGGTCCCAATACTTGGGGTTGTGGCGGGACCGGTGCTCGGGGGCGCGGGCGAAGTTGGAAACCTCATAAGCGTCGTAGCCGTGGCGGCCCAGGAAGGAATGGGTGAGCCGGAACAGGCCGGCCTGGGCATCGTCCGGCAGCTGCCGCAGCTCGCCCCGCGCCTCCCGGAAGCCGAACGGCGTTCCCTGGTGGATCGTCAGCTGGTAGCAGGAAAGGTGATGCGGTCCGAGCGCGACCGCCTGCTCGAGGTCGCGCCGCCACCTCGCCAGCGGCCCCGGGGCCGCCGGTGCGACCTCGTCCGTGGCGCCGGCCGCCAGGCCAGGCTCGTCCGGCGCGCCCCCTGCCGCGATCGGCACGGACCCAGGAAGCCCGCCCGGCGCGCCCCCTGCCGCGATCGGCGCGGACCCGGGAAGCCCGCCGCCGGCGGTCTCGTCGGCGCCGTAGATGAGGTCGAGCGAGACGCTGGGGAATCCCGCCGCGAGCGCCAGGGTCACCGCCTGCCGTGCCTGATCGGGCGTGTGGCGGCGTCCCAGGAAGCGCAGCGTCCCGGCGTCGAAGGACTGCACCCCCAGCGACAGCATCGCGATGCCCAGGTCGCGCCAGCGCCGCAGGCTCTCGGCATCCACGTCCTCGGGGTTGGCCTCGAAGGCGATCCAGGCATCGGCGGCGACCGGCAGCGCCGCGCGCGCCGCGGCCAGGATGCGCGCCAGGTCGGCAGGCTCGAGCGCCGAAGGCGTGCCGCCGCCGAAGTACACGGTGTCGAAGGTCCGCCAGCTCGCCGCCGCGGACCGCCACAGCGCGATCTCGGTCAGCAGGCTGTCCACGAACCGCGCCCGCTCCCGCTCGCCGCCGGTGAGCACCGCGAAGTCGCAATAGGGGCAGATGGCCGAACAGAACGGCAGGTGGACATAGAGGCCGGGAAGCCCGGAGCTCTCGGCGGTCAGCGCGTCACCCCGATCGGCTCTCGCCTCGTCCTCATCTGCTGATTGGCGCACGGCGCTTGCGTCAGCGGCTGGAGCGAGCTTGGCTTCGGGAGAGGGCAGCTTGGACGGGCGCTTGATTCTGCATGTGCTCCCGGCTGGCGCCGGCCGAATCCGGCGGACGACCGGCCGCCAATCAGTGGACGGTCGGCGGGGCGTAGTAGTCCTCGGGGTCGAGCGGCTCGATCCCCATGCTCATCAGGTCGAGCAGGAGCTGGCGGCGCTCGCTCGGCCCGCTCGCTTCGAGCAGCGCCTGCTTCTCGGCCGGCGGGAAGGGGAGCGCCGCCGCCAGACCGTTGAGCAACGCGACGCCGGGCAGCGCGGCGAGGACGTCGAGATCGAAGGCAAGGCCGCGCGATTCCCCGAAGCCGCGCAACGCATGCAGCAGCGGGGCCGGGTCGATCGTCGCTGCGGCCTCGGTGCGATCGGCAACGAACTCCGCGTAGTCGGCCGCCACCCGCCGATAGCCGCGCCGGCGAGGCAGCTCGCGCCGCACGCGGAACCGGCTGGCGCCGCGCAGCAGGATCAGGTACCGCCCGTCCGGCTGCGGCTCGCAGCGCTCGATGCTGCCGGCGCAACCCACCGTATAGATCTCGGGGTTCTCGGGCGGTAGCTCGAGCGCCGGCCAGTTGTCCTGCTGTGGCACGCGTGGCTGGATCATGCCGATCCAGCGCCCGCTCCGCTCGCCATCATCGCGATCATCGCCATCGTGGCCGCCGGCGCCGCGCCGGCCGCGCCCGCGGCGATTCTCCTCCGAGCCCTCCGCTTCGCGCCGCTCCCCGGCCGCCGCGGCGGTACGCTCGCTCATGGCGTCCTCGACCAGATTGCGGTAACGCGGCTCGAAGACGTTGAGCGGCAGCCAGTTGCCCGGCAGCAGCAGCGAGCCGGTGAGCGGGAAAACCGGCAGCACCTGCGGCAAGGGTGGCAGCGGGGGCAGCGGGGCGGCGGCATCAGGCGCCGGCATCAGCCCACGTCCGATTTGAGCACCGCCATGAACGCCGCCTGCGGCACCTCGACCGAGCCGACCATCTTCATCCGTTTCTTGCCTTCCTTCTGCTTTTCGAGCAGCTTGCGCTTGCGGGTGATGTCGCCGCCGTAGCACTTGGCGGTGACGTCCTTGCGGTAGGCATTGATCGTCGAGCGGGCGATGACGGTGCCGCCGATCGCGCCCTGGATGGCGATCTTGAAGTTCTGGCGCGGAATGGTCTCGGCCAGCCGCTCGCAGTAGTGCAGCGCCCGCAGCCGCGCCTTGTCGCGGTGCACCAGCTGCGACAGCGCGTCGAGCTTCTCCCCGTTGACCAGGATGTCGACCTTCACCAGGTCGCTCTCGCGGTAGTCCAGGATGTCGTAATCGAAGGAGCCGTAGCCCTGGGTGATGGTCTTCAGGCGGTCGTAGAAGTCGTAAAGCACCTCGGCGAGCGGCAGCTCGGAGGTGACCTGCAGACGCCCCACCGCCAGATATTCGAACCTCGTGCCGCTGCCGCGACGGTCGCGGCAGAGCTCCATCACCGCCCCCAGGTAGCGCTCGGGCACCATGATCTCGGCCTTGATGTACGGCTCGCGCACGGCGGCGATGGTGCCGGGGTCGGGGTACAGGCTGGGATTGTCGATGTGCAGCTCGTCGCCGTTGCTCAGGGTGACCTCGTACTGCACCGAGGGGGCCGACAGCAGCAGCGACAGGCCGTACTCGCGCTCCAGCCGCTCCTGCACGACTTCCAGATGCAGCAGGCCCAGGAAGCCGCAGCGGAAGCCGAAGCCGAGCGCGGTCGAGGCGTCCTTCTGGTAGGTGAGGGCGGCGTCGTTGAGCTTGAGCTTCTCGATCGCCTTCGCCAGGTCCTCGTACTCGTCGGTGGCGATCGGGTAGATCGACGAGAACACCACCGGCTTGGCCTCCTTGTATCCCGGCAGCGGCGCGGCGGCGGGGTGCGCGGCATCGGTGATGGTGTCGCCGATGGCGATGTCGGAGACGGCCTTGATGCCGGCGATGACGTAGCCGACGTCGCCGGCGGCGAGCTGCTCGCCGCGGTCGCGTTTGAGCCGCAGCAGGCCCACCTCCTCGACCTCGTGCTCCTTGTCCGAGTGCATCAGCCGCACCCGCTGGCCGGCGCGCAACGTGCCCTGCTTGATGCGGCAGAGCAGCACCGCGCCGCGGTAGACGTCGTACTGGGCGTCGAAGATCAGGGCCTGCAGCGGCGCCAGCGGGTCGCCCTGGGGCGCCGGCAGCCGGTTGACGACCGCTTCGAGGACGTCGTCGATGCCGATCCCCAGCTTGGCCGAGCAGAGCACCGCCGCGAACGGGTCCAGCCCGAGGTCGGAGTCGATCTCCTCGCGCACCCGTTCGACGTCGGCCGACGGCAGGTCGATCTTGTTGATCACCGGCACGATCTCGAGGTCGTACTCGAGCGCCAGGTAGAGGTTGGCGACAGTCTGCGCCTCGACGCCCTGCGAAGCGTCGACCAGCAGCAGAACGCCTTCGCACGACATCAGCGAGCGCCGCACCTCGTGCGAGAAATCGACGTGGCCGGGGGTGTCGATCAGGTTGAGGTGGTACTCCTTGCCGTCCTTGGCGGTGTAGAGCAGCGACACGGTGTTGCTCTTGATGGTGATGCCGCGCTCGCGTTCGATGTCCATCGAGTCGAGGATCTGGTCGCGGAAGTCGCGCGCCTCCACGCCGCCGCAGCGTTGGATCAGCCGGTCGGCGAGGGTCGACTTGCCGTGGTCGATGTGGGCGATGATGCAGAAGTTGCGGATGTCGTCCAAGGGGAGGCTCCAGCGCGGCGGGCCGCGCACGGCGATCCTACAACGGCGTCGGGCTCTATCCTGCCAGGCTTGAGGGCCGGCGGGGCCGGCGGTGCCGCGGAAGCGCGGCGGGGTGCGGTCTCAGAGCTTCAGCACCATCTTGACCATGTCGTGCTGGTTGCCGTCGGGGTCGGTGCCGTAGCCGGGGATGAGGTAGCTCGCGAAGCCCAGGCCGGTGAGGGTATGGACGGCGTCGGCCTCGAAGTCGGCGACGAGCATGCAGGTGAGGTGGCGCAGGCCGTCGTGGCGGGCGATGCGGATGAAGTCGTTCACCAGCACGGTGCCGAGGCCCAGGCCGCGGTATTTGGGATCCATCAGCCACTTGATCCGGCCCACCAGGCGCAGCGGGCTGCCTTCGCGCAGGTGCAGGGTGGCGTCGGCGACGATGCGCTGGCCGTCGGTGGCGAGCAGCGGCAGCACCTTGGCGTAGTCCAGTTCGCGGCACCAGCGCTCCACCAGCGCGCGGTTGTCGATGCGGTCCCAGGCAAACCGGCGCACGTCTGCCGGCAGCCGCTGGAAGAAGTCGAAGAGCGCCGAGGTGTCGGCCGCGGTGCAGGGCCGGATCAGCAGGCGGCTGCCGTCGCGAAGCACAGCTTCCTGCGGGAACCGCTCGCGCATGTCAGGAACCTCCGGGTCACGGCGGGACGGACGGGAATCGGAACCGTCCCGAGCGTAACACAGCCGTCACCGCGGCGGCCGCGGTTTCGGGCGGCCGCGGGGGCGATACACTTCCTGGCATGAGCGATCGCGTGTGGGAGGAGCTCTCCCGGACGCTGCGAAGCAGTGCGCCCTATCGCGCCCTGCTCCCGGGGCGCGCCGAGGTGATCCGCCTGCCGGTGCCGGCGGCGGCATGGGCGGGGGACCTGCTGGCGCGCGATCTCGGGCGGCGGCTGGTGGCCGTGGTGCCGCGCGAAGCCGACGCCATGACCTGGATGGAGGCGGCCCGCCTCTTCGGGAGGGGCGCAGGTGGCGCGGCCGCCGGTGCCGGCGGCGCCGGGGACAGCGGTGCTGCCGGCGGCGGCGAGACGGCCGTCTACTTCCCGTCGCCGTCGCTGACCCCCTACCAGGAGGCCGAGGTGTCGCTGCAGGTGCGGGCGCAGGAAGCAGTGGCGCTCGACGGCGTGCTCTCGGGGACGGTGACCACCGTGGTGACCACGCCCCGCGCGCTCTTTCGGCGGCTGCCGCGACCGGCGGCCTTCGCCGCCGCGGTGCTCACCCTGCGCCCGGGCCAGGATCATCCGCTCGAACGGCTCACCGCCCACCTGGCGCGGCACGGCTACCGGCGCACCGACCTGGTCTACGAGGTCGGCGACTTCGCGGTGCGCGGCGGCATCCTCGATTTCTTCCCGCCGGGCGAGGAGGCGCCGATCCGGGTCGACCTGTTCGGCGACACCGTCGAATCGATCCGCTGGTTCGACCCGCAGTCGCAGCGCTCGGAGGACACCCTGGACTCAGTGCGGGTGCTGCCGCTCTACCTGTTCCCCGGCGGCGCCGCCGAGGCGCGGCGGCTGGCCGAGCTGCTGCGGGCGCAGGACCCCGATCCGGCGCCGGCGGCGGCGGAGCTGCTCGAGGGCCTGCGCGGCGCCGGCTCGTTCCCGGGCTGGGAGAACTACCTGCCGCTGCTGGGCGAGAGCGTGTCGCTGCTCGAGGTGGTGGCGGCCCCGCTGGTGTTCGCGATCGACCCGGCGGCGCTCGAGGCCGAGGCCGAGCAGCATGCCGCGCGCCTGCAGGCCGACTTCGTGTCGCGCCGCGACGCCGGGCGCCTGGCGGCGCCGCCCGAGGCGCTCGAGCAGCCGGTGGCGGCGGTGCGCGCCGCGCTGGCGGCGGCGCCGCTGGTGCTCGGCGAGCTGGTGCGCGGCGCCGGCGAGGCCGGCGCTGCCGACGCGGCTGGCGGCAGTGGCGGCCGGGAGGCGCCGGCACGCCGGCCGCTGGTGGACTTCCATGGCACGCTGACCGATCTCTTCCACGGCCAGCTACCGCGTTTCCCGCAGGAGGTCGCGACGGCGCGGGCGCGCGGCGAGCGCTGCCTGGTGGTGGTGCCGGCCGTGCACCGCCGGCGCACCGAGGAGCTGCTCGAAGGCCGCGAGGTGCCGCTGGGCCGCGGCGGCGTCGAGCTGGTCGGGGGCGAGCTCACCCGCGGCTTCCGGCTGCCGGCCGCCGGCGTCGCGGTCTACGGCGAGCAGCAGCTGCTGCCGCAGGCCAAGCTGCAGCGCCGGCCGTCGCGGGCGCGCTACGGCCCCTTCCTGGCCAGCCTGCGCGATCTCAAGGTGGGCGACTACGTGGTGCATGCCGATCACGGCATCGGCCAGTTCGTGGCCCTGCGCTCGGTGGGCCGCGACGGCGACGGCAGCGGCGCCTTGCCGCCGGTGCTGCGCGACCTGGCGCCGGCGGGCGTGGCCGGCGCCGCCGCCAGCGCCGAGACCGAGGTGATGGAGATCTCCTACGCCTCCGGCAAGCGCCTGCTGCTGCCGCTCAGCCGCCTCGACCTGATGCAGAAGTTCAGCGGCATCGAGGGCACCGCGCCGCGGCTCGATCAGCTCGGCGGCACCTCGTGGAACCGCACCAAGAGCCGGGTCAAGAGCAGCATGCGCGACATGGCGGCCGAGCTGCTCAAGCTCTACGCCGAGCGGCAGCTCGCCCGGGCGCCGGCGCTGCCGCCGGACGGCGACCTGCAGCACCAGTTCGAGGCCGCTTTCGCCTACGAGGAGAGTCCCGACCAGATCGAGGCGATCGCGGTCATCAAGGAGGACCTGCAGCGGGAGCGCCCGATGGACCGGCTGCTGTGCGGCGACGTCGGCTACGGCAAGACCGAGGTGGCGATGCGGGCGGCGTTCAAGGCCGTCGACGGCGGCGGCCAGGTGGCGGTGCTGGCGCCCACCACCATCCTCGCCGACCAGCATCTCGAAACCTTCCGCCGCCGCCTCGCCGGCTTCCCGGTGTCGATCGAGATGATCTCCCGCTTCCGCTCGCCGCAGGAGGTGCGCGAGCTGCGCCGGCGCCTCGCCGCCGGCCAGCCCGACATCCTGATCGGCACTCACCGGCTGCTCTCCAAGGACATCGAGATCCCCAAGCTGGCGCTGCTCATCGTCGACGAGGAGCAGCGCTTCGGGGTGGCGCAGAAGGAGCGCCTCAAGCAGCTCAAGAAAGACGTCCACGTGCTCGCCATGTCGGCGACGCCGGTGCCGCGGACGCTGCAGCTGTCGCTGGCCGGGGTGCGCGACATGTCGGTGATCGAGACCCCGCCCAAGGACCGGATGGCGGTGGAGACCGCCATCCTGCCCTGGAACGCCGAGGTGGTGCGCGAGGCGATCGAGTTCGAGGTCGAGCGCGGCGGGCAGGTCTACTACGTCTACAACCGCGTCGAATCGATCGAGAAGATGCTCGCGACCCTGCGCGAGATCGTGCCCGGCCTGCGCATCACCGTCGGCCACGGCCAGCTCGACGAAGTCGAGCTGTCGCGGCGCATGCACGCTTTCACCAACCGCGAGTTCGACCTGCTGCTGGCCACCACCATCATCGAGAACGGCATCGACATCCCCAACGTCAACACCATGATCGTGCACCGCGCCGACCGCTTCGGTCTGGCGCAGCTCTATCAGCTGCGCGGCCGGGTCGGCCGCAGCAACCAGCTGGCCTACTGTTACCTGTTGGTGCCGGGCGACCGGGTGCTCTCCGAGCCGGCGCACAAGCGGCTCAGCGCCATCCGCGAGTTCACCGACCTCGGGGCGGGGTTCCGCATCGCCGCCCGCGACCTCGAGATCCGCGGCGCCGGCAACCTGCTCGGCGGCGAGCAGAGCGGCCACATCGCCGCGGTCGGCATCGAGACCTACCTGAAGCTGCTCGAGGAGACGGTGCGCGAGCTGCGCGGCGAGAGCGTCGCCGAGGCGCCGTCGGTGGCCATCGACCTGCCGGTGCCGATGTCCATCCCCCAGACCTACGTGGCCGACGCCAACCTGCGGATGGAGCTCTACCAGAAGATCGCCGCCTCCGATGCCGCCGAGCGCGAGCTGCTGGCGGAGCTCGCCGACCGCTTCGGGCCGCCGCCGCCGGCGGTGCGCACCCTGGTGGAGGTGGCGGCGCTCAAGCGGCTGGCCGAATCGCTGCGCGTGCAGTCGATCTCGGCGAAGGGGCGTGAGCTGGTCATCCGTTTGCGCCGCGACGCGCGCATCGACGTCGCCAAGCTCATCGACCTGGTCTCGCGGACCGCCGGCGCCAGCTTCAGCCCAACCGGCGTCCTGACGCTGGCCGGGCCTGCCGTCGCCGGCTCCGGCCAGATGCTCGCCGCCGCCCGTGCCACCCTCGCGGAGCTGGCGCAGTGAGCGGCGCGGGTCGCGGCGTCAAGGCCTGGCCGCTGCGGGCGGCCGCCTGCGGGCTGCTGCCGCTGATGCTGACGCCGGCGGCCGGCTGCCGCCGCCGGCCGGCGCCGCCGGCGCCCGACGTGGCGGCGGTGGTCGGCGACGCGGAGATCCGTACCGGCGAGTTCCAGGCCTACGTCTCGCGCACCCTCGGCGACGCCGACACGGTGGTGGCCAGCGACGTGCTCAGCCAGCTCTTCGACCAGTTCCTCGACGAGCGGCTGCTGGCGCGCCTGGCGGCCGACCGGCGCCTGGTGCCCCCCGGCAGCGCGCCGCGCCAGGCCATCGACGCGCTGCTGCGGCAGGGCGCCGGCCCGGCGCCGGCGGCGGCGGAGATCGCGGAGTACTACCGCCGGCATCGCCAGGAGTTCGCGCGTCCCGAGCGGGTGCGCCTGCGCCAGATCCTCACCGAGGACCGCCGGGCGGCGGAGCAGGCGCAGCGCGACATCGCGCGCGGCGAGGACTTCTCGGCGGTGGCGCGCCGGCTGTCGCGCGACGGCGGCGCCGCGGGCGGCGGCTACCAGGGAGAGCTGTCGCGCGCCGATCTGCCCCCGGCCTTCGTCGACGTCATCTTCGGCCTGCGGCCGGGCGAGGTCAGCAGGGTGATTCCCGCCGAGTACGGCTTCCACATCTTCCAAGTCGTCGAGCGGCTGCCCGCGGAGGTGGTGCCGGTGAGCGCCGCCGCCGGCGAGATCGCCGCCCGCCTGCGGCGGGAGCGCGCCGACCGCGTCCGGGCCTCGCTGGTGCGGCAGGCGAGGGCCAGCTACAATGTCAAGGTGTATGAGCGCAACCTCCCGTTCGAGTACGAGGGCACCTATAGCGATGTTCACCCGCCGCGACCTGCAACCGCCGGCTCCCCCGGCTCTCCCGTCTCCACTGGCTCCGAATAGCCCGCCGGTCCCCCATCGCCCGCGCCGCGGGCTGCCGCTCGCCGCAAGATTGGCAAGCTCCGCGCTGGCCGCGCTGGCTGCGCTGGCTCCGATTACCGCGCTGGAGACACCGCCGGCGGCCCTGGCCGTACTGGCGCTCGCCGCGCCCCGCCCGGCCGCCGCCGAGGTGCTCAACCGGGTGGTGCTGCGGGTCAACGATCAGATCGCGACGTTGTACGAGTTCCAGCGGCGTCGCGACGAGACGGTGCGCGAGATCGTGCAGCGCGTCCAGGATCCCGCCGAGCGCCAGCAGGCGCTCGGCCAGGTCTCGGAGAACGTGTTCCGCGACATGTTCCAGGAGCTGCTGCTCGGCTCGCGCGCCGACCAGCTCGCCGTCGAGGCCACGGATCAGGAAGTCGACGCGAAGGTCGCCGAGATGCGCCAGGCCTTCGGCATCAAGACCGACGAGGAGTTCCAGTCGGCGTTGCGGCAGTCCAACATGACGCTCGAAGGGCTGCGCGCCCAGACCCGCCGCAACCTCCGCATCCACGAGGTGATGGCCAGGGAGGTCTACGGCAAGATCAAGATCAAGGACGAGGATCTGCGAAAGATCTACCGCCAGCGCCAGGCCGAGTTCACCGTGCCGGAGCAGGTGCAGCTGCGCGAGGTGGTGGTGCTCGAGGACAGCGGCCTGCCGGAGGCGGAGCGCATGCGGCTCGCCGCGGCGATCCGCGGTGGCGTCGCCGCCGGCAAGAGCCTGGCCGACGCCGCGGCCGCCGCCGGCGGCGCCGACCCCGGCAACAAGGGGCAGATCAGCAGCGTCGTCGAGATCGGCTGGGTATCGCCGAAAGACCTCGACCCCAAGCTCGAGGCGGCTGCCTGGAAGCTGCCGAAGAACGGCATCACCGATCCGGTGCCGGCGCGCGGCGGCCTGCACCTGGTGCAGCTGATCGATCGCCGCCCGCAGCACGTGCGGCCCTTCGCCGAGGTCCAGCAGGCCATCCAGCAGCAGGAGCAGGACCGCCTGGCGCGGGCGGATACCACCAAGTACCTGGCCGACCTCGAGTCCAGGTCGCTGGTGGTGGCCGATCCGCCGGCGGAGGCGGCGAACTTCCGCCGCCAGCTCGGCGGCAGCGAAGACCCGGCCCTGCAGGGTCTCGCCGCCACCGGCGCCGCCGCCGGCAAGCCGGCCAGCCCGGCCGCGCCCGAAGGCGCCGCCACGCCGGGGCCGGGAGACATCACGGGCACCCACCCGGCCACGGTCGACACCACCACCGACCGCAAGTCGGGCGGCCTGCCGGCGGTCACGCCGGTGGGCGCGCCGGCCAAGGAGCCGGTGATCGCGGCGCCGCCCGCGAGCAAGGGGCCGGAAACGATGACGCCGCCGGCCACGACCACGCCGCCGCCGGTGAGCCAGCCGCCGGCCAGCCCGCCGCCGGCGAACCCGCCATCGGCCAGCCCGCCGCCGCCTCCCGCACGCTGAGATAGCGGCGGCCAACCCCCGGCCGCCGCTCGTCCGCAGCTTTCCGTCCGCAGTTCCCCGCCAGCGAGATCCTGCGCAACGGCCGATCGCCTTCGAGCGACCGTCCGGCTCTTTCTTACGATCGATTACCGCCATTCCATTGGCTCGGCGTGGGCTTGGTGACGGCCGATTGTGGGCGTGAGTGGAGTTATGGTGGAATTCAGTGGAGAAAAATGGACAAAAGTGGAGTGAACTGTTACGATCGGCCCTCAGGACGTTCGTCTTTCTGGAAGGGACCATGCTCCGAGGTAGTGCGCCGGCGAAGGTGGACGACAAGGGACGACTGAAGATCCCGACGGACTTCCGTCGCACGATCGAGGAGCGCTACGGGCCCGACCTGTTCGTCACCTCCATCGAGGGCGAATCGGCATCGCTCTACCCGCTGCCGGTCTGGGAAGAGATCGAGGCGCGGTTGCAGGGCATGCCGGCCACCGACCCGGTGAAGGCACGGTTCCTCGAGCGGGCCAGCTACTTCGGCCAGCAGGCTCGCCTCGACAGCCAGGGACGCTTGGTGATCCCCCAGTTCCTGCGGGAGAGCGCCGGCATGTCCGGCGAGGTGGTGGTCAGCGCCCATCTCGATCACCTGGTGGTGTGGAACCGCGAGCGCTTCACGCGCCGCCTCGAGCAGCAGCCGTTCACCGCCGAGGACTTCCGGACGCTGAGCGAGCGAGGGATCTGATGCGCGCCTCACGGCGGTGGGCTGATTGAGCGATGGCGGCCCGCGTAGCGATGATGCGGATGCCGCCCCAGGGCCAGCGGCGGCGCCGGTTGCACACCTCCCGGTATTGCTGCGCGAGACGCTCGACCTGCTCGCGCCCGAGCGCGGCGGCCTGTTCGTGGACGCCACGGTCGGGCTCGGCGGTCACGCCGAGGCGCTGCTCGCGCGCGGGCCGGCTGCTCGGCTGGTCGGCCTCGACCGCGATCCCGCCGCGCTGCAGCGGGCGGCCGACCGCCTCGCCCCATGCGCGGGCCGGGTGCGTCTGGCACAAGGCAATTTCCATGAGCTCGAGCAGGTCCTGGCGGAGCTGGGCGTCGAACCAGCCGGCGCCGCCGGCCTGCTCTTCGATCTCGGCGTCTCGTCGCTGCAGCTCGGCACTGCGGAGCGCGGTTTCAGCTTCCGGCTCGACGGCCCGCTCGACATGCGCATGGGCCTCTCCGAGCTGACCGCGGCGGATCTGGTCCATCACCTGGCGGAGGGCGACTTGGAAAAGATCTTCAGGGACTTCGGCGAAGAGCGGCAGGCGCGCCGCATCGCTCGCGCCATCGTCGCGGCGCGGGCGGAGCGGCCGCTGGCCACCACCTCGGACCTCAAGCGGATCATCGATCGCGCCAAGGCCGGCGGCCGCCCGGACCGGCCGGGCCGGGGCAAGCCGGCCGCCGGGCCGCGGCAGGGCCGCATCGATCCGGCGACGCGGGTGTTCCAAGCGTTGCGCATCGCGGTCAACGACGAGCTCGCCGGCCTGGAGCGCTCGATCGAGCAGGCGGTGACGATGATGGCAGCCGGCGGCCGCCTGGTGGTCATCTCGTACCACAGCCTGGAGGACCGGATCGTCAAGAACACCCTGCGCGACCTGGCACGCGGCGAGACCGACCCGGTCACCGGCACGCCGCGCGCCGAAACCCGGCTGATCGAGGTGCTGACCCGCAAACCGCTCCGTCCCACCGCGGAAGAAGTGGCGTGGAACCCGCGCGCGCGCTCGGCGCGGCTGCGCGCCGCGAGAAGGTTGTGAGCCCTTGAGGAGCACATACGCCTTCCGCCGGCCGGTGAGCAACACCTACCTGGTGCGGGAGCGCGACCGCCGCCTGGCGCGGGAGCTGGCGCTGGTCTTGCTGGTGGTGTTGCTGCTCGGCGGCGGTCTGCTGGGATACACCTGGATCCACCTCGAGGCGCTGCGCACCGGCTACCGTATCGACCTGCTCGATCGGCAGCTGCGCGAGCTGTCGCAGATCGAGCGCCAGCTACAGCTGGAGGCGTCCTACCTGGGCAGCCCGCAACGCATCGAGGAACGGGCGGTCCGGGAGCTGGGGATGCAGCAGCCGGCGCTCGAGCAGGTGGTGTTCTGGGAGGAGATGCGCCATTGAGGTCCCGACTCCACGTGATCCTGCTGGCGGGCCTGCTGTGGGTGGCGCTGATCGGCCTGCGGCTCTACCAGCTGCAGGTGGTCCACCATCTGCAGTACGTCCGCCGCGCTCACCAGCAGCAGCAACGGGTGGTCAAGCTCGATCCGCCGCGCGGCACCATCTATGACGCGGCCGGGCGGGAGCTGGCGGTCTCGGTCGAGGTCGATTCCGCCTATGCGGTGCCGGCCGAGGTCGGCGACCGCGCGGCGACCGCCCGCGCCATCGCCGCCGCCTGCCCCGGGCTGACGGCCCGCCGGCTCGAGCAGCTGCTCGGCGAGGAGCGGGATTTCGTGTGGGTGGCCCGCAAGCTGGATCCGCCGGTGGCCGCGGCGCTGCACGAGCTGCATCTCGCCGGCATCCATTTCGTCCCCGAGAGCAAGCGCTACTACCCGATGCGCGGCCTGGCGTCGCAGGTGCTGGGCTACGTCGGCACCGACAATCACGGCCTGGCCGGCATCGAGCAGATCTACGACGCGGTGATCACCGGCAAGCCGGGGCTGCGCACCGTGCTGCGCGACGCGCGCCGCGGCACCGCCGTTTCGCCCGACCTGTTCTTCACCGAGCCGCGTCCGGGCGGCGACCTCTACCTGACGCTGGACGCCGCCGTGCAGCACATGGTCGAGCGCGAGCTGCAACGCGCCGTCGAGCAGCGGCGGGCGCGCTTCGGCAGCGCCGTCTTCCTGGACCCCGCGACGGGCGCGGTGCTGGCCATGGCGTCGTACCCCGCCTTCGATCCCAACGAGTTCGACCGCTACGGCGCGGCCAGCCAGCGCAACCGCACCATCGCCGACGCCTACGAGCCGGGCTCGACCTTCAAGATCGTCACCGCCGCCGCGGCGCTCGAATCGGGGCTGGTGCACGCCGACGACCCCTTCGACTGCGGCATGGGCAGCATCGTGCTGTCCGGCATCATGATCCGCGACCACAAGCGCTTCGGCATCATGCCGTTCGCCGACGTCATCGCCAAGTCGAGCAACGTCGGCGTGATCCGCGCCGCCCTGATCATCGGCGGCGAGCGCCTGTACCGCACCATCGTCGGCTTCGGCTTCGGCCGCCCGACCGGCGTCGACCTGCCCGGCGAGAGCGCCGGCATCCTGCACCCGCTCGAGCGTTGGGGGCCGCTGACCAAGGCCTATGTCGCCTTCGGCCAGGGCGTGTCGGTGACGCCGTTGCAGCTTGCCGCCGCGGTAGCGGCGGTGGCCAACGGCGGCAGCCTGTTGCAGCCCTACCTGGTGGATTCGGTGCGGCGCGGCGAGGCGGTGGAGCGTCGCCATCTCCGGCCGGTGGCGGTGGCGAGCCCCGTCTCGCCGGCCACCGCCGCCGAGGTGCGGCGGCTGCTCGAGCGGGTGGTGACCGACGGCACCGGCAAGAGCGCGGCGGTGGCCGGCTACCGGGTGGCGGGCAAGACCGGCACGGCGCAGATCCCGGTTGCCGGCGGTTATGCCCGGCACGACTACTTGCCGAGCTTCGTCGGCTTCGCTCCCGCCGACCGGCCGTCCCTGGTGGGGGTGGTGGCGGTGGATGCGCCGCAAGGCATGGAGTACTACGGTGCGCAGGTCGCGGCGCCGGTCCTCGGCACGCTGATGCGGGAGATGTTGCTCTACATGGGCGTGCGTCCGCAGCGCCTGGCGCCCGGCGTCTGGCCGGGCGAGGTGGTCACCGCCGCGCTGCCGGCCGCGGCGCCGGCGACCGCCGTGCTGCCGGCCGTCGCCGCGGTGGCGGTGCCTGGCGGCAGCGGCCCTGCGGGAGCACCCGGCTCCACGGTCGCCCATGCCGTGGGCGCCGCCCATGCTGCCTCTGGTGGCCAGGCCGTGGCCGTGAACCTCGCCGGGCGTCGGGGCGCCGCCACCGCTCCGGCCGCTGCCGACGACGACGATGCTGCCGGCGAGGACGTCCCCGAGCTGTGGCATCACCAGCCGGCGCCGGTCGTCAAACCGGCGCCGCCCACGGCCGCGCCCCCGGTCCGATCGCAGCAAGTCCTGGCGCCGGCGGCCCTGGCGCCCGCGGCCCAACGGCTGCCGGCCGCGAAGCGGTCCGTCCCGGCGCCGGCTGCCGGCGTCTCACGGGCTACTGCTGCCGTACCCGGCTCGTCCAGCGCGCCTGTCCCACCAGCCGGCGCCGCCGGCGCCCCTAGCGTCTCCGGCGCTCCCGTCCCCGCCGCCGCCACGCCGGCAGGAAACCACCGCGATGCGGTTCTCTGAGCTGATCGCCGGCATCGCCGGCACCTCCGGCGTGCCGCCGGGTGCCCCCCCGGCGCTCGATCCGTCCGGCCCGCTCGCCGCGCGCGACCCGGAAGTGACCGGAGTCACCCACGACTCGCGCCGGGTCGAGCCCGGCGACCTGTACGTGGCGCTGCCGGGCGAGCGCTACGACGGCTGGGACTTCGCCGCCGCGGCCGTCGCGGCCGGCGCCGTGGCGGTGGCAGGGGCGCCGCCGCGGCAGTCGGCGCCGGCGGCGGCGCTGACCGTGCCGTGGGCGCCGCTGGCCGACCCCCGCGCCGGCCTGGCGGCCCTGGCGGCGCGGGTCCATGGCCACCCCGACCGCGAGCTGGTGCTGGCCGGCGTCACCGGCACCAACGGCAAGACCACGGTGGCGCTGCTGATCGCCGCCATGCTCGACGCGGCCGGACTGCCCGCCGGCTTCCTCGGCACTTTAGGGCATCGCTTCGCCGAACGCGATTTTGCCGGGGGCCGCGGCCGCGGCCATACCACGCCGGAGGCCTCGGACCTCTACTACACCCTGCGCCAGATGCGGGCCGCCGGCGCCCGCGCCGCGGCGATGGAGGTTTCCTCGCACGCCCTGGCGATGCAGCGGGTGGCCGGCGTCGGCTTCGACGTCGCGGTGTTCACCAACCTGACGCGCGATCACCTCGACTATCACCGGGACATGGAGGACTACTTTGCCGCCAAGCGGTCGCTGTTCGCGCAGCTCAAGCCGGGAGCGCGACCGGTGGTCAATGCCGGCGACCCCTACGGCCGGCGCCTGGCGGCCGAGCTGCCGGATGCCCTCACCTTTGGCGACGGTGGCGCGGTGCGGGCGGCGGCGGTGCGACTGTCGGTGCACGGGATCGCGGCGCGGCTCGAAACGCCGCGCGGCGCGCTCGACGTCGAATCGCCGCTGCTCGGACGGTACAACCTCGACAACCTGCTGGCGGCGGCGGCGGCGGCCGAAGCCCTTGGCCTGCCGCACGCGGCGATGGCTCGCGGCATCGCCGGGCGCCGCACCGTTCCCGGCCGCATGGAGCCCGTGGACCGTGGCCAGCCGTTCCCGGTGTTCGTGGATTACGCCCACACCGACGCCGCGCTGGCGGCGGCGCTGGCCGCGGTGCGCGAGGTGGCTGGCGGCAAGGCGGTCAAGGTGGCGCTGGTGTTCGGCTGCGGCGGCGAGCGCGACCTCGGCAAGCGGTCGTCGATGGGACGGACCGCCGGCGAGCTGGCCGAGCTGCCGATCGTCACCTCCGACAACCCGCGTGGCGAGGACCCGCTGGCGATCATCGCCGCGGTGGAGGCGGGGGTGAAGGCGAGCGGCAACCGCGGCTACCGCCTGGTCCCGGATCGCCGTGAAGCCATCCGCGCCGCGCTCGCCGCCGCCGGGCCCGGCTGGGCGGTGCTGGTCGCCGGCAAGGGCCACGAGCGCGAGCAGATCGTCGGCGACCGCAAGCTGCCCTTCTCCGACGTCGAGGAGATCGGGCGGGCGCTGGAGGAGCGCTTTGGCTAGCCTGCTGGCGAGCGAGGCGGCGACCGCCGCCGGCGGCCAGGTGGTGGCCGGCGACCCGCGGACGATGGTGCGCGGTGCCGCCATCGATTCTCGGGCGGTTCGCGGCGGCGAGCTGTTCTTCGCCTTCGCCGGCGCCCATGCCGACGGCCACCGCTTCGTCGGCGACGCTTTCGGCCGCGGCGCGGCCGGAGCGGTGGTGCAGGACCTGCAAGCGACGGCGGCGAGCTGGCCGGCTCTCGCCGAGGCCGCGCCGGCGGCAGCGCTCGCGGGCCGGGCAGTGATCCGGGTCGCCGATACCCTGGCAGCTCTGCACGACGTCGCCCGCAGCATCCGCCGCCGGGTGCCGCGGAAGCTGGTCGCGATCACCGGCTCGGCCGGCAA
>Ga0070733_10000383_pt1 | contig 37062 bp, 31 predicted proteins | sample Coa_R1_9_FD_66450 | JGI IMG/M metagenome (GOLD analysis project Ga0070733, IMG submission 66450) | Surface soil microbial communities from Centralia Pennsylvania, which are recovering from an underground coalmine fire - Coalmine... | ecosystem: Environmental > Terrestrial > Soil > Unclassified ... | reverse complement strand
AGGGAAACGGTCGTCGAGATCCTGACCAACAGCGCGATAGCGTCGCCGCTGGTTCAATATAAAGGGCCGCTGATCCTGAAGATGGCCGAACAGGCGCAGTTCAATACCACAATGATGCAGAAGGATGTGACGCTCGCGCTGGAATTGGGCCGGGAGCTGCACGTGCCGCTGCCTACCGCAGCCATCGTGAACGAGATGTTGTCTTCGGCGTGCGGACGGGGCTGGGGAGAGAAGGATTTCGCGATTTTGTATAAGCTGCTGGGACAGATGGCAGGCATGCCGGCTTAGCGCAAGGGGGGTCAGTCACCCGCCTTTCTCAAAGCTGGCGCGACCGTTGCGCGGACGTCGGCTCCGTATAAAGCTTCGCAAACATCGAGGCCCGCATCGTTGCGAAATCACCCAAAACGCAGGTCTCCCTGCTTTCAGGATAACGCGGATTTGCGACGGTTCAGAATCTCGTAGACCGATTTGCCGTCCGAGAACACACGCCATTCCACGACAGTGCCGTCGCGGATCACTGCCTTCCATGCCGCCGGTGTCCGCCAGGATTCGCCGTCGATGGTCCCGCCGGCCTCACCCGCGGCGAGCGTTGTGTCGCCTTCAGTCATCAGGTGGTCGACGCGAATCCAGTAGTCCGGACACATGGCGAAGTAGCCTCGCCAGCCGGATTGCATGGGTGTTGCGCCCTGCACCTGATTTCCCAGGGAGTCCACGAAGAGGAAATGCGGCGCCATGAGTTGCGCAAGAGCCGTAACGTCTTGGGCGTTGATTGCGGCCAGCCAGCGTTTGAGGGTTTCGGCGGTGTTCATTTGGAAGCGGCTCGGCGGGGCTGGCAACCCCGCGCAGGATGCCGTCCTGCCCGACACGTTGCTAGTGCGTTATGCGGCCGTCGAAGAGGTCGATGGAACGGTCGGCGTAACGGGCGTAGCGGGGATCGTGGGTGACCATGCAGATGGTCGCGCCGCCTTTGTGCAGTTCGGTCAGGAGGTCCATCACGGCTTCGCCGTTGGCGGAGTCGAGATTGCCGGTGGGTTCGTCGGCGAGGAGGATGGACGGGTCGCCGGCGAGGGCGCGGGCGACGGCCACGCGCTGCTGCTGGCCGCCGGAGAGCTGGGCGGGGTAGTGCTTCATCCGGTGGGCCATGCCGACGCGATCGAGCGCTTCCTGGGTGCGGCGCTTGCGTTCGGCGCTTCCCATCCCACGGTAGGTCAAGGGCAGCTCGACGTTCTCATAAACCGTGAGATCGCCGATGAGATTGAAGGCCTGAAAAACGAAGCCGATTTCGCGATTGCGGATGCGGGCGCGCTCGCTGAGCTTGAGATCCTGCACCGGGCGCCCGTTCAGAACGTAAGCGCCCGCGGTGGGCGAATCGAGCAGCCCCAGAATGGCGAGAAGGGTCGATTTGCCGCAGCCGGACGGGCCGGAGATGGAGATGTATTCGCCGCGCTGGACGTCGAGGTCGATGCCTTCGAGGGCGTGGGTTTCGACTTCGTCGGTGACGAATACCTTCTTGACTGCCTGCATGTGAATAAGGGGTTCTGGCATCGGAGATTCTCCTAATCAATTCCTCAATTCAATCGAATGCGCGAATTCTGATCCTGGCCGGACATTTCGGAAAGGATCACCTGATCGCCTGGTTTCAACCCTTCCAGAATTTCCGTGTTGTTGACGGATGCATGGCCCAGGCGCACGACGGTGCGCGTGGCTTCTTTGCCGTCCGTATCCACTCTGAACAGACTCACCGAACTGTTGGCCTGCCCCATGACGGGGCGCTGCATATAGACGACATCGGCGAGACGCATGATCTCGACCGTGCCATCCACGCTCAGATCCGGTACGGCGCCGGTAGGCAGAGGGCCATCCAGTTTGCAGTCGATAGTGCGGGTGCCGTTGACGATGGATGCGTCGATGCGGGTCACGTGGCCGGCAACGATACCATTGCGGGTATCGATGGACGCTTTCTGGCCGAGCAGAATATCCTTCGCCTGCGTCTCGGTGATTTGCAGGCGCGCCATCAGCTTCCAGGGTTGGGCGACTTTGGCGAGAACGTCGCCGGGCTTGACGCGCTGACCGACCTGCAGAGTCATCTCCTGCATGCGGCCTTTGATGCCGGCGCGGATGGTGAGCTCATCCACCTGCTTCTTTTTGAGCATCCAGGTGGCGCGCAGCTTTTCGATCAGGACGTGCTGCGATTCAAGCTGGGCGTCGACGGATTGTTTCAGGATGTCGAGCTTCTGCTTCTCCATCTGAGCCCGGCTGACGGCTTGTTCCCATTTCGCGATCGCCATCCTCGCGTTGAGCTCGGAGTCGAGATGTTCGGCCAGCAGTTTTTCTTCGATTTCCTTGGTGATCTGCGCCTGCTTGAGATCGCCCTGCATAGTGGCCACCTGGAGTTGTTCGTCGAAGGTCTGGCTTTGTAGTTTGACTTTGAGGTCGGCGTAGTTGGCCTCGGCTTGTTTGGCCTGCCATTCATAGTCGTTGGCGTCGGCTTCCATTTGTGGGTTCGAGAGCACCAACAGGACGGTGTCTTCCTTGACCTCGTCGCCCGACTGGCTGAGGATTTTGCTGACCTGGCTGTCGAACTCGGCCTGAATCCAGAGAATGTCTTCGGGGACGAGGGTGCCGAGGCCGTGGACGTCGATCACCATGGGACCGCGTTTCACGGTGTCGATGAGGACGGTGGCGCGCTCGACCGTGGGAGCGGCTGGTTTCATTTGATTGATTCGCCAGCCAGCAACCGCGAGGGCCGCGGCAGTGAAAGTCAGATAAATGACCCGGCGGATCAGTTTGTGTTTGGCAACGCCTTCTCGTTTGATATCCATGTCTCTACTCTTGCCTCAACGGTGCTTACTCTTGTCGCAAAGCTATGAGCGGGTCGACCCGGCTCGCGCGGCGCCCTGGCAGGTAACTGGCCAGGAGCGCGGCCGTGATGAGAACGAATGCTCCGGCCGCATACGTAAACGGATCCAACGGACTGACGCCGAACAACAATGACGACATTAGCCGCGTTAATATCAGGGCCGATCCCAAGCCTATCCCGACGCCTACTCCTGCCAGCATAAACCCGTGGACGACGAACATGCGCTGCAGTTCGCCTGGTTGCGCGCCCAACGCGAGGCGAACGCCGATCTCCCGGTTTCTCTGCGACACGGCGTAAGAAATAACGCCATAGATACCGACGATCCCCAGCACCAACGCCATCCCCGCTGCAATTGCCAGCATCACCAGCGTGAACGAGGTCCGGGCCATCGATCGATCATAGACGTTTCCCAAGGTTTGAACCGACGCCAGCGGCAGATTCGGATTCACCGCCCGCACAGCGTCCCGGACCTGATTGAGAAATCCTTCCGTCGAAGTCCGGCCGCTGCGAACGGCGAACGTGACCGATCGCGGAATAAACCCCGGCACTCCGGTCAGGCCGCTTTGCAGTCCAGCGCGCCAATACACGATGGCCGACGCTTTCAGGTCGACGCCCTGGTCGTAGACATCTCCCACGACGCCGATAATCTCGCACCATGCGCCGGCGTTCCCTATGCGAATTCTCTTTCCGAGTGCATCAGGCGGCTCGCCCCACGTCTCGCGCGCCATATTCCGGGAAACGATGGCGACGTTCCGGTCATTGTAGATGTCGGTCCAGGTGAAGTCCCTGCCGGCGATCAGCGGTGTCCCCAGGGTCTTGAAAACGCCCGGTGAGACAAACTTGTCCGTCCGGATTGGCGGCATTTGCCCATCGGAGGTCTTGTCTTCGGCCGATACGGCGTCGGTGCCGCGGAAATCGGTCTCCATGGGCAGGGCGGTCGCGAACGCGGCGGAGGTCACGCCGGGAATCGCCGCAAGCTTGTCGAGAATGTCATTCTGCATCCGTATGACGAGCCGGGGTTCGCGCACCTGAGTCGGCGGGATCGAAATGCGCACAGTTTGGATTTGTTCGGGCCGAGAAAATCCGGGTTGGACGTTTCGCAAGGCCTGGAAGCTGCGGATCATGAGGCCCGATCCCACCAGCAGCACCAGCGCCAGCGTCACCTGCATTATCACCAGTGTGTTCTGAGAGCGATGCCGCTCTCGGCTTTGGCTGACCGTGCGTCCACCGCCTCGAAGAACTCCCTGAAGATTCACAGCCGTTCGTGGCCCGGCGTACTTTACAACGGGGATGAGTCCGAACAGCAGACCGGATAAAAGGGATACGCCAGCCGCGAACGCCATTACCAGCGGGTCAATCGAGATCTCGGTTATGCGGGGCAGGTTTGCGGGATTCATGGCGACCAGAAGCCGAAGGCCGCCGTAGGCGAGGCCCAATCCCAACAAGCCACCGGGGACGGCGAGCGCCACGCTCTCCATCAGCAGTTCGCGCGCGATCCGGCCCCAACCCACGCCCAGCGCCGCACGGATGGCCAGTTCCCGCTGACGCCCCTCCGCCCGCACCAGCAGCAGGTTGGCCACGTTGGCGCAGGCGATCAGCAGCACCATGCCGATAGTAGCCATCAACACCCAAAGCACCTTGCCGGTATCGCCGACCACGTCTTCCTTAAGCGGCCGCAGGGCCGGCGCGATTCTCGCGGACTCCATCATGCGGGGGTTAACCCCGTAGGCGCTGATCCAGATGGGAATCATGCGCGCCACGTCGGCGCCCGCTTGCGCGAGCGTAACGCCTGGCTTGAGCCTGGCGAGGCCGGTGTAGTTAACGTTCTCGACAGGCGGTAACCGAGTGAGGTCGAAGCGTTGAGGCAGAATTATCTCCGGACTGAGGTTGAGAAATCGAAAACCCTGAGGCATTACGCCGATTACCTGCCGAGGTCGCGAGTCGACCGAGATAGTCCGGCCGAGCACTGCGTTGTCTCCGCCGAACCGGTTTTGCCAATACTCATGGGTCAATATGACGGTTTCCGGTGTTCCCGGGGTGTCATCCTCCTTCGAGAACCACCGTCCAAGAGAGGGCTGCACCTCTAGCGCTGGAAGGATTTCCCTCGTTACCACCAAGGTGCGCACCTGCTCTGGATCCCCTATTTCCGTAACGGCCGCCGTGCCGCTGTTCCAGACCCCGAACTGCTCGAATGAGCGATTTTGTTCGCGGTAGGTGAGATACATCGGGGCCGACAGGCTGATGCTGCGAATGGCAACGCCCTGCATTACGGCCGAATGCCAGACACCAACCAAATTGTTCGGCTGAGGATACGCGAGGGGCCTGATCAACACGCCGTCGAGGACACTGAAGACGGCCGTGTTGGCGCCGATGCCGATTGCCAGGGTCGCCGCCACTACGAGCGTGAAGCCCGGGTTTGCGGCCAAACCGCGAAGGGCATGGCGAAGATCGCGCGCGACGTTGGCGAGCGATGTGAAACGAAGCTGGTCGCGACAAGTTTCCTCCGCAGCACCGGTATTGCCGAAATGCAGCACGGCCGCGCGCCGCGCTTCCACCTGCGTCATACCGCGGCGCTGGTTCTCTTCGATCATCAGGCGCAGATGGCAGTCGATTTCACTGACCAGGTTGTCCTCGGGCGGATGTGCCCCGAAGGTTCCCAGCAACCGGTACCACGTACGGCGTAGCAGATTCATCAGGCTTTCTCGGGCGCAAACAGTTTGATATCCATTGATTTATTCGTACCTCAGGGCTGCCATGGGATCGATGCGAGTGGCGCGCCTCGCCGGCAGGTATCCCGCGATGGTTATACACAGAATGAGCACAAGGGCCGCCGCAACGGAGGTTTTCGGATCTGTCGGGCTTACACCGTAAAGCTGGGCGGCGACGAGCTTCGCGGCAGCAAATGTGGCGGGGATGCCGATCAGTATTCCGACGGCGCCCTGAAGCCAGGCTTCCCGGACGAACATCGCGATTACCCGGCCGCGGCTGGCGCCGAGGGCGGAGCGAATGCCGATTTCACTGGTGCGCCGTTGAACCATCCAGGCTGTCAGGCCGTAAAGCCCCACGCAGGTCAGCAGGAGCGCGAGCAAGCCGAAGAATCCGGAGAGATCCGCAATTACGTTCTGCTGGTTCAGCGTCTGGCCGACCTGATTCGATAGTGCGTCGACACGCAGAACCGGAAGGCCGGGGTCGATTTCACCCAGCGCGCGCCGGACCTCGCCGGCAATTGCCGCCGGATCGCCGATCGCGCGGATTTCAATCGTCCCTATGAAGTTTGAGGTTTCTTCGCCCGTGACGTCCGATGCACCCGGCTTCAATTGCAGGAGCGGCAGGAACGCCATCGCTGGTGGAGGCTTGCTGGGATTATCATACTTGGCGTCGGCGACCACACCAGCGATCGCGATGTCGCCACGACCCTTTTCTTTATCGCCAATTCCGATCAACTTGCCGATCGGCTCTTCATTCGGGAAAAAGCGGCGGACAAAGGCCTCTGTCACGACGGCGACTCGCTGCGAAGTGGGCGTGTCGCGTTCATCGATCGCGCGGCCGCGCAGGACCTTCGTGCCGAGTGTCTCGAAATAACGGGGGGAGACGCGGTTCAAAAGCGCGTTGCGTATTTCGTGTGGCTTTGGCAGGTAGCCCTCGACAGCAATGCTGAATTCCCAACAACACCCGTAGAACGGACTGTATCCCGACAGGCTCGCGCTCACGACACCAGGCATTGCATTGAGGCGCGATTCCATCTGGCGGTACAACGGTCCGAGCCGGTTGTATCGGTAACCGGCGCCGGCGGAATCTATGTTGACGATGAGAACGTGTTCGCGATCGAATCCGAAACTCTGGCCGGACAAATTTGCGAGGCTGCGCGCAAACGAACCGGCTCCCGCCAGTACAACCAGGGAAAGTGCCAATTGGGCCGTGATGAGAACGTTGCCTGCCGCAAAGCCTTTAATACCCGGACTTGCCGTCTTGATCGCCGGGGCAATTCCCGAACTCGTGCGGAGCGCCGGAAGCAACCCGAACACAATGGCCGTTACGCACGAGAGCGCGAAAGTAAACGCCAGCACACGAATGTCCGGGGTACTGTCCAGTGGGACGTAATCGGTTCCCCGGAAGGCGATAGCGACAAGCAGTTTTGTGCCTGCCGAAGCGACCACGAGGGCCAGAACGCCGCCAGCCAGTGCCAGTGCCAGACTCTCCGTGAGGGATTGACGGACGAGACGCCACCGGCTGGCTCCCAGGGCGAGACGGATTGCGCTTTCGCCATGCCGGGCCGCGCCGCGCGCAAGCAGAAGATTGGCGATATTTGCGCAGGTGATCAGGAGAACGATTCCCGAAATTCCGAGCAGAAGCCGCAGTGTTTGCGAATAGTACTGCTGCATATGACGGATACCGCCGCCGCCGGGAGTGAGTTCGATGTAGGTTCTCGAGATCCCGGTGCCCGTTTCGGCGGACATGGTCGATCCCTCGCGTGCGAGAAGCCATGTCTGCAGCGCCGCCGTGAGTCGGACCTGCGCCTGCTCTTTGGACACACTCGGCCTGAGGCGTCCCATCAGATAGAGCCAGTGCTCGTCGGGCGCGTCGAGCAGAACTTGCTCGGGGTGCAGTTGGCGATTGGCGGAAAGCGGCAACCAGAAACCGGGGGGATCGGGTTGGAGGGTTTCCCCGTAGAACTCGGGTGGGGCCACTCCGACGACCTTCGCGGAGACGCGGTTAAGTTCGACGCTGGAACCTATGATTGAGGCGGCCCCGCCGAGCATTTCCTTCCAGTAGCGATAGCTGACGACCGCGACCGGCTGTGCCGAAGGCGAATCGTCGGAGGGTACGATGGTGCGACCCAGGGCCGCATGTACTCCGAGTACCGCAAAGTAATTCCCGGATACGAGTTTGGCTCTGACCGTGTGACCGGGACTCGAACTGCCGCGACGCACGCTGACCTGAGCACCGCCACTCTGGATGGCGCAGAGAGTTTCGAATATATCGGGATCCTGAAGATGTTTGTAGAGATCGTAGGAATAGAGCGGGAAGGACCTTCCAAGGTGGGCGGTAGCAACTCCCGAGACCTGGCCGTCGCCGAGTACGACCAAACCGCCCGGATCGCGTACCGGCAGCGACTTCAGCAGGACGGCGTTGACGAGAGTGAAGATCGCTGTGGTCGCACCGATGCCGAGCGCAAGCGTTAATACCGCAACGATGGTGAAACCGGGGGAGCGCCGCATGATCCGGATGGCATAGCGAAGATCCTGGATCAGCGATTCGAGCAGCGGAATGCCCCGCCGATCCCGGCAGCTTTCTTTGACGGATTCGATCCCGCCCAGCGCGAGGCGAGCTTGCCTGCGCGCCTCTTCCGGTGGGATGCCCGCGCGGATATTGTCGTCGGTGAGCATCTGGATATGAGCGTCAAGCTCAAGGGCCAGATCGCAATCCTGACGCTCCCTGATCAGACGAGCGTTGAGCCGCGATAAGAATGTCCGCAGCCGGTTCATCAGGCTTTCTCAGGCGCAAAGAAGCGATCGATGATTTGTGTCGTCTGCCGCCAGTGGTTCGACTCCGCCTGCAGTTGCTTTCGGCCGCGCTTGGTGAGCGTGTAGAACTTAGCCCGGCGATTGTTGTCGGAAGTGCCCCAGTTCGAGGAGATGGAGCCTTCCTGTTCCAGTTTGATGAGCACGGGATAGAGGGTCCCCTGGTTTACGGCGAGGAGGTTGTCGCTGATCTGTTCGATGCGGCGGGCGATGCCGTAGCCGTGCTGCGGCCCGAGCACATCGAGGGTCTTGAGGACCATCAGCGCCAGGGTGCCCTGCCAGACGTCCTTCTTCTCGGTGGTGTGCATCAGCCCTCCTGTTGGATTCCAAAATAAGAGTAGCATGACTCATTTTGGAAAACAACAGGAGATTCAGGGGTGCCAACGGTCCGGGTCCCAGACTGGGCGGAGATCGAGGACAAAACCTTCCACAGGCCCGTCGCCGGCGATGGTCTCGGCGTCAACGAGCGTCTCGGGCTCGCGGCCCGGCCGGTAGATTTCGACAACGCGCCGTTCGGGATCGATCAGCCATGCGAGGCCGGCGCCGTTATCCACCGATTCGCGCATCTTGGGACGCACGCGGGAGAGACGGTCGTCCGGGGATCGGAGTTCGACGACGAAATCGGGAGCGAAGCGCGGGAAGCGCGGGCGTTTTCCCCATGTGGAATTCCGGGCTTGTCAGCCGGAAACCATGCCACGTCGGGAGCGCGGCGGGCGCCGTTCGGAAGCACGAAACCGCCGGAGGACTCGGTGACCCAGCCGCGCCTGTTGGCGCGCGACCAGTTGCTGAGTTCTTGAAGTATTTCACCGATCCGGACCGAGGTGAGCCAGTCGCCGGGCGGCATGATTATAATCTCTCCTTCGGCGGACATCTCGATGGAGTAATCGGGATAGCAGGCGCAGAATTGCACGAACTCCTCGTCCGTCATCGGGGAAGCAGTGAGTGTCGCCGGAAGGTAAGCCTCTTCGATCACCAGGGACATATCCATAGATTAGCGCCAACTGGCCGCGGCGCCTATTCCTGCCGCAACGCGCTCATGGGATCGACGCGGCTGGCGCGGCGGGCTGGCAGGAAACTCGCGATCAGGGCGGCCAAAATGAGTATTGAAAGCATGGCCGCGAAGGTTGAGAGTTCCGCGGGCTTCATCCCGGCAACGAGGCGTTCCAATAGACGTGTGGCCGCCAGCGCCGCCAGGGAACCTACAGCGACGCCGGCGAGGATCATGCCAAGGCTTTGGCCGAGCACAAGCCGAATGACATCGCGGGCACCGGCTCCGACTGCCATCCGTACGCCGATTTCGGGTATGCGCTGGCTGGTGAGATAGGCCAGCACACCGTATATGCCGATGCAGGCGAGCAGCAACGCCAGTCCGGCGAACACGCCGAACAGCAGCAGGAGAAAGCGCTGCCGCGCGAGAGAGCGGGTGGCAAGCTGCTCCATCGTCCGAGCTTCGTAGAGAACCTGATCGCCGGCGGCTCCGCGCGCTTCCCGCCGCAGGGAGTCGAGCAGGCTCAATGGTTCGACACTGGTGCGAACCGCGATCGACATGAGTTCGGACCAACGGTGCAGGAGCGGGTCCGGCACCTGGGCAAACGGATAGTAAATCTGCGCGCGCACCTGGGCTTGATCATCACCGGCGAGTCCCCAATGGCGGACGTGGCCGACGATTCCAACCACTTTAACGGGATCGGAACTCATGGCGGGGACCCAGAGAAACTTGCCGACGGCATTCCTTCCGCCGAAAGCTTGCCGCGCCAGCGCGTCGTCGATGACGATGACAAGTTCGTTGCCGATACGGTCCTGGTCGTTGAGGAAGCGGCCCTCGCGGAGCGGGATACCCATTACTTTCAGGTAATCCGGGGTGACGCTGGTGGCGAGTGCGAGCGGCTGCTCGTTCGGGGGCGGCAGTGCAGCGGAGGTCCACCAGGGGAGCTGATTGTTGCCCTCGCGCATGGGGACTGTATCCACCATCGAGACCGACTGCACTCCGGGTACACGTTTGATGCGGTCCAGCAGTTCCTTCCATTGCGCGCGTATTTGGGCCGGGGTTTCCAGCGACCGTGGCGAGAGCGCGGTTCTGGTGACCAGCACATTATGGATGTTCACGCCGGGGTCCAGCGACGAGAGCCGGATGAGCGTGCGTCCCAACATCCCGGCGGAGACCAGCAACACGACTGCGAACGCGATCTCGGAGATTACGAAGCCGCTGTGGAGACGGCGGGAGTTTCCGGCGAGAGTGCGTCCTCCGGCGCGAAGGATTTGTTCGAGTTTGCGGACCGGAGCGCGAAACGCGGGAGCGAGCCCGAACAGAAGTCCGCTCAACAGGGACGCAGCCAGAGCAAACAGAAGCACACGCCAATCGAGACGCACTTCCGCGGCGCGCGGCAGGCTGCCGGGCCAGAACACTATGAAAGGCCGGAGGCTCAATGCGGCGAGCACGAGGCCGAGGGCACCTCCGGCAAGCGCGAGCACGGCGCTCTCGGTGAGGCATTGACGGACGATCCGGTTGCGGCCCGCGCCCAGGGCCACGCGCATGGCGATCTCGCGCTCCCGCGAAACCGCGCGCGCCAGCAAAAGGCTGGCCACGTTTACGCATGCAATCAACAGCACCAGGCTGACGGCTCCCAACAGCAGCCACAACGTGGACTGTGCGTCATGTTGGGCCGAACTTCCCTCGGTGCGGATGGTCCAGTCGACTCCGGTATCCGGACGGAGCTCCGCCGCCACCATGGTTCGGCCCTCGTTCGCCTTGGGGTACTCTTCGGCCAAATGACGGCCGATCGATGCCAGTTCCGCCTGAGCCTGCGCCAGCGTTTCGCCGGGCCGAAGCCGGCCCACGGCTTGAACCGTGTGCGCAAAGCGGTTCTGCATGGCGGGTTCAGTGTTCTGACCGGCGAGGAAATAGATGTCGGCATCGGCGTCCTGCTCCGGGGATAACCGGAGCCCCGCCGGAGCAATGCCGACGATCGTGTAGGGCTTATCTTCGAAGACCACCGTGGCGCCGATGGCTGTGGGGCTTCCACCAAAACGACGCTGCCACAATCCGTGGCCGATGATGGCCACCGGCGCTGCGCCCAGCCGATCTTCCTGCGGCTGGAATGCCCGGCCTCGCGTCACTGAAACACCGAGGACGGAGAACAGATTGGCCGAGACCTGGAAGCCCTCGATGTGTTCGGCTTCCCCGGGCTTGCTTATCGTACCGCTGTTACCGCCCCATGCCGCCATCGTGAGGGAGCGGCTCTCCCGTCTGCAATCCAGGAAATTCGGGTATGTGAACGCCCACAGATTGCCGAACTGAGTTGGCTTGTCGGTCCACTCGTTCAATGCAACCAGCCTGTCGGGTTCGGGGTAGGGCAGGGGCTTCAGAAGAACGCCGTTGATGACGGTGAACATGACCGTGGTGGCACCGATGCCCAGCGCCAGCGTGAGCATGGCTACGGCGGCAAATCCCGGTTTTTGCCGGAGGGTTCGGAGCGCATAGCGGAAGTCCTGCCAGAGGTCCAGCAGCCAGCGCGTGCCGCGGGCGTCGCGGCATTCCTCTTTGATTTGTTCGAGTCCGCCGAAGGCCAACCGCGCCGCGCCGCGGGCTTCGGATTCGGTCATTCCGGCGCGGATGTTGGCGGCTACGCGCTGGTCGAAATCGAAGCGGAGTTCGGCGTCCAGTTGCGCTTCGACCTGCGTGTGGTTATGGAGGCGCTGCCACCAGGTCAATTTGCGTCTCCTTCAGAGCCAAGAATCAGGCCGATTGCGCCGGTGAGCCGCGCCCAGCTTTCGGTTTCTTCTTTGAGCTGTTTGCGCCCCTTCGCGGTCAGCCGGTAGAACTTCGCTTCGCGCCCGGTTTCCGATTCTTTCCATTCGGCGGCGAGCAGGCCCTTGTTTTCGAGGCGGTGCAGCGCAGGGTAGAGCGAACCCTGCTGCACCTGCACGACGTCGCGCGAGATTTGTTGGATTCGCTGCGCGATCGCATAGCCGTGGATCGGGCCAAGCGTCACGATTTTGAGAATCAGCAGATCGAGGGTACCTTGCGGGAGGTCGGATTTCGGAGAAGAATTGTCATGCCTCATACTTCTACATACATAACCCACAATGGGTAGAAGCGCAAGGTGTTGTTTTCGAGCGCGCCGGGCAGCAGCTGTTATTCCTGCCGCAGTGCGCTCATCGGGTCGATATGGCTGGCGCGGCGGGCGGGAACGAAGCTCGCAAGCAGGGCGGCAATGAGCAACACCGCAACCATCGCCGCGAAGGTCAGGGGTTCGGCGGGGCGCATTCCGGCGACAAGGCGCTCCAACAGACGCCCGGCTGCCATCGTCGCCAATATACCTGCGACAACGCCCGCGATAATCATTCCGGCGCTCTGCCGAAGCACAAGTTGAATCACGTCGCCGGCTTTGGCGCCGATCGCCATCCGCACGCCGAATTCCGGGACGCGCTGGCTGGTGAGATATGCCAATACGCCATAGATTCCAATGCAGGCAAGCAGCAGGGCCAATCCGGCGAAGATGCCGAACAACAGCATCAGAAAGCGTTGCCGGCTGAGCGATCTGCTTGCCAGCTGCTCCATCGTGCGGACTTCGTAAATGGCCTGGTCGCCGCCTGTTCCGCGCAGATTGCGCCGCAGGGGTTCGACCACGGTTAATGGCGAGACGCTCGTCCGCACCGCCATCGACATGAACGAGGAAAACACCGGCATGAACGTGTCCGGCACCTGAGCGAAGGGAAAGTAGAGGTGATCGCGTAACTGCGACCCGTCGTCGTCGGCAAGGCCCCAATGACGGACATGGCCAACCACTCCCACTACGGTAGTGGGGCCCATTTCCTGAAGGAACAAACGCTTGCCTACAGGATCCGTTTGCCCGAAAGCGTGCTGTGCCAGCACCTCGTCGATCACTACATTGCCCGTCCGGTCCTGATCGGTAAAGAATCGGCCTTTGCGGAGCGTGATGCCCATGACCTTGAGGTAGTCGGGGGTCACGGCAGATGCCAGCGCGATCGGCAACTGGCTGGTTGGTGGCTGGACGGGGGTGGTCCAATAGCCGAGTTCGTCCTGACCTTCGCGCATGGGGATGATATCGGAAAGTGTGGCGGATTCGATTCCCGGCACAGCGCGGGCGCGATCGAGGACGTCCCGCCAGGCGGCACGGGACTGCGCGGGGTTGGTCAGGGCGCCGGGCGCCAGCGCCACCCGCGCGACGAGGACGTTGTGGACGTTCATGCCCGGATCGAGAGAAGACAATCGCAGAGGTGTGCGCCCGAGTGTACCAGCGGCAACCAGCAGGACGACGGCCATCGCGATCTGGGAGACAACAAAAGCGCTGTGCAGACGGCGAGAGCCTCCGGGCGAGCTTCGGGCCCCGGCACGGAGTGTCTGGTTGAGTGCGCGAACGGAAGTGCGGAGTGCGGGCGCCAGCCCGAACAGGGTGCCGGTCAACAGAGAAACAGCCACCGTGAACAGCAGCACACGCCAATCGAGATGGACCTCTTCAGCGCGCGGGAGAGCGCCGGGCCAGAGAGCGATGAAGGGCCGGACGCCAACAGCGGCGAGCAGAATGCCGAGTGCTCCGCCGGCGAGCGCCAACACCGTGCTCTCGGTCAAAGCGTGGCGTACCAACCGGCCGCGGCCGGCGCCGAGGGCCACACGCATGGCAAGCTCCGGCTCACGCGAAACGGCTCGGGCGAGAAGCAGGCTGGCCACGTTGATGCAGGCAATCAGGAGCACCAGGCCGACCGCGCCGAGCAGCAGCAGGAGCAGAGGCCGGACACCGCCTACCGCCGCTTCAAGCATAGGATGCAGCTGGAAGGTGCGGCCGACATTGGATTTGGGGTATTGCCCGGCGAGATTATGCCCGATCAGCGCCAGGTCGCTTTGGGCCGCAGCCAAAGTCGCGCCGGGACGCAAGCGCGCCACGGCGGGAAGGAAGTGCGCTTCGCGATTCTGCATTCTCGGATCCGTGGTTTGGCCGAGCGGAGTAAACACGTCCACTTCCCCAGCCAACTGGAAGTCGGGTGGCGCGACGCCGACAACGGTGTAGTGGTTTCCGTCAAGAACCAGCGGCATGCCGATCGCCGCCGGGGTTCCACCATATCGGCTCTGCCACACGCGATAGCTAATGATGACGACGGGCGGCGCGCCGGGCCGGTCGTCCTGAGGCCCGAATGCCCGGCCTCGCAAGAGGGGAACTCCGAGAACAGAGAACAGATCGGACGAGATCTGGACGCTGTCAACGTGTTCGGCGTCCCCGGGCGCACTGATCGTACCTCCTTTGTACCCCCAGGCCGCCGGAGCCAGCGAGCGGCTTGCGCTCTTCAGATCGATAAAGTCGGGGTAGGACAATTGCCACGTATCGCCATACTTTTCCGTGGCTTCGTTCACAGTGACCAGCCTGTCCGCGTCAGGATAGGGCAGCGGCTTCAGCAGGACCGCGTTGATGACGGTGAACATGACGGTGGTTGCCCCGCTGCCGAGGGCGAGCGTCAGGATCGCGACTGCGGCAAATCCGGGCTTCCGGCGCAGGGTTCGGAGCGCATAGCGAAAATCCTGCCAGAGGTCCAGCAGCCAGCGTGTGCCGCGGGCGTCGCGGCATTCTTCCTTGATTTGTTCCAGTCCACCGAAGGCGAGGCGCGCGGCGCACTGGGCTTCGGATTCGCTCATTCCGGCGCGGATGTTCGCGGCTACGCGCTGGTCGTAATCGAATCGGAGCTCGGCGTCCAGTTGCGCTTCGACCTGTGTGTTGTTGCGAAGGCGCCGCAGCCAAGTCACTGCGCGTCTCCTTCCGCGCCAAGGATCAGGCCGATTGCGCCAGTGAGCCGCGCCCAACTTTCGGTTTCTTCTTTGAGCTGTTTGCGCCCTTTCGCGGTCAGCCGGTAGAATTTCGCTTCGCGGCCGGTTTCCGATTCTTTCCATTCGGCCGAGAGAAGGCCTTTGTTTTCGAGGCGGTGCAGGGCCGGGTAGAGAGAGCCTTGTTGCACCTGTACGACGTCGCGGGAGATTTGTTGGATTCGCTGCGCGATCGCGTAGCCGTGAATCGGCCCCATCGTCACGATTTTGAGAATCAGCAGGTCGAGAGTGCCCTGCGGGAGATCGGATTTCGGGGAAGGATCTTGATGCCTCATACTTCTACATGTATAACTCACAATGGGTAGAAGTGCAAGGTATCAGTTTGAGAGCGCCGGGCGGAAGCCCGGCGGCAGGGCCGAAGCCCTGGCCCCACGGTTCTCACTCATGACGGAGCGCATCGGCGGGATGGATGCGGCTCGCGCGCCGGGCGGGAAACCAGACAGCCGCGAGAGCTATGGCGGTCAGAATGACCGGCGCGGCGACGAAGGCCATCGGATCGCGCGGTTGGACGCCGTAGAGAAAACTCGCGAGAAAACGCGAGAGGCCGAAAGCGGCGATCTCCCCGATGGCCACTCCGATCAACGTCAGGCGCATGCCATTGAAGACGACCAGATTTCGAACACTCCGCGATTCCGCGCCGAGCGCCAGCCGGATGCCGATTTCCCGAGTGCGCTGCTGAACCGACCAGGCGATCAATCCATAAACGCCGATGGCGGCCAGCGAGAGAGCAAGGAATCCGAAGACGCTCATGAGCGCCAGATTGAAATCCTGGCGGGCGGTGGAACGGGCCACGATCTCATCCATCGGGCGCACGTTCACGACGGGTAAACGCGCCTCCTGCTCGATCGTAGTCTTGATCGCGGAACGGAGCGAATCGGAATCGGCGCGCGTTCGAACAGACCACACTGTCGGGCTTCTTCCGGTATAGGCGGTATACCCGTCGGACGACTGCGCTTGCGGAAGATAGAGGGTGTATGGGTAGGCGTAGGGGTCGGTCAGGCGATCGGTGCGCTCATGGACCTCGCCGGCGACGCCCACGATTTCGAGCGGATGAGCTTCGGGTGAATTTGCGCTGCCAAGGATGATCTGTGCGCCAATCGGGCCGCGGCCCCGCGGATATTCCGGCCAGAATCGGCGAGCCATGCCCTCGCTGACGATGGCGACGCCGGGCGCCTGCGCGTCATCGCGCTCCGTGAAGGCTCGTCCCCGTCGGATGGGGATTTCGAATACGTCGAAGAAATCCGGCGTGACGATGGGAATACCCGCGCGCGAGTGAAACGATCCGTTGAGCGGCCGGCCAACGAGTACGAACGGCCCGTTCGGGACAGGGCCGATCGGAAGGCAGCAACCTGCCGCCGCGGCTTCGACTCCCGGCAGCGATCGGATGCGCTCGATGCTCGCGCGCATCAGCCGGGCGACGCCGGCAGTTTTCCGATATTGCTCGCCGCTGAGCGATACCTGCAGAGTCAACACATTGTGCGTAACAAAGCCGGGATTCACGGACCGCATCGAGACAAAGGTGCGAATGAGAAGTCCCGAACCGACGGCCAGAATCAACGCAAGCCCGATCTCGGCAGCCACCAGCACGGAGCGGGTTTTGGTCTGATGCAGCCCGGTACCGGAGCGCCCGCTGCTTTCTTTGAGCGACGTACTCAGATCGGCGCCCGATGTCTGCAGCGCGGGAATGATGCCGAAGACAATTCCGGTAACGAAGGAAACGATCACAGTGAGAGTCAGGACGCGCCAATCCGCCGTGACGGCCGAACCGTACGGACCAATGCGCGGAATGTTGCCCGGATTGAGAGTCAGGAGCGCGCGGATGCCGGCCACCCCGAGAACCAGACCCAGCACGCCACCGGCGAATGACAGAGCGAGGCTTTCCGTGAGCAGTTGACGAACGATGCGGGCGCGGCTGGCGCCTACAGCGCCTCGAATCGCGATTTCGCGCTGCCTGCCCGCGGCGCGCACCAGCAGGAGATTGGCTACGTTCGCGCAGGCGATGAGCACCACGAAGCTGACGGCGGCGGCAAGGACCAACAGGGAGGAGCGCACATCGCCGGCGACGGCGTCGCGGAGCGGCTCGACGTCGAAGCTGTAACCCGGAAGCATTGTGCTGACATTCGGGAACCTGCGGCGGAAATCGTCGGCGGCGATGGCAAGCTTCGCTTTGATCGTGGCGCGTGCGACACCCGGTTTGATCCGGCCGGCAACCGTGAAGTAGTGGTTTTGATCGGTGCTCTCGGGGTCGATTTGAAAGGGCACCCAAACGTCGATGGGCAGCGGCGATTCCGTCTCGGTTCCGGGAGCCATAACCCCAAGAACCACGTACGGGGTGTCGTTGAGGGAGATTTTGCGGCCGACTGCGTGCGGGTCGCCCGCGCAGACTCGTTTCCAGAACGCGTCGCTGATCACGGCGAAATGGCCCGCGTTGGGGAGATCTTCCGCGGAGCGGAATGCGCGGCTCCGCGCGATGGAAAGGCCGAACAGGCGGAAATAATCGCTTGAAACCTGGGCCATCTGAAGCTGTTCCGGAGTATTGACGCCGGTCAAATTGATGGTGCCGTAGCGGTAGGCGGAGATATTTTCGAAAAGAGCCGTTTGCTTTCTCCAGGTGTTGAATCGGGCTTCCGATGCGCCGACAATCGGCACCTCCGGTCTGGTCGTGATGAAAATGACGACGCGGTCCGGGTCGGGCGCCGGTACGGGTTTCAGCAATACCGTATTCACGACGGAAAAAACGGCTGTGTTGGCGCCGATGCCGAGCGCGAGAGCGGCGATGGCCGTGGCCGTAAATGCGGGAGCGCGGGACAAGCTCCGGATGGAAAAACGCACGTCCTGCAGCAGGCTTTCGAGCCAGGTCCAGGCCCAGATTTCGCGCGCGGTTTCTTTGATCAGGGTGGTGTTGCCGAACTCGCGGCGCGCGGACACCGCGGCATGCTCCGGCGTTTCCCCATTTCCGACGCGATCCCGCATGGCGAGCTGAAGATGAGACTGAATCTCTTCTTCCAAATCCCGCTCGCGCTTTCTCCGGTAACCGAACATGAATCACTCGTATCTCAACGCGACTATGGGATCGACGCGGGTCGCGCGCCGCGCCGGCACGAAGGTGGCGAGCAGCGCGGCGCCAAGAAGCGCGACGGTTACCAGTCCGAGAACGGTCGGATCGGTGGGGCCGACGCCGTAAAGCAAGGCCGCAAGAAGGCGGCTCAGAGCCCAAACCGATCCCAAGCCGAGCACGATGCCAATGCCGGTGAGCAGCATACCCTGCGCTGCGACCTTCTTCAGGATATTGGCTCTGGTGGCCCCGAGCGCCATGCGGATACCGATCTCACGTGTCCTTTGAGCCACGGTTTGCGCGAGAACGCCGTAAATGCCGACCAGCGCGAGCAGCAGGGCGAGAACCGCGAATCCTCCCAACATGACGGCGCGGAATCGAGGGAAGGCAAGGTATCCGGATAAGAGGTGCTGCACGGGTTCGACGCCGTCAACGGGGACGCCGGGATCGAGCGTCGCGATCTTTTGCCGGATCTGGTCGATGACACCGGCCTGGCCGCCGGTCGAACGGATGAGCAGATTTATTTGAGCGGGAACGTGCTGTGCGAGTGGATGGTAGATGGTCGGCGTGTCGACCCAAGTCATCTCGTTGTACAGGTTGGAGCGTTTCTCGTTTGCGACGACGCCGACGATCCTTAACCAGGGATTCGGATCGGGATCGCCGGTTGGACGCAGGCGCTTGCCGATAGGGTCTTCATTTTGGAAGTACCTTTTAGCAAGTGCTTCGTTCACGATTGCGACGGGGTCGGATTGCGCACGGTCGAGTGGTTCGAAGTTTCGGCCTCGCTCAAGCGGAAGGCCGATGACCGGGAAGTACGCGGGATCGATCGTGACTTGCCCAACTCCGTGGAATGCGTTGGCGGGCGGCGGGTCGGGGCGGCCTTCGATCGATAACGCATTGAATCCCTGAATGCCGCGTATCGGAAGTGTCGTTGAAAAGGCAAACTGCTGCAGGCCGGGAAGCGGTCGCAGAGCATCCGCTACGCGTTCATAGAAGCCGAGCCGTTGTGGGTCGTCGGCATAGGTGGTGCGCGGCAGCCCGATAGCCATGCTTGTGAGGCCCTGGGGCGAAAATCCGAGTGGCGCGGAGGAAAATCGAACGACGCTGCCGATCAGAAGGCCTGCGCCGGCCAGCAGCTGGAGTGAGAGCATGACCTCGGCCACGACCAGCGCCCGGGAGGTCCGATTGCTTCGCGCGCCCTGCGAAGAAGAGCGTCCGCTGGATTTGAGAGCCTCGTCGAGGTTTCCGGCGGATGCTTTCCATGCGGGCAAAAGGCTGAACAGAAGCGTTGTCAGGATGGCCAGCGTCACGGTGAAGAGCAACAACCGGAAGTTCACCTCGACCACAGTGCCGGGCGGCATGTCGATGGGATTCAGGGCGCGGAAATAGTGAATGGCCACGGCGGCCAGTGCCGTTCCGAGTATTGCCGCGGAGGTCGATAGCAGAAGGCTCTCGGTGAGAAGCTGCCGGAGCAGGCGGCGGCGTCCGGATCCCAGTGCGGCGCGAATGGCGAGTTCTCTTTGCCGGATAACGAACCGGCCGAGCAGAAGATTCGCGACATTGACGCACGATATCAGGAGGACGAAATTCACGGCGCCAAACAGGACGAGCAGGGTGAGGCGCAGATTGCGGCCGGTGAGCCAGGTGAATTCATCCTGCAAGGGGTAGACAGTGGGCTCGGTCTCGGCGCCATGGCGATTGTGTTCATTGAATTGGTGGTGCAGGCGTCTCAGCTCTTCCTGCGCGGCGGAGATGGTGATGCCGGGCTTCAATCGTGCGAATGTTCCGATTCCGCGGCGTTCGGGATTGCGGGCAATTTCTCCGGTGGGGGGTTCGAGACGCCACATCGAGGTTGCGTCGGGATAGAAGCTGAACGCTGCCGGCATTACGCCGATGACGATACACGGCTGGTTGTCGAGAGCGAGGCTACGGCCCACGATGCCGGGCTGGCCGCCGAGAGCCGATTGCCAGAATTTGTGCGCCAGTACGACCGTGCATGCGCGATCAAGGTCAGATTGTTGGAAGGTCCGGCCGAGCGCGGGGGAGACTCCGAGTAGCGAAAAGAAGCCGAGGGTCGATGGGATGGCGAGCACGTTTTTCGCGGGGCCGCGGCCGGTCAGAATCATGGGGCTGGTGGCCCAGGTTGCTCCACCGATCCGATCGAAGCTGGTGGCTGCTTGCTGGAATTCCTTGAAGTCCTGATAGGGCGTGAACAGTTTCGATGTTCCGCGTTCGTGGATTTCCCGGTCCCAGACGGCGACCAGGCGTGCGGGGTCCTTGTAAGGCAGTGGTTTAAATAGAACGGCGTCGATGATGCTGAAGATCGCGGTACTTGCGCCGATGCCGAGCGCGAGGGTCAGGATGATAACGGCGGTGGCGCCGGGAGTTCGGGAGAAGCTGCGGAAGCCGTAGCGGAGGTCGTGGAGGGTCCGGTCGAGCCAGCTCCAGCCCCAGATATCGCGCGCGATTTCTTTGATCTGCGTTGTGTTGCCGAACTCGCGGCGGGCGGAGATGGAAGCGTGGTCCGGCGAATCGCCGTTACGGATTCGATCCTGGGCAGCAAGGCGGAGATGAGATTGGATTTCTTCGGCGAGATCCCGTTCACGCTGCTTCCGGGTCATGGTTCGCTTTCCTTTTGCGCCGGGTTCATGATGCTCGCTATGGCTTGGACCAGTTGCTGCCAACGCACCTTTTCGGACGCGAGTTGTTTTCTTCCTGACGCAGTCAGCTTGTAATATTTCGCCCTTTGGTTGCTCTCGGTTTGTTTCCATTCGGCGGTCACCCAGCCGTGCTTTTCGAGGCGCTGCAGGGCGGGGTAGAGGGATCCGGTTTCAACTTGTAAGACTTCGGCGGATTGCGCGCGGATGGCCTGGCTGATTCCGTAGCCGTGCTGTGAGCCCCACTGGAGCGTCCTGAGGATGAGCATGTCGAGCGTGCCCTGGAGCAATTCGATCCTTGGTGGCATGATGTAGATATTCTACATCCATGCAGGTAGTTTGTCTACAGCCTCTTGCTTGATGCTGGACACGCTAACATCGAATGAGGCATGATTCAAACCCTATTCGGCTCGGTGGAGCAGGAGCCGACATTACTTGAAAAACTGAAGAGCGGCGTACAGAAGACGCGCGAAGGGCTGGTTTCGCGGATCGAAGACGTGATCTCGGGCCGCAAGCAGATCGACGCGGATCTTCTCGAAGAGTTGGAGTACACGCTCATCAGCGCCGACATCGGCGTGACCACGACGAACGAAATTCTGGAGCGCATACGGGAACGGGTCGATCGGAAGCTGGTGGGCGATTCGGGCGAATTGCGCGGGCTGATCCGCGAATACCTGCTTGAAGTGCTGCAGGCGAACGATCGTCCGCTGGCGTATCTGGCGGAACCGCCCGCGGTGATTATGGTGGTGGGCGTCAATGGGGCGGGGAAGACTACGACGATCGGGAAGCTCGCTTCTCACCTGAAAGCGGAGGGACATTCGGTGCTGCTGTGCGCGGCGGATACATTCCGCGCGGCGGCTGTCGAGCAGCTTGAAGTCTGGGGCGAAAGAACCGGCACGCGCGTGATTCGCCAGCAGACCGGCGCCGATCCGAGCGCGGTGATGTTCGATGCTCTGCAGGCCGCGAAATCCGCGAAGACGGACTACCTGATTATCGATACGGCGGGGCGGCTGCAAACGAAAACGAATCTGATGGCGGAACTGGAGAAGATGCGGCGCACGGCGTCCCGCGTGATTGCCGACGCGCCGCACGAGGTCCTGCTGGTGTTGGATGCTACTACGGGGCAGAACGGGTTGGAGCAGGCGCGGAAATTCACCGAGACTTCGGGAGTCACCGGGATCGTGTTGACCAAGCTCGACGGGACGGCCAAGGGTGGCGTGATTGTGGCGATTGCGCGGGAGCTGGCGCTGCCGATCCGGTTCATCGGGGTGGGCGAGAAAGTGGAGGATCTGCTTCCGTTCGATCCCGAGGCTTTTATCGATTCGCTTTTCGCTCAATGACGCACCACGACCACATGCGCGAAGCTCTCGCGCTGGCCAGGAAAGGCGTGGCTCTGGCTACGCCTAATCCTATGGTTGGGGCTGTTGTGGTACGCGGGGATCAGGTCGTTGGACTTGGCTCCCACACCTGGTCGGGTCTGAAGCACGCGGAGATTCTGGCGCTGGAAGAAGCCGGCGAAGGCGCGCGCGGTGCGACTGTTTACGTCACTCTGGAGCCGTGCTCACATACGGGCCGGACCGGACCGTGTGTTGACGCTCTCATCGCGGCAGGTGTTTCCAAAGTTGTCGCTCCATCGGCCGATCCGAATCCGCTGGTGGCGGGGGAAGGCTTCCGAAGGCTTCGCGCCGCGGGCGTCCAGGTTGAAATTGCGACCGATTTTCAGGCGGAAGCGGAGAAGCTGAACGAGCCGTTCTTCCACTTCATGCGGACCGGGCGTCCTCTGGTGACGCTGAAATCCGCGTCGACTCTCGATGGCAAGATTGCCGCGCCTGAGGACAACAGTGGGTGGATTACCAGCGAACGCGCGCGCGCCCATGTGCAGGAATTGCGGCATGCGTCGGACGCGATTGTTACGGGGATCGGTACGGCGCTGGCCGACGATCCCCAATTGACCGACCGGACCGGTTTGCCGCGCGCGCGGGCTTTGTGGCGTGTTGTGCTGGACTCGACGTTGCGTTTACCGTTGGAATCGCGACTCGTGCGCACAGCGAATAACGACCTCATGGTTGCGGCCACGTCGGCTGCGTCTCCGGAAAGGCGGCGGGCACTGGAGAATCGCGGCGTCGAGGTGAAGATGTTCGACGGTCCGCGCGGCAGGGTCGACATACGCGACGTGGTTGCGATGCTCGGTGAGCGGAGATGCTTGTCCGTGCTGATCGAGGCAGGCAGCAAGGTGAATTGGGCGGCGCTCGAATCGGGCGCGGTGGACAAAGTGTTTCTGTATTACGCGCCGAAGATTCTGGGTGGGTTGCAATCTCTTCCGATGGCCGGCGGCACGGGGCGGATGCGGCGCGCCGATGCCATTCTACTCGAGCGGACGGCGTTGCTTCCGATTCCGCCGGATGAATTCGCGGTGGAAGCTTATGTGCGGAAGGATGTTTAAGTGTTCACCGGAATCGTCGAGGAACTGGGTGTGGTCGAGGCGCTGGAACGTCATCAGCGCGGCGGACGGCTTTCGATCGGCTGTTCGTACGTGCTGTCCGATCTGCCGCTGGGCGAGAGCATTGCGGTGAATGGCGTCTGCCTCACTGTGGTCGATCTCCGTTCGACGGGATTTTCGGCCGACCTCTCGCCGGAGACGCTGGAACGCAGCAATTTGGGAGCTCTGAGCCTGGGCGATCGGGTGAACCTGGAACGTTCCGTTACCCTATCGACGCGGCTGAGCGGGCATCTGGTACAAGGGCATGTCGACGGCACCGGCACGCTTGAAGCATTGCGTGAGTTGGGCGAGGGGAACTGGGAATTGCTGGTTCGGGTACCGAAAGAGCTGGACAGATTTCTGGTCTATAAAGGCTCGATCACGGTCGATGGCATCAGTCTTACGATTGCTTCGGTACAAGATGGGCTGGTGAAGGTCGCGATTATTCCGCACACCTATGCCGTGACGAACCTGGCGGGGCGAAAGGCGGGCGATCGGGTCAATCTCGAATGCGACATGATTGCCAAGCATGTTGCCAGATTGCTTGAGCATCTTCGGTTGCCGGGGCCGCTATGATTGTGGGTATGAACAAGCAGGAGCATCTTCTGCGACTGCTGCGGGAGATGGGCCGGGTGATTGTGGCTTACTCGGGCGGCACGGACTCCGCTTATCTGGCGTGGGCGGCAACGCAGGCGCTGGGAGAGAACGCGGTTGCGATCACGGCCGATTCGGCCTCGATTCCGGAATCGCACAAGCGCGATGCCGAGCGGTTCGCGCGCGAATTCGGCATCCATCATGAGTATGTGGAAACGAACGAATTTGAGAATCCCGACTATGTGAAAAACGACGCGAACCGGTGCTTCCATTGCAAAGACGAGTTGTTCACAGTGCTCGAAAAGGTGGCGTCGGAGCGCGGATTTTCAACTATTGTTTACGGCGTGAACACGGACGATCTGGGGGATTACCGTCCCGGCCAGAAGGCGGCGATGCTGCATCAGGTGAAGGCTCCGCTGGTGGAGGCGGACTTGAGCAAGGCGGAGATTCGGGAGCTTTCCCGGCTGGCGGGACTGCCGACGTGGGACCGGCCCGCAGCCGCATGCCTGAGTTCGCGGATCCCGTATGGAACGCCGGTGACGATCGAGAACGTCAAGACAGTCGAAATGGGCGAGGAAGAGATTCGGGCGCTCGGGTTCCTTCAGTTTCGGACGCGTTTTCACGGTGAACTGGTGCGAATCGAGATCGCGCCGGAGGAGTTGCCTCGGGCACTGAATTTGGAAATGACGCGGCAGTTGACGGCGATTTTCCGGCGGTTGGGGTATAAGTATGTCACGCTCGATCTGGAAGGTTACCGGCAGGGTTCGTTGAACGAAGTTTTGCACAACAAACGCGCCTGAAGTCGCGTGTACCCTAGAGCAGCGTCGAGAACCACTGTTTCCCAAGCGAGAAATCGGCGGGCGTCAGGTCGTTGCCGGCCTTTTGAATGGCAAGATCCACGCGTGCGCCGGCGCTGGTCAGGAGCTTTCCTAAAGCTTCGGCGTCGCTGGGCGGAATCAGGTGGTCGGTCTGGCCGGCGGAGATCAGGACGGGCACGTCTGTGAGATCCGGCAAAACGGCGGGGGTGACCACGGCTCGCGACCGGAGCAGACAAGCGCCGGCAATCGTGCCGGGTTCGAGGAGCATGGTCGCGGCGGCCATATTCGCCCCGTTTGAATAGCCGAGAGCGTAGAGGCGTTGCGGATCGATCGCGTATTGCTGCGTCATGCGTCGAATCCACTCGGCCAGTTCGGCGACCCGCTGACGGATTTCGTCCGCGTCAAAGCCGTCGGGTCCGGGATACGAAAAAAAGCGCCGGGCACCGTGCTGCACTACATTCCCGCGCGGACCCAGGAGCGCGGCGCCGGGCGCAAGAGAGCCGGCAATGGGCAACAGATCGTTTTCATCGCCGCCCGAACCGTGCAGAAGCAGTAGAGTCATGGCCAAACGGCCGGGCACGAATTTGTGAACGAAATCCATAAGGCCGTCAGCGATATTTGCCGCGGAGGCTGTTGAGGCGAATTTCCGCCAATTCCCCGAAAGCGTGGAGTCCGGTGAGCATTCCGACCTTGCTGCCTTCAACGTGGTTCCAGCGTACGGGCACTTCGGCGATGCGGTAATGGCGCCGGGAGGCGATGTAAAGCACTTCCGCGTCGAAGCCGAACCGCTCCAGAATCTGGCGAGAGAACACTTCCCGCGCCACATCGCCGCGGAACAGTTTGAAGCCGCATTGCGTGTCCGAGATCGGCAATCCCGTGGCGGCGCGCATGACAGCGTTGAAAACCCGGCCCATGGTCTCGCGGTAACCCGGCTGGTGCACACCGATCAAAGAACGGTCGAGCGCGCGCGAGCCAATGGCGATTTCATTCTTACCCTGCGCTACGGCCGGCCAGAGCTTTTCCAACTCTTCAATGGGAGCCGAGAGGTCGGCGTCACTGAACAGCCGCCACTCGCCGCGCGCTTCAAGCATCCCGTGGCGGACGGAAAATCCTTTCCCTCGATTGCCGGGGTTGCGCAGTACCCGGATATTGGGGTTCGCCGCCGCAAAAACGGTCGCGGCATCGCAGGTGGCGTCGGTCGAGCCGTCGTCCACGACGAGGATTTCATGGAAAGCCCAATTGCTTTCCTGTAAATATCGCTCTACACGACGGAGCGTATCGGGAAGCCTGACCTGCTCGTTGAAGGCGGGAATGACGATTGAGATTGAGCGGGTCAAGAGTCGGGTTGGTGTTGACGAAGAATTATAATAACTGATTTCCGCACGGGAGTCACAATTCTGCGCTCATTCGAATATTTCATCGCCGGCCGCTATCTTCGTGCACGCCGCAAAGAGAAGGTCATCTCGGTGATCACGGTGATTTCGGTGGTCGGGGTGATGGCCGGAGTGATCGCGTTGATTATTTCCCTCGCGGTCAACAACGGATTCCAGAACACGCTGCAGCGCAATATGCTGGCGGCGACCGCGCATGTCAACATCCTGAATGCGGAAACGCTCACCGGCATTTCAGACTGGCGGAAGCTGTTGGAAAAGTTTCCGGGCATGCCGCATGTAGTAGCCGTGGCGCCGGTGCTTTACGATCAGGTGGTTCTGAGCGGGTCGTTGGGCAGGAAGCTCGTCACGCTCAAGGGCATCGATACGAGCGGGGAACTGGCGACGAGCGATACCCTGAAACATCTCAAGAGCGGTTCGCTAGATCGTTTAAAAGAAGACAGCGGGCTGCCTGGAATCATTCTCGGCAGCAAGCTTGCGCAGGACGGCGGGCTTCGGCTGAACAGCGTGGTCACGGTGATCGATCCGCAAGGAACGTTGACGCCGTTCGGACCCGGGCCGCACGCCATGCGATTTCGTGTCGCCGGTATTTTCGAGACAAACTTTTTCGACGTCGACGACACGTGGGCATATGCTGCGATCGGCGCGGTGCAGAAGCTCAGTTCCGCCGGAGACGTGGTGAATACGATCGAGATCCGGCTGGATAATCCGGATCTGGCTCCGCAAATGGCGGGCGAGGCCATTCGCCTCGCCGGCCCGGGGTACTCGTCCATGACTTGGGAGGAGCAGAACCGGCAACTCTTCCACGCGCTTAAACTGGAGCGCGTGGTGACGTTCATTACGATCGGATTGATTGAAATGGTGGGAGCGCTGAATATTCTCATCACTCTGACCATGATTGTGCTGACGAAGTACAAAGATATTGCGGTGTTGATGTCGATGGGGGCACGGCGCGGGCAGATTCGGCGAATCTTTGTGATGGAGGGCGCGATGATCGGCGTAATCGGAACCGCGCTCGGGCTCGTGGTTGGGTATGTGTTTTGTTATTTTGCGGGTCAATACCACTGGATACCGCTCGATGAATCGGTGTATGCGCTGAGTTATGTTCCTTTCGAGCCGCGGCCGCTGGATGGGCTTTGGATTACTGCGGTGGCGCTGGGGGTGAGTCTTCTGGCTACCCTTTATCCGGCTCGTAATGCTACGCGGATTACGCCGGTTGAGGTTTTGAGGTACGAATGAGGAAGGCGATTCAGGCGCGGGCCGGAAGGCCGGCGGCAGGGCCGAAGCCCCGCCCCACAAGACCTAAGAATCAGGTGGAGCGGAAGGCCCGCTTGTCGGTGATTCTCAGCACGCTCGACAAGATGTACCCGAATGCTACGTGTGCGCTGATTCATCGGAACCCGTGGGAACTGCTGGTAGCGACGATCCTTTCCGCGCAATGTACCGACAGGCGGGTCAACGAGGTCACGCCCGGGCTGTTCGCTAAATATCCGACGCCGCAGGATTTCGCCGCGGTCAGGCCGGAGGCGCTGGCTAACGATATCCGCTCCACCGGGTTTTTCAATAATAAGGCGAAATCCATCGTCGGAGCCGCGAAGAAGATCGTCAACGAGTTCGGCGGCCAGGTTCCGCGGACTCTGGAGGAACTGATTACCGTGCCGGGAGCCGCGCGCAAGACCGCGAATGTGGTGTTAGGGACGGCGTACGGGATCGCGTCGGGCATCGTTGTCGATACGCATGTGCAGCGGATTGCGCGGCGGCTCGATCTGACAAAACAAACCGATCCGGTCAAGATCGAGCAGGAACTGATGAAGATTATTCCGCGGGACCGCTGGATTCTGTTTTCGCATCAGATCATCCTTCATGGCCGGGCGCTTTGCGTTGCGCGTAAGCCGAAGTGCGCGGAGTGCGGGCTGGACCAGGTTTGCTACGCTGCGGACAAGACGAAATGAAATTCGTGGACATCGAGGAATTCCAGGTGGTTGGGAGGGCGGGATGGTTCTGAAAACCGTCCCGGCCGGAAGATACGCTGTATTCACATCTGAGCGCGGACCTGTGCAGAAGGTGGTTATCGAAACATGGCAGCGGATCTGGTCCGAGCTGCCTTCGCGGAGCTTCGTCGCCGATTTCGAAGTCTACGACCGGCGTGCGGTTGATCCTGCAAACGCGGTGGTCGAAATCTATTTGGGGGTGAAGTAAGTGCGACTTGGGGTATTCACGGCGCTTCTGGCCCAATTGCCGCTCGACGATGTTATCCGCAAGCTGAAATCGCTCAACGTGAAGACGGTCGAACTGGGCACGGGCAACTATCCCGGGGACCCTCATTGCAAGCTCGCGATGCTTGAAGACGCGACGGGGTTGGAAGAGTTTAAGAAGAAGCTGGACGACAATGGATTCACCATCAGCGCGCTGAGCTGCCATGGCAACGCGCTGCACCCGGACCGCGACGTCTCGAATGTCCATCGGGAAGTGAGCCGCAGGACGGTGGAGCTGGCGGCCAGGCTTGGTGTGCCGGTGGTGATCGATTTCTCGGGGTGTCCGGGCGATGGCGTTAAATCGCGATTCCCCAACTGGGTCACTTGCCCTTGGCCTCCCGAGTATCTCGAGGTGCTCAAGTGGCAGTGGGAACGCAAGGTGGCTCCGTACTGGAAGGAGCATGGCAGGTTTGCGGCGGACCACGGGGTGAAGATCGCTGTCGAAATGCATCCGGGGTTTGTGGTCTACAGCCCGGAAACGATGCTGCGGCTGCGGTCGATCGCGGGCAAGTCGGTGGGGTGTAATTACGACCCCAGTCATCTGTTTTGGCAGGGAATCGATCCGATTGGAGCTATTCGCGTGCTGGGCGACGCCATCTTTCATGTGCACGCGAAGGACACGCAGATTTACGAGCGGAACCTGCCTGCGACGGGCGTGCTCGACACGAAACCGTACACCGACGAACGCAATCGTGCGTGGATTTTCAGGACTGTGGGATATGGGCATGGCGCGGAGTGGTGGAGCGAGTTTATCTCGACGCTGCGCATGTATGGGTACGATTATGTGCTGTCGATCGAGCATGAGGACAGCCTGCTTTCGCCGGAAGAAGGGTTGCGGAAGGCGATCCGGTTTCTGGACGACATTGTGATTCAGGAGCAACCGCTGGCGGCGTGGTGGGTTTGACGCCGTGGCGTTCGAACAACGCGGCTGTCGCCGCATGTCCCCGCGGTTTAAGCTGGTGACAGATGTTTAAAAAAGCGACGGTGGTGCTGTTGGTGTTGGCGCTGGCCACGTTCGCGTTCGGCCAGAAGAAGAACAAGGCGCCGGAGGAGAAGTCGGTCAGCGGCGTGGTTACCGATGCGAGCGGCAATCCGGTTCCCGGGGCCATTGTGCAGCTCAAGAATACCAAGACGCTGCAGGTTCGATCCTTCATCGCGAAGGAGATGGGCGAATACTATTTTCAGGGGCTGGCGACTGACGTCGATTATGAGCTTAAGGCCGATTTCAACGGTAAATCCAGCGGCACGAGGCAGCTGAGCTCGTTCGACAGCCACGCTGAGGTCAAGATTAATCTGCAGCTGAAATAAGCCGGGTTGAGTTTGAACGGTCGAGAGCGGAAGACAGGCGCGAACGGAAGCCGTACCATCAAATCAGAGCATCAAATCAGAGATGGACGACGAGCGGCGGTATCATCATTTTCTGCGGCGCGATCAGGCCTACGACGGCAAGTTCCTGACGGGTGTTTTGACGACGGGAATCTATTGCCTGACGTCGTGCCCGGCGCGGCGGCCAAAGCGGGAAAACGTCCGGTTTTTCAATACGCCCGACGAGGCGCGGCGGAGTGGCCTGCGTCCCTGCCATCGCTGCCACCCGGATTGGTTTTACCGGGGCGAGGAGTGGTATGAAACCCTGTTTGAGCAGACGGCGACGCGCGTGCGCGAGGCTCCGGGGTCGTTTCGGGATATTGCAGCCATTGCAAGGGCGGCGGGCATCAGACGTACCGCGCTCAACGATCTATTCCGCGAACACGCGCATGAATCGCCGGGCGCATTCCTGAGACGGGTGCGGGTGGAGCACGTATGCCGCCTGCTCGAATGCGGAGCCAAGCCCGCCGATGCCGCCGCCAGCGCGGGATTCGAGGGCACATCCGCGTTCCACCAGCAGTTTCTGGCGCGAACGGGACTGACACCTGGAGGGTATGCGAGTTTGGGAAGTGGGCAGGAGTTTGTACTGCGGCTGCCCGGGGGATACCGGGTTCGGGAAGTGCTCGATTTCTACGGGCGCGATCCGTTGAGCGTCAGCGAACACGTTCTTGCGAACGGTTTGAAGAAGGCGTTGCTGATCGAGGGACAGGCATCGCTTGTCGAGATTTCGTTCGAGGGCGAGTCCGCGGCCGTTCGTACGGATGGCGGGAATGCATTCGCGGCGCATCGGGCGGTGGTGCGAATGCTCGGGATGGAAGCGGACGCAGCTGGGTTTGAGCGGCAGTTTTCGGAAGATCCGTTGCTGGGTGAACTGTTTCGGCGACAGCACGGCCTGCGAATACCGTTGACGCCCGCGCCTTGGGAAGCGCTCGCGTGGGCCATCATGGGCCAGCAGATCAGCCTGAGGGCGGCGGTGGCGCTGAGACGCGAATTGATCACGGCACTGGGTGCACGACACAACAGCGGACTGCGCGCGCATCCGGCTCCCGACGCTGTGGCAAAACTGGATATCGATGCGCTGCGAGCGCTAAAGTTTTCGCGATCGAAAGCCGAATACCTTATCGCCGCGGCGAAGGCTGTGGCGGGCGGGGAACTGCCGATCGCGAACCTGCGGGAGCTTTCGGCAAAGCATTCTGCGAGGTTGTTGGGGAACGTAAGGGGGATTGGCCCCTGGACCATCCAATATGCGTTCCTGCGGGGGGTCGGATTTGCCGACTGCCTGCCGGCGGGCGATGCGGGTGTGGCGCAGGGCTTGGGCCGACTGCAGGGCGAGCGTCCGGGTGAGCCACAGATCCGGGAGACGATGGCGCGATTCGCGCCGTACAGAAGTCTGGCAACGTATCACATCTGGGCGAGTTTGAAAGGAGAAAAGAGTAATGCAGTTTGAGACGCCGTTTGGCCCGGCATGGGCGGCGGTTGACGCGGGCGGAGCGGTAACGGTATTTAGCTTTGGGGCCGGTAACGATGGAGGCGGAGTGTTTAATCCTGAAGTCGCGCGTCAAATCGAGGAATTCTTTGCGGGGAAAAGGCAGGCTTTCGATTTTCCGCTGGCGCCGAAAGGCACGGAATTTCAGAAGCGCGTCTGGGCTGAACTTCTGAAGATACCGTTTGGCGAAACCATCAGCTACGGCGAGTTGGCGCGGCGGATCGGCAATCCGGCGGCTTCCCGGGCTGTTGGGCGCGCCAACGCGACGAACCCTATCGCGTTGATTGTGCCGTGCCATCGGGTGATTGGCGCGAACGGAAGGCTGACGGGCTATGGAGGTGGGATTGAGTTGAAAGACAAGCTGATCGCGTGGGAACGAGAGATCAGGAACGGGGTTACGGCAGCTGCATAGTGCGATACACTGGGCCGCTTGGAGGCTTCCATGAAATATTTTCTTGCGGCACTGCTGCTGGCCGGTTCCGGCGCGTTTGCGCAGGACGCCGTCCCGGAAATTCCATTTGACTCGGTTCCGAATCTTTTGAAACTCCCGCCTGACCTGTATCTGGGCGAGGTGTCCGGAGTGGCTCTCAACTCGAAAGGCCACATCTTCATTTATTCGCGGGGTAATTCGACCGGCCCGGCGTATGCGGCAACAGCGGCGCAGTTGCTGGAATTCGGCCCGGATGGAAGATACATGCGCGAAATCGGCAAGAACTTGTATGCGTGGTCGTTCGCGCATGCGGTGAGGGTCGATAAGGACGACAACATCTGGGCGGTCGACAAGGGATCGGACATGATGATCAAGTTCAATCCCGAGGGCCGGGTGGTAATGGTGTTCGGGCGCAAGAAAGAGGCTTCGGACGAAGGAGCCGAAGCGTGGAAGCACCCGAGACCGCCGCTCCCGGCCATCGATGGGCAGTTCCGGCAGCCTACGGATGTCACTTGGGATACGCAGGGCAATATTTTTCTCAGCGACGGCTACATCAACTCAAGAATTGCCAAATTCGATAAGAACGGGCATTGGGTCAAGTCCTGGGGAACGCCCGGCAACAAGCCCGGTGAATTCAATACGCCCCACAGCATTGCGGCGGATGCGAAAGGCAACATCTATGTGGCGGATCGCGGTAATCGCCGCATTCAGGTGTTCGATCCCGATGGCGGATTCCTGCGCGAGATCAGGATTAATGTGCCGGTTCCGGCCGATGCGCAGCCATGGATGGGCAATAAGCCGCCACAAGGGCCGGACCAGCCCGGCACCATGCAGGCGGGCGCGCCGTGGGCAGTTTGCATTACACCCGGTCCGACGCAATATTTGTATGCCTCGGACGCTTTTCCGGGACGAGTTTATAAGATGACACTCGACGGTAAGGTGCTCGGTTATCTCGGCAGTACTGGCCGGCAGCCGAAGGAGTTCGGCTGGATTCACGAGATCGCATGTCCGTCGGAGAACACGATCTATGTGGCGGAGATTCTGAATTGGCGTTTGCAGAAACTGATCCTCCATCCCGATCGGCAGCCGCCGGTGACTTCGGCGAAGCGGTAGATTCGCACGCTGACAATCGCGCCCTATTGAATCGTTACCACGATCGTTCCCGCTGCGCTGGTGGCGTTGCATGAGCCGCCGGCCGATTTGGCGGTGTAGTTATAGGTTGTGGTCGCGGCTGGGGCGGGGAAGGTGCAGTGATTATTTGGAGGCGCCCCGATGTGCGTTTCCATGCAGGGGACAGGCGTTGGCGCGCTCGGAGTCACCACCGGGTCGCTGATCTTCTGGGCGCCGGTGCCGGTATTCACCCAAATGACCTCGAGGCTGTCTCCCGCGCGAGCCGTGAAGGGGGAAGCGGGTGGCGTCAAGGTCACTTGGTTATTGTTACACCACAAGGAAACCGTGTCCGTTACAGCGGTGGTGGCGGGCACCAAAGCAGAGGGAGTTCTGTGCCCGGAGCCCGGGCCGACGACCACTTCAGGGTCTACACAACCCGAACAGGTATAAAGGTAACTTCCGTCTGGAACGTTTATCGTACACTTGCCAGGAGAAGAATCCACGGCGCATGGCGTCGGGCCCAGAAAGCCCGGGGTCACTCCCGTCCATTGGATAACATCGTTATTGCTCGGATTCAAGACGACTTTTCCCGGCTCGTCGGGAGAGGTGGTTACGTAATAAGTGGCGTGGCAGCCGCACAGCAGCGCCGCCCCAATCGCCAGACTCGTCGTCAACAGCCACAGTCTCGGTGTCCCCATCAGCATCGGCATCTCCTTAACGATTGAACGCCGGCGGACTATTGAAGCCCGGTTTGCGCGACTCGACGGCGATACCGGGCGTCATCCCGCACTTCTTTCAAATCCAAAGCCAGATCGACATCCACGGTGGAAATGCCGTGGTCGAGGCAGTATATCACAAGCCGCAAAGCCTCTTCCTTACGCCCCAAAAGAGCCAGCGCCTGCGCCTCGACGAATTGCGCCTGAACGCTGGCAGGGCCTTTTGAGCCTGCCGTCTTCAGGGCGGATTCCGCTTCGGCCTTCAGACCCAACTTCGCCTGGTAAAAAGCCAGATAGAGCCAATCTCCAGCCTGCCGCGGATTGGCATCGAGCGATGCCTGCAGCGTCCCGGCCGCCATTTTGTAGCTCTCCTCAGCTCTGGGGGCATCGCCCAGCATGGTGTAACAGTCGGCCAGGTTGCGCCATAAAGCGTGGCTTTGCGGACGCAAATCGCGAGCCTTGGCGTAGTAATCCAACGCCTGGCGATAATCCCGCCGCTCGAAAAGAATGTTGCCCAGATTGACCAGGGCAATATAATTAGGCGCTCGATCAAGGCTCGCGCGGAAAGCTTTTTCCGCCTTATCGTTCTGGTGAAGGAGAAGAAACATCGCTCCCTGGTTCGCGAGAGGCAACGCGACTTTGGGCGCCACGGCCGCCGCCTCACCGAATGCTTCGGCAGCCTTTTGATAATCGATGTCGCGGCTTTGCCGGCTCAGCATGTAACCCAGGTCGTTGTAGGCGAGCCAGAAATTCGGGCGTACCCGGATAAGATCCCCGTAGGCCGCTTCCGCCTCTTCATTCTTACCGAGTTCCCGCAGTGCCAGTGCCCGCATATAGCCAAAGTGCGGGTTGAGAGGGTCGATCTGCATCGCTCTCACGATGCCGGCCAGTCCATTCTCCACCGCTCCGGAAAGGACGTCGGCCAGCGCCGAAGCAAAAATACTCTGCGCCGAACTGGGATTGTATTCAACCGCCAGCGCTCCGTTTTTCCGCGCCAGATCCACCAGGGCGCGGTCCTGGCTTGCCATAAATTCGTCGCAATAGGCGATCGCCAGGTGGGCGTAACCAAGGGCAAAATGGGGCTCCATATCCAGAGCCTGCTGGTATTTCTCCACCGCTTGCTGCAAACCTGCATCGTTCGGCTGGGCGACGAGATCTTCGCCTTCCTGAAACCGTTGGAACGCCGCGGGGGAGAGCCGCGCCAGTTCGTCCTGCTCGCGCATGGGCGTTCGGGAAAGACTGACATCCAGGAGCCGCGACGCGGCGCCCGATGCACGCTCCGATAGTTGGCTCAGGCCAGCCGTAGGCAGGTCCAGCAGGCGTTTCCGAATGACCCGGCCGGTGACGGCATCGTAAACTCTGAGCGCCAGCAGATACCGCGACGATTGCCGCTGGAGTGTCGCCCCCAACACCAGGTTAGCGCCCAGAGTTGTGACGACCTCGGGCAAGCTCCGCGGTGGCGCCTGGTTGGCGTCGCCAGGAGACAGCACGAGCAGGTTCCGGTCGGCGGCTTCGGCATGGGCCAACTCCGTCGTCATGCCGTTCAGAACGCCCTGCAGGAGCGAACGCTCTGGCGATGAGTCGGTCGGCCAGGCCATCACTGCGACAAAGCGTCTCACAGGAAGCGGATGCAACAGCGCGTCGATGCGCGCCCACTCAATCCATGCCGCGGCTGCGAGCAGTCCCGCCGAAACTACCGCCGCCGCCGCGATTCGACGCCGAACCGACGAGCGCACGGGGATTGAGCGGCTGGAGCCGCCGCCACGATCCAACGCCTGCAGTGCTTCGCCCGCCGACTGGAAGCGCCGCGCGGGATCGTATGCGAGGCAACCCAATATCACCCGGTCCCAGGCGCGCGACAGGCCGGGTTTCAGGCTGCTCGGCCGCATGAACTCCGCTTGTCCCGGTTTGTTCTTCGGCATCTCTCCGGTGAGCATCTCGTGGAGCACCACGCCGAACGCATATACGTCGCTGGCGGGGCCCGCGATCCGGCCCTGAAGCAATTCGGGGGCGATGTACCCGACGGTACCGGAAATGCGTCCGGTCTGCGCTAATGTGCCGTCTGCCTCAAATGCCCGGGACAGACCGAAGTCGGTGATATACACGTGAGGAATCGGTGTTGAAGATTCCAGCATCACGTTTCCGGGTTTGAAATCCCGGTGGATCACGCCGGACCGATGTGCAGCGTCGAGAGCTGCCGCCATTTGAACGGCAAGGGCCAGCGCGTTCTCCGCCGGAACCGCTCCCATGCGGCTCAGGCGGGCGCTTAACGGCTCGCCGCGGAGCAGTTTCATTGTGAGGAACAGCAGTTCGCCGCCGGACGTCTCGATGCGGAAAAGGTCGTACGTAGGGCAGACGTTTGGGTGGTGCACCTCGCGCGCCAGCAGCGCTTCGCGCTCGAAGCGCTGCCGCATGACGGTGTCGGACGCGCCTTCCTGCCGCAGCGTTTTCAGCGCCAGGTGCTTGCCCTGCATGTGGCGGTCCGCAGCCTCGTAAACCTCGCCCATTCCGCCGCGAGCCAAAAACTGGACGATCTCGAAGCGCTCCTCGAGGACATCGCCGCGTTTCAGCAGGGGCGGTCCCGGTCTGGCACCGGGAGGATTGTGCATCGAACGAGTGGTATCGTCCTCGCCAGGGTATGCGTTGGCCATACTAAATCCACTCCCCTGTTTGACTTAGGATAGCGGATAACACGCCACTCGGACCGAGCCGGCCTTATTGTACACACGCAACACGGCACATGTGCCCCGGGGTTGGTCTTGACGTACAGCGTGACCGGCTGCGATCAGTTCATGAGGTCTGCATCTTCGTTGTATACACCGCCGACCGCGAAGAAGGGAGCCTGCCCCGTGATGACCGCTGATCAGGTTGAAAATGCGTTGTGCGCGGTCGAGTTCAGGGAGAAGGTGATCCTTCATTTGGCCGTTTTCTCAGGCTTGCGTCCCGGTGAGATTTTGGCTTTTCGACGCAGCAGTGTCGCGCCCGATGGCAGTTCGGTTGAAATCGACGAGCGGGTTTATCGCGGTGATATCGACTCGCCGAAAAATTGTATAAATCCTCTACAATCAGATGGTTATGGAGCGGGAGACGGGGGTCGAACCCGCGACGTCCAGCTTGGGAAGCTGGCATTCTACCACTGAATTACTCCCGCATCATTCCCCGCATCCTCGGGGACGAAAGGCACCGCAGCCTCGCGACATCATCAAGATATCACAGTCGCCGAATTGCTAAAATGTAGTTTTCATCTCCTCAGGCACTCGCCCTTCGATCCTTTGAGCGCGCAGACCAGTTTCGGCGAAATCGTTGTCCGTGGAGCACGTCTCCACAATCTCAAGAACCTCACGCTCTCGATTCCGCACAACAAACTCACTGTCGTTACGGGGGTTTCCGGTTCCGGCAAGTCGTCCCTCGCGTTCGACACGATCTATGCGGAGGGCCAGCGGCGCTATGTCGAATCCCTATCGGCTTACGCACGGCAGTTCCTCGAAC
>Ga0070733_10000382_pt1 | contig 37108 bp, 29 predicted proteins | sample Coa_R1_9_FD_66450 | JGI IMG/M metagenome (GOLD analysis project Ga0070733, IMG submission 66450) | Surface soil microbial communities from Centralia Pennsylvania, which are recovering from an underground coalmine fire - Coalmine... | ecosystem: Environmental > Terrestrial > Soil > Unclassified ... | reverse complement strand
GCAAAGATCATGACGCCGTCGAGTTCGGCATCGCCCATGCCCCAGCCGCACCACAGATTGCCGTCGATGTCGCAGCGCATGCCGTCGGGCGTGCCGGGGCCGGCGTCGATCAGGATACGCTTGTTGGTGATCTTGTCGCCCGCGGGCGAAACGTCATAGGCGAGAATCTTGCGGTTCGGCACGCCGCGCGATTCAACGACATAGAGGATTTTTTCGTCAGGCGAGAAACAAAGCCCGTTCGGACCGAGCACGCCTTCGGCGACGATGGTGGCTTTGCCGGTGGCGCCGTCGATGCGATAGACATTGGCGTCGATCTCGGACTCCGCGACATAACCTTCGTAGTTGCCAATCAGGCCGAAGATCGGATCGGTGAACCAGATCGAGCCGTCGGATTTCACCACGACATCGTTGGGCGAGTTCAGCCGCTTGCCGTCGAAGGAATCGATCAGGACCGTGATCGACCCGTCATATTCGGTTCTGATGACGCGGCGCCCGCCGTGCTCGCAGGTGATCAGCCGCCCCTGACGGTCGCGGGTGTTGCCGTTGGCAAAGCCGGACGGCTTGCGGTAAACGCTGATGGCGTCGGTTTCCTCTTCCCATTTGATGATGCGGTGATTGGGAATGTCGCTGCACAACAAATAACGCCCGTCGCCGAACCACACCGGGCCTTCGGCCCAGCGCAATCCCGTGGTCAGCCGTTCGACGGCCGAAATTTTCAGCCAGTATTTTTCAAAGCGCGGATCGAGCGCGCGAATGGCGGGATCGGGATATTGCGTCGCCGGCTGAAAACCGGGACGTGCGGGTTTGTCGGACATTTGCTGTTCTCGCTGCTGCGTAGAGAATTCCTCATCGTGCTCGTCTGCTATCATTGCCGTCTCGCGGCGGCAAGCATGCGTGTCCCGGACGCGATGCGGCGCGCAGAGCCGCTTCGCAGAGCCGGGACCCATCGACGCTTCACTGGGCCCCGGCTCTGCAGCGCATCACTTTCGTGCTGCGCAGCGTCCGGGGCACGTCAAGGTGTCCACCTTGCCGCTTCCCTCGTGCCGCGTCATACTCGTTCGTGCACCAAGAACGAGGGATGAAACGAGGGATGAAATGCCACGCATATTGATGACCGGCGCGTCCGGTGGGATCGGCACGAGCCTGCGCAAATTATTGCCGCCGATCTATCCGGATTTGCTCTTGAGCGACCTGAAAGCCCCCGCCGATCTCGGCAGAGGCGAAAAATTCAAGGCTGCGGAACTGTCCGATCTCGCGCAGATCGAGGCGATCTGCGAGGGCGTCGACGGCATCCTGCATTTTGGCGGCTATTCGGTCGAGGGGCCGTGGGACAACATCCTGCAATCCAATATCATCGGCTGCTACAATCTATTCGAGGCGGCGCGCAGGAAGGGCGTCAAGCGCATCGTGTTTGCGTCGTCGAACCACGCGGTCGGCTTTTATCCGCGCTATCACCGGATCGGGACCGACGTGACGGCGCGGCCCGACAGCCGCTACGGCGTCAGCAAGGTGTTCGGCGAAGCGCTCGGCGCGCTCTATGCCGACAAGCACGGAATTAAAGTCACCTGCATCCGGATCGGCAATTTCGGCGATAAGCCGCTCGACCATCGCCGGCTCTCGATCTGGCTGAAGCCGGACGACCTGGCGCAGCTTTGCCGCATCGGTCTTGAGCATCCCGACATCCATTTCGAGATTTTCTATGGCGCCTCCAACAACGAACGCTCGTGGTGGGACAACCACCGGGCCTTCGACCTCGGCTATCGCCCGACCGGCCGCGCCGAAGACTTTCGCGAGCACGCCTTCGCCGAACAGGCCAAGCTCAAGGCTGATCCAGTCGGCGACTTCTACCAGGGAGGCACGTTCTGCGGCATGGAGTTCGACGGCGACATCAGCCGCATCATCGATTTAAAGTGACGGCCACTGTCATTTATTGACAATAATGTTGGCGGCCTCATAACTGATCCACTGAATTCTAAGAGGATATTCCCACCAATGGCCGACGGATTGCGCAAGGGATTGACGAGTTACGGCGATGCCGGGTTTTCGCTGTTCCTGCGCAAGGTCTTCATCAAGGCGATGGGATACTCCGACGACGCGCTGAATCGCCCCATCGTCGGCATCACCAACACTTATAGCGATTATAACCCGTGCCACGGCAACGTGCCCCAGATCATCGAAGCGGTGAAGCGCGGCGTGATGTTGTCGGGGGCGATGCCGATGGTGTTCCCGACCATCTCGATCGCGGAGAGTTTCTCGTATCCGACCTCGATGTATCTGCGCAATTTGATGGCGATGGATACCGAGGAGATGATCCGCGCCCAGCCGATGGATGCGGTGATCGTGATCGGCGGCTGCGACAAGACCTTGCCGGCGCAGATCATGGCCGCGGTCTCGGCCGATCTGCCGACCGCGGTTATTCCGGTCGGGCCGATGGTGGTCGGCCATCATCGGGGCGAGGTGTTGGGCGCCTGCACCGATTGCCGAAGGTTATGGGGGAAGCACCGCGCCGGCGAAATCGACGAGGTCGAGATCGAGGCCGTCAACAGCCGGCTTGCGCCTTCGGTCGGCACCTGCATGGTGATGGGCACGGCAAGCACCATGGCCTGCATCACGGAATCGCTCGGCCTCTCGCTGCCGATGAGCGCGACCATTCCCGCGCCCCATGCCGAGCGCTTTCGCCTGGCAGAGGCGAGCGGCAAGGTCGCCGCCAAAATGGCCAAAGCCAAGGGGCCGAAGCCGAGCGAGTTGCTGACCAAGGCTTCGTTCAGGAATGCGCAAGTGGTGCTGCAGGCGATCGGCGGATCGACCAACGGCCTCATTCACCTGACCGCGATCGCCAACCGCACGCCGCATCGCATCGACCTCGAAGGCTTCGACAGGCTGGGCCGCGAGGTGCCGGTGCTGATCGACCTGAAGCCGTCCGGCGCGCATTACATGGAGCATTTCCACCACGCCGGCGGTGTGCCGAAACTGATGGCACAGCTCGGCGATCTCATCGACCTCGATGCCAAGACCATCGCCGGGGCGACCTTGCGCGACGTCGTCGCGCGCGCCGAGGAGGTGCCGGGGCAGGACGTCATCCGCCCGCGCAAGACCCCAATCAAGCAGGAAGGGGCGATGGCGGTGTTGCACGGAAATCTCGCGCCACGCGGCGCCGTGATCAAGCATTCGGCGGCAACGCCGAAGCTGCTGCATCACACCGGCCGCGCCGTGGTGTTCGAATCGGTGGAAGACATGACGCTGCGGGTCGACGACCCCGCGCTGGAAGTTACCGCCGATGATGTGCTGGTGCTGCGCAATGCCGGACCCAAGGGAGCGCCGGGCATGCCGGAGGCGGGTTACCTGCCGATCCCGACGAAGCTATTGCGCGCGGGCGTGAAAGACATGGTGCGGATTTCCGATGCGCGGATGAGCGGCACGGCGTTTGGTACCATCGTGCTGCATATCACGCCGGAATCCGCCGTCGGCGGGCCGTTGGCGCTGGTCAAAAATGGCGACATGATCCGGCTCGACGTTGGCAAGCGAAGCATCGATCTTTTGGTGGATACCGCCGAGCTGGAAAAGCGCCGCGCCGCGTTGAAACTCGAGGCGACGCCGGATTGGGCCCGGCGCGGCTATGCGCATCTGTTCAACGAAACCATCCTGCAGGCCGACGAGGGCTGCGATTTCGATTTCATGCGTGCTGGGGGGAAGGGGTGAACGATCGTCTCTCCTTGATATGAGCCGTTTTCCGTCGCGGACGGTCGTCATGCCCGCGAAAGCGGGCATCCAGTATTCCGCGGAGATGAGATTGAGCCGATAGGCCGCGGCGTACTGGATCATCCGCCGGAGCCTGTCATCGGGCGGCGCTTCGCGCCGACCCGTTGGCGGATGATGACGCCGGAGCAAGAGGCGGCGGATGCGTTCCAGACCGATGTTGAATTGACATTCAAACAACCCCGATGGGATGATTGAAGAAATTATAAAGAGGGGAGGCAGGATGAACGGCCCAAGGGGAAGCATCGTTGCGGCCATTGCTGCGGCGTCGGTGTTGCTGACCGCAAGCGCAAATGCGCAGGAGGTGAAGCATTTTCGCTTCGCCTACGATCAGCCGAAAACCACCGGATACGGAATCCTCGGCGATATTTTCGCCGACAAGCTCAAGGCGCTCAGCAAGGGCACCATGCTGATCGATCAGTATCCGGGCGCGCAGCTCGGACAGGAGCCGCAGGTCCTGCAGCTCGTGAAGGCGGGCGACGTCGAATTCTGCATTTCCTCCTCCGCCAATGCCGCGACGCTGTCGCCGCAGGCCGGCGTGATGTCGATGCACTTCCTGTTCCGCTCCGAAGCGCACCTCATCAAGGCGATCGCCGACCCCGGCGTGTCGACCGCTGTCAAGACGATGATCTCGGATACGGTGCAGGGCGCCCACGTCATCGCGCTCGCAACCCTCGGCCTTCGCCACATGTATGCCCGGCGCGAAATCAGGAAGATCGAGGACATGAAGGGGCTCAAGGTGCGGGTGCAGGCAACGCCGACGGAGGACACCATGTTCCCCGCTTATGGCGCGCAGATCGTGCACATGCCGTTCGGCAGCGTCTATACCTCGTTGCAGACCGGCGTGGTGGATGTCGCCGAAAACGGCATCAACGTCTATCTCGCCAACAAGCACTACGAAGTCGCGCCCGTTCTCTCGCTGACCGAACACGAGGCCAACAACAGCCTGGTCTGGGTGAGCGACAAATTGTGGAACAGCCTCACGCCCGAGCAGCAGGGCTGGGTGCAGGCCGCGGCCGACGAGGTCAACCGGAGCCAGCCGGCGAAGGCAGTCGAGCTCGAGCATCAGTCGCTGGAGAAACTGAAATCGATCGGGGTGAAGGTGGTGGCCGACGTCGACAAATCGGGTTTCACGGCGATCGCCGATCCTTATCTGGACAAGCTCGCCAAGGAGCTCGGACCGTATGCCGAAAAGATCAAGACCCTGATCCGGGCGATCAACTAGCGCCGCAGGAAACAAAACCAAAATGGGGGAGAAACGGTGAATACTCGAGGAAGAATCGCTGGCCTGCTGATCGCGGCTGCGACGATCATGCTCGCGAGCACCGCGGGCGCACAAGAGGTGAAGCATTATCGCTTCGCCCACGACCAACAGCTCAACTCCGGCTACAGCATCGCCTACGACATATTCTCCGCCAAGCTCAAGGAATTGAGCAAGGGCACGATGCTGATCGACCAATATCCGGGCGCCCAGCTTGGCCAGGAGCCGCAGATCCTGCAATTGGTGCGGTCCGGCGACATCGATTTTGCGATCGTGTCTTCAGCCAACACCTCGACGATCTCACCGCAGGCCGGCGTCATGTCATTGCACTTTCTGTTTCGCAATGACCAACACGAAATCAAGGCGCTCGGCGATCAGAAGGTGTTCGAAGCGGTTCGCGACATGATCGACGACACCGTCCAGGGCATTCACGCGATCGGGCTGGGCACCCAGGGTTTCCGGCACATATACGGCAAGAAGGAGGTGCACAAGGTCGAGGACCTCAGGGGTTACAAGGTTCGCGTGCAGGCGACCGCGACCGAGGATACGATGTTTGCCGCCTATGGGGCGCAGACCGTGCACATGCCGTTCGGCAGCGTCTATACCTCCCTGCAAACCGGCGTGGTGGATTTTGGCGAGAATGCGGTCAACGTCTACCTCATCAACAAGCACTACGAAGTCGCTCCGGTGCTGTCGATGACCGAGCACGAGGCCAACAACGCCATCCTCTGGATCAGCGACAAGCTCTGGCAAAGTCTCAGCGCCGAGCAGCGGCAATGGGTGCTGACAGCGGCGCGGGACGTCAGCCTGCAGGAACCCGCGCGCGCCTTTGAGCTCGAGCGCTCGGCGGCGGCCAAGCTTGAAAAGATGGGCGTCAAGATCGTCGCCGACGTCGACAAAGCCGGCTTCCGGAAAATCGCCGATCCCTATCTCGACAAGCTCGCCAAGGAGCTCGGACCGTATGCCGACAAGATCAAGACCCTGATCCGAGCGATTAACTAAACTGACTGCTTCTCTTCGCGAGTCGTCCCGGCGAACGCCGGGACCCGTACGCCGCGGCTTATCGGCGGAGCGATCGGGTAGCCGCGCTTTTGCAAACAACAAGCGCCGGGGGATATGGGTCCCGGCGTTCGCCGGGACGACGAGAGTTTGATCTGGGACGACGGAGAGTCCTAAACAATGTCCATCGCCGACAAACTGGTGCTGCAGCGGCAGCATCACCTGAAATGGCGGGCGTTCGACCGGCTCGAACTCGCACTCATGATGCTGTGCGGGCTTTTGTGCTTCGGCTTCTCGCTCTCGGTGATGTTCGACATCGTCACCCGCACCATCGGCCATCCCTGGCTGTGGCTGCAGGAGGTCACCTCCACCCTGTTCATCTATGCGATCTTCATTGGGGCGGCGGTCGCGACCCGCCGCAACGACCATCTGTATCTGACCGCGATCTCGGAGGCACTGCACGGGACACCGCGGTTGATCGTGGAAATTCTCATTCGCATCGTCGTGCTCGGCGTGGCGTTTTGCCTGATCTGGTTCGGCTACATCAACTACTTGCGGGGGTTCGGCAGTTTCCGCCTCCCGTCGGGCACGCCGATCGCCTCGCTTTACGCGGCGATACCGATCTCCGGCGTGCTGATCGGGCTGTTTACGATCGAGCAACTCGTCAACGGCATCCGCAACGGTTTCGATCATCCCGAGCCGCCGGGCGACGACGTCTCGATTTCCCCGGTCGAGACCGGCATCCAGAGGGCGCGGCCGTGAGCTCTCCCGTCATTCTCGCGCTGATGTCGTTCTGCTTTCTGTTCTTCGGTTATCTCGGCGTGCCGGTGCCGTTTTCGCTGATGGCGGGCGTGCTGGTCGGGGCGCTCTTTACCGACGTTTCGCTGGCGGCGATCATCCAGAAGATTTTTGACGGCGTGGATTCCGAGGCGCTGCTGGCGATCCCATTTTTTCTTTTGGTCGGCGAACTCATGAGTTCGGCCAATGTCGTGGTGCGGATCGCCAATCTGTCGCTGTCACTGGTCGGCCACATCAGGGGCGGGTTGTCACAGGTCGTCGTCGTCTTCTCGATGTTCTTCTCGGAGATGTCGGGATCGACCACGGCCGATGTCGCGGTGATGAGCCGCGCGCTCGGCGGCCCGATGAGACGCGAGGGATATAGCCCCGCCTTTATCGCCGCGATCATTGCGTCGGCCTCCACCATCGCGGCCCTGGTGCCTCCGAGCATCACGGCCGTGGTCTATGGCGCGGTTGGCAACGTCTCGATCGCGGGTCTCTTCATGGCCGGTGTCGTGCCGGGATTGATGATCGGCTTCGGCCTGATGATCTATTGCTATTTCTTTGGACCCTCCGGCATGCGCAAGCCGCGCGCGGCGTTGCGTCAGGTCGTATTCGCGGCCGGCGACGCCGCGCTGCCGTTGATGATCCCGGTGATCCTGCTCGGCGGTATTCTCACCGGTTGGTTCACGCCGACCGAAGCGGGCGTGGTCGCGGTGGTCTGGATCATCACGGTCGTGATCCCCGCGCTCAATCGCGGGCACATCAGGAAAATCCCTTACGATTTCTGCCTGGCCGGCCTGATTTTCTCGCTGCCGCTGATCACCATCGGCGCCGCCAACGCCTTCGGCTGGATGCTGGCCTATTTGCGCGGCGCCATCGTGATCGCCGACTGGATCACCTCGATCGCCGGCAACGATCCGCAATACATGATGCTGCTGCTGGTGCTGCTGTTCACGGTGATCGGCGATTTCATCGAGCCGGTGCCGACCATCATCATCTTCATGCCGCTGGTCAACGCGCTCACGCAGGCCGGCGACATCAACGGCGTCCATATGGGCGTGGTGCTGATCGCTACGCTTGCGTTCGGCCTGATCACGCCTCCTTACGGGCTTGTGTTGTTGATGGCATCGAAATTCGTCGGCGTCCCCTTCAGCAAGGCGCTGCGCGCCGCGCTGCCGATCTATGTAGTGTTCCTGGTGACGATCTGCTTCACGATCTATTTCCCCAAGGTGGTGCTGTGGTTGCCCAAGCACGTCATTCCAGAATCGGTCGGCTGCTTCAAGTCGCCGGCGGGGACGGGGTATATTTGCCCGAATTGATAGCCGCAGCCTTCGGCCGTCATGCCCCGCGAAAGCGGGGCATCCCGTACGCCGAGGCGGCGAGCGAGGCTGAGAGGTCTCGGCGTACTGGATCATCCGCTTTCGCGGATGATGACAGCTTACGGTTTGGCCGGCATCTCGGGCCTCACTTCCCCTTGCTGGTAAACTTCTTCACCGCGATCCGAAACTCGTCGGTGTGCATGCAGTCGATGATGGCGTCGCGTTCGGCGTCGAGCTGTTTTTCGATCGGCGTGACGGGCGCGCGGTAGATCAGCGCCTTGGTCGCCGCGATCGCCGAGGGCGCGTTTTGCGCGAGCCGATGTGCCAGTTCGCGCGTCGCGGCCTTCAGTTCAACGGCAGGGACGACCTTGGTGACGAGGCCCCAGTGGAAGGCCTGCACCGCCGAAAAACTGTCTTCGGCAAGAAAAATCTGCAAAGCGCGCCGTGGGCCGACGGCGGCCACCACGCCGACGGTGCCGCCGCCGTCGGGCGAGACGCCGAGCTTGGCGTAAGCCGGCGTGAAGCGGGCGTCTTCGGCGGCGATGCACAGGTCTGCGGCAAAGGCCAGCGAAAGCCCGGCGCCGGCGGCCGAGCCGTGGACGCTCGCCAGCACGATCTTCGGCATCCGCCGCAGGGTGGTGATGAAGGCGTGATAGTGTTGCAGCAGCTCTCCGACGACCGGCGCGATGGTGTCGGCCGCGGCGGCGGCGCCGATGGTTTGAAGGTCGCCGCCGGCGCAAAATGCGCGGCCCTCGCCCTCGATCGCGAGCACTCTAATTTCGTCGGACGATTCCACCTCCGCGCTGAGCTGCTCGAGCTTTTTGGCGATGGAAAGATCAATGGAGTTGAACGCGGCCGGGCGATTGAGCGTGAGGGTGGCGATCGGACCCTCGACCCTGAGCAGCGCCGGATCGGCGCCTGAGGAGGCGGTAGCATCTGCTGGCATCGTCATTTGCAATAGCCTCTGTTCGTGGAATGGATAACCGCATTTAAATCGCAGAAGGCGAGAGGTGACAATCCCGGCGAAGTCTGCAAAATGCGAAGAGGTGTTTGTTCCTCATGGTGAGGAGGCGCCCTCGCGCCGTCTCGAACCATGAGGCCAGAGTGTGCCCCTCATCCTTCGAGACGCGGCGAGCCGCCGCTCCTCAGGATGAAGTTCGGGCGCCGATGAGCAAGGCAGCGGGAAAACGGGGAAAGGCATCGTGAGCGATCAAGCAACGTTGAGCCGTCCGGTTTCGAGCGTCGATCCGTTTTCGCATGCCTTCCTGCGCGATCCCTATCCGTACCACATGGAGTTGCGCGAGGCCGGACCGGTGGTGTGGCTCGAGCAATACGGAGTATGGACGATGGCCCGCCACGAGCAGGTGCGCGATGCCCTGACCGACTGGCAGACTTATTGTTCGTCGGCGGGCGTGGGCTTGAGCGATTTCAGGAAAGAGCCGCCGTGGCGTCCGCCAAGCATCATCCTGGAGGCCGACCCGCCGCTGCACACACGCACGCGCGCGGTGCTGACGCGCATCCTGTCGCCTGGGGCGATCAGGGTTTTGCGGGATAGCTTTGAGCGTGAGGCCGAAGCGCTGATCGCGCGGCTGGTCGAGAAGCGCGAATTCGACGGCGTCGCCGATCTCGCCGAAGCCTATCCGCTAAAGGTATTCCCGGATGCGGTAGGGATTTCCGAGGAGGGCCGCGAGAATCTGTTGCCCTATGGCAGCATGGTGTTCAACTCGTTCGGCCCGCGCAACGATCTGTTCAACCAGGCGATGGCCAATGCCGGTCCGGTCCGCGACTGGATCATGTCGAAATGCGGCCGCGCGGCGCTGGCGGGCGGCGGGCTGGGCATGCAGATTTTTGAGGCCGCCGATGCCGGCGAGTTGTCGGAAGCGGAAGCCGGCATGCTGGTGCGTTCCTTCCTGTCGGCCGGAATCGACACCACCGTCTATGGCCTCGGCAACGCGCTCTATTGCCTGGCGCGTTACCCCGAGCAATGGACCGTTCTTCGCGGCAACCCCAACCTGATTCGCGGTGCGTTCGAGGAAGTGTTGCGCTTCGAGGCGCCGGTGCAGACCTTCTTCCGGACCACGACCAAACCCGTCGAGGTTGCCGGCGTGCGGCTGGGCGATGGCGAGAAGGTGCTGTTGTTTCTTGCCGCCGCCAACCGCGATCCGCGCCGGTGGGAGAGGCCCGACACGTTCGACGTCACCCGCCGTGCCGCCGGGCACATGACTTTCGGCACCGGCATTCACGGCTGCGTCGGGCAGGCGGTGGCGCGGCTGGAAACGGAAGCGATCTTGACCGCGCTCGCGAAGCGTGTTGTGTCGCTCGAACTGACGAGCGAACCGGAGCGGCGGCTGAACAACACGCTGCGCGGGTTCGACAAAATGCCGCTTCGAATCGTGCCGGTCTGATCAATGACGCAAGGAACAGTTCTGATTGTCGGCGCCGGTCACGCGGGCTTTCAGGTGGCCTCATCGCTACGGCAGCACGGCTATGCCGAACGCATCTGCTTGATCAACGACGAGGCGCATCTGCCGTATCAGCGGCCGCCTTTGTCCAAGGCTTACCTAAAGGGCGAGGGACGTCCCGACAGCCTGATGTTTCGGCCCGATAAATTCTACCGCGACCAGAACATCGAGCTGATCAGCGATCATGCCGCCTTTATCGACCGCGCCGCGCAACGGCTGTTGCTCGCCTCCGGCTCATTTCTCGATTACGGGCATCTGGTGCTTGCCACCGGCGCGCGTAATCGCCTGATCGATCTGCCCAACGCCAACCTCGCCGATGTTCGCTACTTGCGTATCCTCGATGAGAGCGAGGTGCTGCGGCAGCGCATCGGCACCGCCAGGCGTGTCGTAGTGATCGGGGCGGGTTTCATTGGCCTGGAATTTGCCGCCACCGCGCGCTTCAAAGGTCTTGAGGTCGATGTGGTCGAACTCGCAAGTCGCGTGATGGCGCGGGCGGTCACGGCGGAAATCTCGGACTATTTCCAGGCGCGGCACACCGCGGCGGGCATCCGCATCCATCTCGGCGTGCAGGCGACGGGTATCGAGAGCGATGGCGATAAGGTCGCAGGCGTCAGCCTCAGCGATGGCCGGCATATTCCCGCGGACCTTGTGGTCGTCGGCGTCGGTGTCCTACCCAATGTCGAGCTGGCGGCGGAGGCGGGCCTGCCGGTCGCGTCGGGCATCATCGTCAACGAACAATTGTTGACGGATGACCCCAACATCTCGGCGATCGGCGACTGCGCGCTGTTCGCAAGCCCGCGCTTCGGCGGATCGCTGCGGCTGGAATCCGTGCAGAACGCCACCGATCACGGACGCTGCGTCGCCGCGCGGTTGACCGGCGACGCCAGGACCTATGACGGCCTACCCTGGTTCTGGAGCGACCAGGGCGACGACAAGCTGCAGATCGCGGGTCTCACCACCGGCTATGACCGTGTCGTGGTCCGCGGCGACCGCGAGGCGCGCTCGTTCTCGGCCTTCTGCTACAAATCCGGACGGCTCGTCGGCATCGAGTCGGTCAACCGCGCCGCCGATCACGTGTTCGGCCGCAAGGTGCTTGGCATGAACCGGTCGATCGAGCCGGAGCAAGCGGCGGATCTCAGCTTCGATTTGAAGGCGGCGCTGGCTTGAGCGAGGCAAGGACCGCCGACACTTCCTCGGCCGTCGGCATCGATGCTGCGACGGCGACGAAGACGCGGCCCATGCTTAAATCCAAAATGTCTAATCCCAAAATTCCTTCTTGCGTCCGATCTGAAATTCTTGCTTGACGGTTTCGATGTCTGCGAGCGTCGGCAATCCAGCTTCGTTGCCGAGACGCTGGATCTTGTAGGTCGATGCGGCGCGCGCAAATTCGAAATGGTCGTGCCAGCTCTTGCCGGGATTGGCGAGGTAGGAATAGACATAGGCGCCATGGAAAACGTCGCCGGCGCCATTGGTATCGAGCACGCGTTCGGGTGGTATCGGAAGCGCGGGCAATGTGCGAACAGTTCCGGTTTCGTCGTACCAGAGCAAGCCACGTTCGCCTTCGGTGACGCCACCGACCCGGCAGCCGCGGCTCTTGAGATATTCCAGCATCTTCTCTGGAGTTAAGTCCATCTGTTCGCACAGACGTTCGGCAACGATGGCGACGTCGATGAATTCCAGAAGCTCATGGGTGTTGGTCCGTAAACCCCCGCCGTCCAGCGAGGTCAGGACGCCGGCCTCGCGACAAAGTTTCGCATAATGGATCGCAGCGTCCGGCTGGTGGCCATCGACATGCAGCGCGCGGCAGCCACCGAGGTTCAAGAGCGGAAAGGGATGGATATGGTCGTCGTCGCGGCAGCGGACGATGGCGCGCTTGCCGTCCTTCGGCATGATGAACGAAAGCGACGACGTTTTGACCTTGCGTGGATGGATCGAGATTCCATACTTCGCGGTCATATCCTGGAACATCCGCCCCAGCCAGTCATTGGCGACGGTGGCGATCAGGTCCGGCACAATTCCGAGCTTGGCGCAGCAAAACGCCGCGGTGACGGCGTTGCCGCCGAACGAAACCGCATAGGCCGAGGCGACGTGTTTCTCATCGCCGGTCGGCATGTGGTCGGTAATGAAGGTCACGTCGATATAGGTTTGTCCAATGAATAGGGCCTGCATACGTTTCCCGTCATGGCTTAAAGTGGTCCCGGCCGGCGCTCGTACATTAGCACCGGTTATGCCGGATCATTCGCTGAAATTATTCGAAAACGCGGCCTCCATAATCGCTTGAGATAGGCAGGGGGGCGGACTACGACCAGTCCGGGGCGGTCAGTCCGCGCCGACCCAACGGCGACCGGCTTTCCTGGTTCCTGAGAGACGGGAAGGAGACACGATGACCACCGCCAGCCATACGCAAGGGCTTTTCTCGTGATTAGCGGTCTCGATCACGTCGTCGTGCTGGTCGAAGACGTCGAAGCCGGCGCAAGGGCTTACGAATTGCTGCTCGGGCGCGGCCCCGCGTGGCGCAATAGCGGCGAAGGCGCCGACCGCGTGATGTTCACGCTCGATAATATGACGCTGGAGCTGATGGCGCCGAGCGGCTTTAGCGTCGCCGCCGATCGCATTCGAGAAGTGATCAAGCGTTCGGGCGAAGGGCTCGCGAGCCTTTGTTTCCTGACCTCCGACATCGCCAAAACCCATCGCAGGCTCGATCGGCTCGCGCTCAAGCCCGATCCGATCGCCGAGGCCGAGAGCCGCGACCGCGATTCAGGCTCGACCTTGCAGTGGAAGCGGACGCGCGCCGCGACCGATCTGACGCGGGGTGTGCGTTTGTTCTTTCTCGAACTGGCAAAGCCGCGCCCGCCTTCGCCGGTCGTTTCAGCCGCGCCGATTTTAGGGCTGGATCACGTCGTCATTGCCACCGGCGACCCCGAACGCGCCGCGGCGCTTTATGGCGCGCGGCTGGGGCTCAATATGGCGCTCGATCGCTCGCATCAGGATTGGGGCCGGTTGATGTTTTTCCGCTGCGGCGACCTGATCGTCGAGCTGGTGCAGCGTCCAGGCGCGATTACCGAGCCGCTCCGTGACAAATTGTGGGGACTGAGCTGGCGCGTTGCCGACATCGAGGCGGCTCGCGCGCGGCTCGTGGCAGCGGGCATCGACGTCTCCGAAGTGCGCGCCGGCCGCAAACCCGACACGCGGGTGATGAGTGTGCGCGATGGCGCCTGCGGTATCAACACGCTGTTGCTGGAGCGAGCGGAAAGGGCGTGATTTTGTTTTCACCCTCCAGAGGAGGTAAGAGCAGCGGGCCCGCTTCATTCTCAAACCGCCCTTTGCATGCTACATGCGCCTTGTTCAACGAACGGCGGCAGCTTTGATCAGGACAAAACGAATACAAAAATGGCAGCGCGACCCGGAGGGGATGCGGCTTCGGATTCTCGAGGCCGCCAAGCAAGAATTCGCCGCTCACGGGCTTGCCGGCGCGCGCGTCGACCGGATCGCGGCGAATGCCGGTGCCAACAAGCGCATGCTCTACTACCATGTCGGCAACAAGGAGGAGCTTTATCTCGCCGTGCTCGAGGGCGCCTATGAGAAGATCAGGGCAGAGGAGCGCGGGCTTGATCTCGAGCATCTCGATCCGCCGAAGGCGATCGAGCGCCTGATCGACTTCACCTGGAATTATTTCCTGCGCAATCCCGAATTCCTGGCGTTGTTAAATACCGAGAACCTTGCGAAAGCCCGCCATCTCAAGCGCTCCGCCAAGGTCAAGTCGATGCACTCGCCGTTTGTCGAAATGATCGGCACCGTAGTCAGGCGCGGCATTGAAAGCGGCGATTTTGTCGTTGCGGTCGATCCGGTGCAGCTTTACATCTCGATCGCCGCCTTGTGCTTCTTCTATCTGTCAAACAGCGCGACCTTGAGCGTGATTTTCGGCCGCGATCTTCTCAACGAGGATGCGAGAGAGGAGCGCCTCGACCACATGGTTGCGTTGGTGCTCGCGGCCCTCACCGGCAAATCATTCACGACGCTTGGCAAGAAGAAGGCGCCGAAGATGCCTGTTCCGGCACAGCATACCGTCTAAACCTATCTTTCGTCGTCCCAGCGAACGCAGGGGACCACAGGCCTTGGGTTTTGCGAAGACCGTCTGACCACGGTGCATTTAGGTGGGGCCGCGGCGTATGGGCCCTGCGTTCGCAGGGGCGACGTGAATTTTTACATCCGCAAAACCGCTAGACAGTAATTATCCAGAGAGTTAATTTCCCAATTAAAGTTGGTAAAATCAGGAGGGGAAATTGGCCGAAGCGAACAGCCAGGGCGGCGTGTCGAAGGCCCTGAATGCGGCGTGGATCAGGCCGTTCTTGTTCCTGATTTTCATCGTCGTCGCCTGGGACTTGACGATCCGGTTGTTCAATATCCCGCCCTATCAAATTCCGGCGCCGGCCGATGTCGTCCTTGTGCTGTGGCAGGATTGGCCGGAACTTGCGCGGCAGTCCTGGCCCACGACTTACGCGACGATCTGCGGCTTCCTGTTGTCCGCGGCGTTTGGAATTCCGGCTGCCATGTTGATCGCGGGATCGAAAACGGTGGAGGGTTACGTCTATCCGCTGTTGGTATTCTCGCAATCGGTGCCGAAGATCGCGATCGCGCCCTTGTTTGTGGTCTGGTTCGGCTTCGGCATCTTCCCAAAAATCATCTCGGCCTTCCTGTTGGGATTTTTTCCGGTGGTGGTCTCCGCCGTGCAGGGGTTCAAGTCGGTCGATCCCGATATGGTGGATCTAGCGCGGGCGATGCAAGGCAGCCGTTTCCATGTGTTTCGCGCGGTCAACTTGCCGCATGCGATGCCGGCGATTTTTTCCGGGCTGAAAGTTTCGGTGACACTGGCTGTGGTCGGCGCCGTGGTCGGCGAATTCGTCGGCTCAAATTCGGGCATCGGCTATGTGCTGCAGCGCTCGATCGGAACCTTCGATCTGCCGACGATGTTTGCGGCGCTTGTGATCCTGGCGCTGCTCGGCGTCGTCTTGTTCTGGATCGTCGACCGGATCGAGCGCCTCGTGGTTCCCTGGCATGTAAGTCAGCGCGAGGACATTATTTTAGCCGCATGAACGAAAAGAGGTATAGGCCGTCATTGCGAGCCAACGGGTCGCGCGAATGCGCGCCCGATGACAAGCTCCGCGAAGCAATCCATGAATCCACTAGGGAGACATGGATCGCTTCGTCGCTATCGCTCCTCGCAATGACGAAAAATAACGATAGCGGAGGATGACATGGTGCGATGGGTGGCGGCGCTGGCGGCAGTGTTGATCGGAACGGTGCTGGCGGTCCCGCCGGCTGCGGCCGCGGACAAGGTTGTGCTGATGCTCAACTGGTATGTCTATGGCGAGCACGCGCCGTTCTATTACGGCAAGGCTAAAGGCATCTACGCGGCCGAGAATATCGACCTTGAGATTCAGGAAGGCCGCGGCTCTGCGGCGACCACGCAGGCCGTCGCCGCCAAGACCGCCGATTTCGGCTACGTCGACGTACCCACCATGATGCGCGCCGCCGTCAAGGGCGCGCCGGTGATTGCGACCGGCGTATTGCTGCAGACAAGTCCGATGTCGGTGATGGGTTTGGCCGAAAAGAACATCCGCAAGCCCGAAGACATCAAGGGCAAGACCGTTGCGATCACGCCGGCCGATTCGATGACGCAGATCTGGCCGCTGTTTCTGAAAAAGACCGGTTTGAAGGAAAGCGATTTCACCACCGTTGCCGGCGACGGTCAGACCAAGCTCAACGCCGTGATTAACGGGCAGGCCGATCTCTTGCTCGGCTATGTCATGGACCAGTCGATGAAGATCAAGGACGCCATCGGCAAGGAGGTCTACCCGATCAAGTTCGCCGACTACGGCATCAACATGGTGAGTTCCGGGATCATCGCCAATACGGATTACGTCAAGGCCAATGCCGACCTGGTCAGGCGCTTCATGTCGGCGACCACCAAGGCAGTTGAAGCCGCCGAAAAGGATCCGAAGGGCGCCGCGCAATCGATCCTCGATGCCAACCCGAAGGGCGGCAAGATCGATACGCTCACCCAAGGCTTTGAACTGACGATCCCGCTCTATCGGACGCCGGAAACCAAAGGCAAGCGGCCGTTCCAGGTGAGCGAGCAGAACATGACCGACACCGTCAATTTGATGGTCGAATATGGCGGCCTCGATGCCAAGGCAAAGGACAATCCGAAGGCGTTTTACAGCAATGAGTATTTGCCGAAATGACGCCTACGTCATTCCGGGATGGTGCGCGAGCACCAGACCCGGAATCTCGAGATTCCGGGTTCGATGCTTCGTATCGCCCCGGAATGACGGCGCTGAGTTGCTCCCTTGCTTTGCTCTTCGCAACGACGGTTACTCAACACCGCTCTTGAACGGAATGAGCTGAATGAACGCAGCGACCAATACCTCAGCGCCCAATCCATCGGCCGCGCATCTGCGCGTCGTGTCCGATCGCGGGGTTGCCGTGACGCCGGGAATTCAATTGTCCGGTGTTTCGAAAATCTACCGGTCGCGCGACGGCGATGTACCCTCGCTGCGGCCCTTGGACTTCCACATCAACACCGGCGAGTTCTTCGTCGTGGTCGGGCCGTCCGGCTGCGGCAAATCCACCTTGTTGAAAATGATCTCCGGGCTCTTGCCGCCCTCGAGCGGCGAGATTTTCGTCGAGGGTGAGAAGGTCGACAAGCCGCACGGCAATGTCGGCATTGTGTTCCAGAATTCGCTGCTGCTGCCCTGGCGCAACGTCCTCAACAACGTGATGCTGCCGATCGACATGAAGCGGCTGTCGCGCGAGGAGTATCTGCCGCGCGCCAGGGCGCTTTTGAAGCTGGTCGGGCTCGAGGGCTTTGAGAAGAAGCTGCCCTGGCAATTGTCCGGCGGCATGCAGCAACGCGCCTCGATCTGCCGCGCGCTGGTGCACGACCCCAAGATCATTCTGATGGACGAGCCGTTCGGCGCGCTCGATGCCATGACGCGCGAGCGCATGAACGTCGAATTGATGCGCATCCAGCGCGAGACCGGCAAAACCGTGCTCCTGATCACCCATTCGATTCCGGAAGCGGTATTCCTCGCCGACCGCGTGCTGGTCATGACCGAACGGCCCGGCGCGATTGCGGCGATCTACGATGTGCCGCTGCCGCGCCCGCGCTCGCTCGACGCCATGGCCGACCCCGCTTTTTCCGAACTGGTGCAGCGAATCCGCAAGCATTTCTTCGCTCAAAGCGCGATGGATTGAGGTCTTCACATCATGCTGCGTCTGGCCGTGCGTGACATTGCGCTTTTCGAGCGAGCGGTACGTTTTGCCCGGCCGTTCCGCTTTGGCGCGGTGGTCATCAATGCCGCTTCGCAGGCCTTTGTGCGCGCCGAGATCGAAATTGAGGGCAAGGGTACGTTCGTCGGCGCCGGCGCCGAACTATTGGTGCCCAAATGGTTCGACAAACGCGGCGGCCTTTCGCCGGAGCAAACCGTGGACGAACTGAGGCGCTCGTTGACAATCGCGCGCGGGCTTTATCTGGCCGGCTCAGGTTTCGACACGGCATTTGGCCTGCACGCCTTGCGCATCGGGGCGCAGGTCGAGGCCTGCGCGAGGGAAGACATCCCGTCGCTCGCGGCCGCCTATGGCCCGGCGGAGCTCGACAAGGCCATTCTCGACGCGCTGCTGCGCGGCGCCGGGGCGAATTTCTTCGACGGCATGGCCGGAAATGTCGCCGGCGTCGATGCACGGCTGTCGCCGGATCTCGGGGGAGGCGACATCACGCAATTTCTGGCGCAGCGCCGGCGGCTCGATCGCGTCGCCATCCGGCATACGGTGGGCCTCGACGACCCGGTGGAGGGGGAAGGCGGTGTCGCCGATGTCAACGAAAACGCCGGCGCGCGCTACTTCAAGCTCAAGCTCAACGGCGATCCCGAAGCGGACGCCGCGCGCCTCATCCTTATCGGCCATGAGCTCGCGACGCTGTCGCACGACTACCGCGTGACGCTGGATGCCAATGAGCAATATGCGGACCTGTCGGGTCTGCGCACACTGGTGCAGCGCCTCGGAAGCGACGATGCGCTTGCGGCGATCGCGGCGAAATTGCTCTATATCGAACAGCCGATGCCGCGCGATATCACCCGCGCCTCGCCGCTCGGCGAGCTCGCGTCTTGCGATTTCATCATCGACGAAGCCGACGATTGCTACGACGCATTTCCGGCGGCGCGCGCGCTCGGCTACCGCGGCATCTCGTCGAAATCCTGCAAAGGTCTCTACAAGTCCGTCATCAACGCGACCCGCGCCGCTAAATGGAGCGGCCGAAGCGAAACGTTTTTTGTCACCGGCGAGGACCTGACCTGTCAGGCCGGACTTGGTGTGCAGCAGGATCTCGCGCTCGGTGCCCTGATCGGCGTCACCCACGCCGAGCGCAATGGCCATCATTATGTCGACGGTTTTGGCGACACGCCGGCTGGGGAGGCCGAGGCGTTTCTCGCCGCGCACGCCGATCTCTACGAACGCCGCGGCAACGCGATCCGGCTGGCGATCCATGACGGCGACCTCTCGACGGAATTGCTGACCTCGCCGGGTTTTGCGACGAACGTGCACCCGCTATGGCAGGCGATGCCGCCGCTTCAACAACCAAAAGCAAAAATCCTGCAGGAGCAATCCATATGACGATGCAACGCCTCGGCGTGATCATGAACGGTGTCACCGGCCGCATGGGGCTCAACCAGCATTTGATCCGCTCGATCATCGCGATCCGCGATCAGGGCGGCGTGCAGCTCGCCAACGGCGATCGCGTCATGCCCGATCCGATTCTTGTCGGCCGCGACGCCGAGAAGGTCCAACGGCTCGCCAAGCGGTTCGCGGTCGAGCGCTGGACCACCGATCTTGACAAGGCGCTGGCGGACAAGGACGACGCCGTGTTTTTCGATGCTGCGACCACGCAGGCGCGGCCGTCTTTGCTGACCAAGGCCATCAATGCCGGCAAGCATGTCTATTGCGAAAAGCCGATCGCGACCAACCTCGAAGCGGCGGTGGCGGTGGTGAAGCTTGCCAACAGCAAAGGCCTCAAGCATGGCACCGTACAGGACAAGCTGTTCTTACCCGGGTTGAAAAAGCTCGCTTTCCTGCGCGACTCCGGCTTCTTCGGCCGCATGCTCGCCGTGCGCGGCGAGTTCGGCTACTGGGTGTTCGAGGGCGATTGGCAGGAAGCGCAGCGGCCGTCGTGGAACTACCGCAGCGAAGACGGCGGCGGTATCATCCTCGACATGGTCTGCCATTGGCGCTACGTGCTCGACAATCTGTTCGGGGAAGTCGAAAGCGTGAGCTGCCTCGGTTCGACGGACATTCCCGAGCGCTGGGACGAGAAGGGCAAGAAATATAAGGCGACCGCGGATGACACAGCTTACGCGACCTTCCGCCTCAAGGACGGCGTGATCGCCCATATCAACATGAGCTGGGCGACGCGGGTCTATCGCGACGATCTCGTCACCTTCCAGGTCGACGGCACCCACGGCTCGGCGGTGGCGGGTCTCACCGATTGCATGATCCAGGCGCGGCAGGCGACGCCGCGGCCGGTGTGGAACCCGGACGAAAAGCGCCTGCACGATTTCTACGCCGACTGGCAGAAGCTGCCGGAAAACGCGACCTACGATAACGGCTTCAAGGAGCAGTGGGAAATGTTCATCCGCCACGTCTGTGACGACGCGCCCTACAAATTCACGCTGTTGGAGGGCGCCAAGGGCGTGCAGCTCGCCGAATGCGCGTTGCAGAGCTGGCGCGAGCGGCGCTGGGTCGATGTCGCGCCGATCAAGGTGTGAGGGCACGACATGAACAAGCCGGTCGTTCCGGACTCCGCGCTGTCGCTCAAATTGCCTGCCGCGGATGGCAGGATCGAAACATATCGCCTGGCGGCAGCGCGCGCGTTTCCGGCAAGGCTTGAAGGCACGCTGAACCGCGTGGCATTTTCCGCCGCGCATGTGGTTTCCGATCCGCGTGCCGACGTCGATCCCTGGCTGACCGCGGCGATCGACTGGGACAAGACCATCGCGTTTCGCGAATACATCTGGGACCTCGGCCTTGGAGTTGCCGAAGCCATGGACACCGCGCAACGCGGCATGGGACTCGACTGGCCGTCCTCGCTGGAATTGATCAAGCGCTCGGTGAGGGCGGCAAAGCTTCGCGGCAACGCGCTGGTGTTTTCCGGCGCCGGCACCGATCACCTCGCGCCTGACGACGCCAAAAATCTCGACGACGTGATCCGTGCCTATGAGGAGCAAATCGGGAAGATCGAGAAGGCCGGCGGGCGCATCATTCTGATGGCCTCGCGCGCGCTCGCCAAAATCGGCCGCAGCCCCGACGACTACGCCAAAGTGTACGACCGCGTGCTGTCGCAGGTGGCCGAGCCGGTGATCATCCACTGGCTTGGCGACATGTTCGATCCGGCGCTTTCGAATTACTGGGGCGCGCCGGACCTCGACCGGGCGATGGATATCGCCGTTGGCGTCGTCAACGCCAACGCGTCGAAGGTGGACGGCGTCAAGGTCTCGTTGCTCGACAAGCAGCGCGAGATCGACATGCGGCGCCGGCTCGACAAGAACGTGAAGATGTATACCGGCGACGATTTCAATTATGCCGAACTGATCGCCGGCGACGAGCAGGGATTTTCGCACGCGCTGCTCGGCATTTTCGACGCCATTGCGCCCGCCGCTTCCTATGCGCTGTCGAGGCTCGCCGCCGGCGACGCGGTAGCGTTCCACGACGTGCTCGGCCCGACCGTGCCGCTGTCGCGGCACATCTTTAAGGCGCCGACGCGGTTCTACAAGACGGGCATTGTGTTCATGGCCTATCTCAACGGGCACCAGGATCATTTCACGATGGTCGGCGGGCAGGAGAGCACGCGTTCGACGCTGCATCTGGCCGAGCTGTTCCGGCTGGCGGACCGGGCGGGCCTGCTCGCCAATCCTGAACTCGCGACGCGGCGCATGAAAGCGGTGCTCGCGGTTCGCGGTTTAGAGCCCTGATGCGCGACTTTTCCGCCGATCACCGCTGGCTGTCGCTCAATACCGCGACCGTGCGCAAGCAAGGCGATCTGTTGCAGATCATCGACGCCTGCGCGCGGCACGGCATCCGCGCCATCGATCCCTGGCGCGACCAGGTCGCGGCCGTTGGTCTCGACCGTGCGGCGCGCGCGGTGCGCGATGCAGGGCTCGAGCTTTCAGGCTATTGCCGGGGTGGTATGTTCACGGCCGACGCCGCGCATCGGGATGCGGCTCGCGACGACAATCGCCGGGCGGTCGACGAGGCCAAGGCATTGGGCGCGCCCTGCATTGTGCTCGTGGTTGGCGGCTTGCCGCAATATTCGCGGCCGGGAAGTGCTTCCTCGAAGGATATTGCCGCCGCGCGGGCGCAGGTCGAGGACGCTATCGCCGAAATGATGGAATATGCACGCGGCGCGAAAATTCCGCTCGCGATCGAGCCGTTGCATCCGGCCTACGCGGCCGACCGCGCGTGCGTGAACACGACCAAACAGGCACTCGATATTTGCGACCGCCTCGACCCGAAGCGCACCGGCGTGCTCGGCGTCGCGCTCGACGTCTATCATATCTGGTGGGACGTAGAATTACTGCCGCAAATTTCCCGCGCCGGAAAAGATCGTCTGATGGCGCTTCACGTTTGCGACTGGCTGGTGCCGACCAGGGATATTCTCAACGACCGCGGCATGATGGGCGACGGCGTGATCGACATCAAATCGCTGCGCCGCGCGGTCGAGGCGCAAGGCTTTGCCGGCTATTGCGAGATCGAGATCTTCTCCAACGACTGGTGGGCAAGGCCGATCGATGAAGTCTTGCGGACCTGCATCGAGCGGCATCGTTCGGTGGTGTAACAAAAGCCCACTCGCAATCGAACTTTAAGGGCCTGCACCGCGCCGCCGGCGGGGCAGCGTCCATTTCCCAGGAGGAAGAGAGAGAATGATCGGGGAAGTGATCGTCATCGGAGATTTGAAGATGCGCGAAGGCGCGTCTCAGGAGGAATACGACCGTTTGGGCGAGCGCATGTACGGTATCGTCAGCAATCTTCCCGGCTTTCAGTCGGTCAAGACGTTCAAGGCGGATGATGGCGAGGAAATAACCATCTTCCGGTTCGCCTCCGAAGCGGCACTGGAGACCTGGCGCACCCATCCCGATCATGTGGAAACCATGAAGCGAGGGCACGCCGAGTTCTACTCCAGCGGCTTTCTCCAGATATGCAAGGTGATCCGTGAAATCGGGCCATTCAAGCATATTTGAGGCGTCGATGGGCCGGATGGAGGCTCACCGCACATGCGACGCGCGCCAGGATGGGCTTTCGGCGGCCAGCACGGGATGATTGAGGGTCGGCAATTGCAGGCGGCGCGCGATCGCGGAGGGAGTGGGCGCCGAAGTGAGAAGGCCCGCGACGAGATTGTGCACGGCGGTCAGATTCGACCGGAAAGTCCGTTTGGCAAATCCTGATGCGGCGACATAGCGGCGGGCGGTCTCTTCGAAGGGCTCCGGAGCTTGTCCGCCGACTTCGAGCACCGCGTTCGTCGGCGCGCCAACGCCGAAGGCGTTGCGCTGGTAATCCAGCAGGAAATAGGAAAGCTCCTCGATCACGAACTCGCTGATGCCGAGCGATTTGGCCACTTTGAAAAACAGTTTCATCGGCACGTCCTGATAGGTCACCTTTCGGCCGAGCGCCTTGCCGATCGCCGACGCGATCTCCTCCGGCGACAACAGGCGCGGTCCGGTCGGGCGATAGCTCTTGCCGATATGCGGCGCCGGATTGGTCAGCGCGCCGACGACGACGCGGGCGATGTCTTCGTTCGACGGCGGAGCGTTGAGGCCCTTGCCGAGCGGCAGCCCCATCAGGCCGAAATGCGCCATCGGCTCGAGCGCCGCCATGTAATTGTCGGCGAAGAAGCCGGGATTGATGGTAACGACATCGAGGTTCGGCGCCCATTGAAAGATATTGTCGCTGAGCCATTTTTCGCGGGAGTGCGCGGCCGGATGGTCGGGGCTTGCGACCCACTGGCTCAACGCCACGACCGCTTCCAGCTTAGCGTCCTGCGCTGCGGCGGCAAACAGCGACGCGCGCCGCAACGTGCCTGGCTCTAGCGGCGGACAAAAATAGGCGCGCTGGACACCGCTCATGGCGGAGCGCAGGTCGGTCATGTCCTCAAGCGAGCCGATGACGATCTGCGCACCGTGTTTTTTGAGAGCCTCGCTGCGGGCGTCCGCCCGGTGCACCAGCGCCCGCACCGGAAATCCTCTTGTCATGAGCTGCGCGATGGTCGCGCCGCCCGTCTTGCCGGTAGCCCCGGTCACCAAAATGGTTGGCTTTTGCATTGGTTTGATCCTCGCATCCGCAGCGCCCGGCGCTGCCATCTCCACGGACCGTATGGGCGTGCGGTAGGCGCCGCAATTACGTGAGGGGTAATTGAGTTGGCCCCGCTGGAGGCATATGTTGCCGGCAATGAAGAGTGGCTTCGGCTCCATCCTGAGCGAATGGCGTGCCGTTCGGCGGCTCAGTCAGCTCGACTTGGCATTGCTCACCGGTATCTCGCAAAGGCACATCAGCTTCGTCGAGTCGGGCCGCGCACAGCCAAGCCGCGACATGATCTTCAAGCTGGCCGACGGACTCGATCTTCCGTTGCGGGCGCGCAACGACCTCTTTCTCGCCGCCGGATACGCGCCGGCCTATCCGGAGCGCCGGCTTGAGCTTGCGGAGATGAAGGCCGCGCGGCAGGCGCTTGAGATGATCCTCAAGCATCACGAGCCCTATCCTGCGGTCGTCACGGACGGCAACTGGAATATCGTCATGCAAAATGCCGCCGCCTCGCGCATCGTTGCCTATTGCGTCGGGGCTAAGGCAATGCGGCAGCTTTTCCCCGACGGCGTCGTCAACTTCATGCACCTGATGTTTTCACCCGACGGGTTGCGGCCGCACGTCCTGAACTGGACGCATACGCGGGCCGCGCTGCTAAATCGGCTGCGCCGTGAATCGGCCGGGAGCTCCGGTTCGGCTTCCGAGGCGCTGCGGCGCAAGTTCGATTCCGATGCGCCGGCGCCAGCCGCCGAGATCACGCTTCATGACGAACGCCTCGACCCGATGCTCTCGCTCGAACTATCGGTCGGCGATGCCCGGCTTCGATTGTTCAACACGTTCACGACATTTGGAACGCCGCAGGACGTCCTGTTGCAGGAATTGCGCATCGACATGTCGTTTCCGGCCGATGAGGCGAGCAGAAGCTTCCTCGATGCGGCAGCGGAAGTTGGCGTCGAGGGCGCGCTGAAGTTCAAGAGAACGCGCAGTCGAAGCGAATCCACCGATGACGCGGCTTTGACCGAGGACATTGTTGGCCGCTCCCTTATTTCCTTTCCGCTGCCTCGCCGCCGACGATGGTCGAGCCCGTTCCCTCGCAGCTATTGGCGCCGTAGCGGACGAATTTTTGCACGCGCTTTCCGGTGTCCACTTCGCCGGTGTAGATATTGCCCTGGCTATCCACGCTGACCTGATGCAGCCAGTGGAAATCGCCGGCCATCCGGCCGCCATGTCCGAGACGCCCGAGCTGCTCCAGATTGTCGCGGCTCAGGATGTAGATCGTCTGGTTGGTGTTGTCGCCGACGTAAAGACAGGTTTGCGTCTTGTCGGGCGAGAAGTTCATCGAAACCGCCGTGCCCGGCATCACCGGTTGGGTGTAGGTGTTGGCGCTGACAAAGCGTTCAGTCACGAAGGCGCATTTGCCTGCCTCGCCATTCGGATTGCTGCATTCCTTTCCGAGCGCGGGATCCTTGCCGTCGAAAACCTGGATGCGGTCATTGCCGCGGTCGCAGACGTAAATCTTGCCGTCATCGGCGATCTTCACGCAGTGCACCGGGTTACGAAAGAACGCCGGTTTCTTCTCGCTCCTTACAGAGGCCTGCGGCCACGTGCCGGCCGCTGCTGCGGCGGCATCGTCGACTGGATTGTTTCCATAGGCGCCGAAATGACCGATATACTTGCCGGTGTCGGCATCGACGATGAGAAGGCGCCGATTGGCGTATCCGTCGGCGATGTAAAGGCGATTGGTCTTGGGGTCCACCACCATGTCGGCCGGCCGGTAGAGCAGCGGCGTGCCGTTCAGTCCGCCGTCCTTGCTGTTGCTATCGGGCGCGGTCGGCGTGCCGCCGATCCGCATTTTGAAATTGCCGTTCATGTCGAACTTCAAGATGAAGCCGTCGCCGCCGGCCTTGTTGGTGGTCCAGGGAATTTGCTTGTCGCCTGGCTTGGGCGCGGCCGCGTTGCCGGCGATCCAGACATTATCCTTCTGGTCGACGTAGATGCCGTGTTCGACGTTCGGCCAGATGCAACCGTCTTCGGTCTTGCATCTGCCGCCGATGAAGCCGGGATCGGATGGACCGCCCCAGGCGCGCAACAACTTGCCTTCGCCATCGAACTCCAGCAGCGAGGGCGCCGCGCGGCAGCAGTCCGCGCCAAAACCGTTGACCCGCGCAAAGCCGAGCCCGTTGACCGGCTGCCCCTTGGCGTCGGTCGCACCCGGTATCGCCGGTTCGAGCCCGACCTCGTCGTCGTTGAGCGTGCGCGGGCGATTGTAGACCCAGACATGGTCGTGATGATCCACATAGAGCCCGCCGATCTGTCCGAGCAGCCAACTGTGGGGTAGTGGCCTTGGCCAGACGGGATCGACGACATAGTCCGGCGTTTTGCCGGTTTTGGATCGGTCGTAAACGCCTGTCTGCTTGAACAACAGATCGAGCATGGCGCCATTCTTGAGGGGTCCTGCATCGCTGGCCGCAGCGGGTGCGGCCAGAAGACCCGCAATCAAACACGAAAGCAGCGATGCGATTTTTGGTGCTTTTTTCATCCCTGGCTCTTTTCTTGTTATGAGAGAAAAAATCCTCTTATGAGGGGAAAAATCCTCGTCGGAATTCCACGGCCTGTCAATTCACGCTTGCCCGTTCGAAAGCTCCTCAACCAATGGTGCACGGCACGCTCAAAAATCCGCGAAAGCGGGCGCGGCCGCCGCGTAAAGGTGGACCCTTCAAGGCATAGGCGGGAAACCGCGCCAGAAATCGCGAAAGCGCAATCGCGCCTTCGAGCCGCGCCAGCGCCATGCCGGCGCATTGATGCGCGCCGCTGCCGAAGGCGAGATGCCGGTTGGGGTTGCGGGTAACGTCGAATTTCTCCGGGTCGGCAAATTGCAGGGGATCGCGGTTGGCCGCGCCAATGCACAGCGTCACGGAGGTGCCGGCCTCCAGCGTCACGCCGCCGAGTTCGACGCGCTCGGTCGTCATGCGGTTGCCGAACTGGTTCGAACTCTCGAACCTCAGGACTTCCTCGACCGCGCTTTTGATCAAAGCGGGATTTTCGATCAGCCGTTTCCTTTCCGTCGGGTTCTCCGAGAGCGCCACCAGCCCGTTGCCGATCAAATTGGTGGTGGTTTCATGCCCCGCGTTGAGCAGGAAGATGCAGTTGTGCAGCAGCTCCTTTTCGGTCAGCCGCTCGCCATTTTCCTCGCCCTGGATCAGGCGCGTCAGCACGTCGCGCTCGGGGTTGCCGGGCTTTGCCCGCCGCCGCCCGACCAGAATTTCCAAATAATCAAGAAATTCTCGCACCGCGTTGTTGCCGCGCGTAAATACTTCAGTGCCGATCACCGGCTCGAGCGCCCCCAGGATCGCCAGCGACCAGCCCCGCAGCGGCCCGCGTTCTTGTTGCGGCACGCCGAGCAGGTTGCCGATCACTTCGATCGGGATCGCGGCGGCAAAATCCTCGATCAGATCGGCATCGCCTTTGTCGGCAAGGGCATCGAGCAGCCGGTCCACCAGGGCAATCAGGTTGGGCTCCATTTCGGCGATCGCCCGCGGCGACAACGCGCCCATGATCAGCCGCCGCACGCGGGTATGTGCGGGCGGATCGTTGAAGACGAGGCTCGTGGTATGGTGATCGTAGAGCAGGGATGCGCCATATTTCGGCGCGAATTCCTTTTTCTTGTCAGAGCTGAAGACCTTGGTGTTCTTGTAGGCCGTGAGCAGGTCGTCGTAACGGGTCAGGAAGTAGGACCCGTTGGGCATGCGCTTGACCGGCTCCTGCTCCCGCAGTGCACGATAGGTCGGAAATGGATCGGCATAGAATTCGCCGGTCAATTTCTCGATGTCGAAACGGGCCGCCAGCTCTCGCGCGTTCGCATTCATGCTGCCATACTCTTCAGGAGAGACCGATATGCCGTTTTCGCTCTTTCGGAAAGCGCGGCTTTCTCTACAGTCCCGCGTCGAAATGTAGCCGCTGATCCAACGGAAATGAAAATGCACGCCCGTAGCGAAGCGTCCGCCGAAACCCCGCCCTCCTGGCCGGAGGATATTTTTTCGATTTTGCAGCGCTTCGATGCCCGTCAGGTTCCCTATGTGCCGGATGCCGGTCATTCGCAACTGATCGAGCGCGTGCTGAAGACGCCTTCGATGCGCGCGGTGCCGCTGACGACCGAAGAAGAGGGCGTGGCGCTGTTGGCCGGAGCCTGGGCGGGTGGTGAGCGCGGCGTTCTGTTGATGCAGTCGAGCGGCGTCGGCAATTGCGTGAACATGTTCGCGCTGACCCAGATCCTCCGATTTCCGTTCCTGACGCTCGTAACCATGCGCGGCGAATGGGGCGAGTTCAATCCGTGGCAGGTGCCGATGGGCTCGTCCACCGCCGGTGTGTTCGAATTGTCAGGGATCAAGGTGCTGCGGGCTTCGCACGGAAACGAGGTGCGCGAGGTGGTCGAGGCCGCCGCCGGCCAGGCTTACAATGCCTGCACGCCGACGGCCGTGCTGTTGTCGCAGCGGCTGATCGGCGCAAAGGTCTTTACGAAATGAGCAAGGCAAATCTTCTCGAGCGGCGCAGCGTGGTCTCCGCCCTGCTGGCCGGACGCAAAGATGCGATCGTCGTCGGTGGCCTCGGCGCCTCGACCTACGATATCGCCGCCGCCGGCGATCACGACCGCAACTTTTATCTGTGGGGCGCCATGGGCGGCGCCGTCATGATCGGGCTCGGCGTTGCGCTTGCCCAACCGAAGCTTCCGGTCGTGGTGATTACGGGCGACGGCGAGATGCTGATGGGGATCGGGAGCCTTGCGACCGTCGGCCTGCAAAAGCCGGGCAACCTCACCATCGTCGTGCTCGACAATGAGGTTTATGGCGAAACCGGCGGGCAGGCGAGCCACACGGGGGGGACCGTCGACCTTGTCGGCGTGGCCAAGGCTTGCGGGATCGCGGATGCGCGGGCGCTGGCGACGATGGGCGAGATCGAAGCCTTTGCGCCATCCATGCAAGACGTCTCGACCGGGCCGCGTTTCGCCAGCATCAAGATCGACAGCGCCAATCTTGAACGCGTGCTCGCGAGCCGCGACGGCAGCTTCATCGTGACACGGATCCGCAGCGCGCTCGGGTTCGCCCCGATCTAGGTCATTCCTTGGTGCGCCGCAGCAATGTTTATTGACATTTGTCGGAGGTGAGTGCTTACTCACAAGCATGAGCACCCTCCGTATGACCAGCGATCTCAGGCGCCAACTGATATTGAGCGCCGCCAAGCGATGCTTTGCGCGCCACGGCTTCGCCGGCACCACGACCAAGAGCGTCGCGGCGGCCGCCTCGATTTCGGAAGGACTGCTGTTCAAACATTTCCCGACCAAATCAGCGCTTTACGCGGAAATCCTCAGCGAAGAATGCGAGGCCGATCCTGCGCTGCATCGCTTGCTTGAACTCGAGCCGTCGACCAGGACGCTGGTGGTCCTGATCCGCGAAATGGTGCGCCATTTCCAGGAGGTGGCGGAGACGCCCGATCAGCAGGAAGCCCAGCGCCTGCGCCTGATGCTCACGAGCCATCTCGACGACGGCGAATTTGCCCGCCTGATCTATGGAAAGATCGCGGACTGGATCGGACCGATGTTCACCGCGTCGCTCGAGCGCGCGGCAGCGGCGGGAGACGCGACACCAATTGGGCGCGAGCCGATGAACCTGTTCTGGTTTGCCCATCACACGGTGTTGATGTCGGCGCTGACACGGTTGCCTTCCACGCCGTGTCTTTCCTACGGCGACGCCGGCGGTCTCGAGCGGCAGCTTTGCGAATTCATTCTCCGTGGAATTGGCCTCAACGAAACCGCGATTGTCGCTTGCCTCGACGACCATGATTTGTCGGGGGATGTGGGGCAGCCGGCCATTTCAGAAGGTGCATGAGATGAACGTTGTAACCGAAGCCAATATTGCCGGCCGGCCCGTTACCGATAAGCCGCGCGCCCGTCCAGTCCGGATGGTGCGCTGGTTCATCATTGTTGGGTGTTTGCTGGCCGCGGTCGCAGGCGGGATTGTCTATTTCGAACACTGGCGATCCGAGTTGATCAAGAACATCTTCGCCCAAAACAAGCCGCCGCCGGCAACGGTGACCGTCGTCGAAGCCAAGTCGGAAGTGATTCCAAATCTGATGACCGCGGTCGGCGATCTCGCCGCCGTGCATCAGGTGAATGTCACCCCCGATGTCTCCGGGCGCATCACCGACATCATGTTTGTCGCTGGCGCGTCGGTGAAAGCCGGCAGTCCGCTGGTGCAATTGTTCGATGGTCCCGAGCAGGGCGACCTCGCAAGCTACAAGGCGCAGGCAATCGGCGCCCAGCTAGCGCTGGATCGCGCCAAGCAATTGGCGGCCCGCCAGTTCGGCCCACAATCAACGGTCGACGCCGCGCAGGCCACCTATGACCAGGCCAATGCCGGCATTGCCAAGACTGAAGCCATCATTTCGCAGAAGCTGGTGCGCGCACCATTCGACGGCGAACTGGGCGTCCGCCATGTCGAAGTCGGCCAGTTCCTCACCGCCGGAACGCAGATCGTGACGTTGACGGACCTTTCGCAATTGTATGCCAATTTCACCGTGCCGGAGAAGGGCAGCGCGGCACTCAAGGTCGGCCAGACCGTGCGCATCGCGGTTGACGCTTACCCTGGTCGGACCTTTGAGGGCAAGATCAACGCGATCGAGCCCCAGATCGCCGCCGATACCCGCAACATCCGCGTTCAGGCCACGATCGACAACCCCGACCACATCCTCAAGCCCGGCATGTTCTCCACGACGACGGTGGTGCTGCCGGACAAGCCGCCGGCGATTACCGTTCCCGAGACCGCCGTCGATTATACGCTTTACGGCGATTCGGTTTTCCTCATCGCCGAAAAGAAGGGCGATGACGGCAAGACCGGCCTGACTGCCGTGCGTACCTTCGTGCGGACCGGCAACCGGGTCGACGGCCGCGCCGAGATTCTCAGCGGGCTCAAGCCCGGCGATCGCGTGGTCGCACTCGGCCAGCTCAAGCTGCAATCGGGAAGCGCAGTGGTGATCTCGACCGACCCGCCGCCGCCAATTCCGGCGACCCCGCCGCGTTACTGATCACCCGCCAACTTAAGAGCCGGAGCTATCGCGATGGTCTGGACCGATATTTTCATCAAGCGGCCCGTGCTGTCGGTGGTCGTCAGTCTGTTGATCCTTCTGATCGGCCTTCGGGCGGCGACCGTGCTGCCGATCCGGCAATATCCGAAGCTGTCGAACACCGTGGTGAACGTCACCACCGTCTATCCCGGCGCTTCCCCGGAGTTGATCCAGGGCTTCATCACCACGCCGATCGAACAGGCCGTCGCGTCCGCCGAAGGCGTCGACTACATGACGTCATCGTCGGTGCTCGGGACCAGCACCATCCAGGTCTTTATCAAGCTGAATTTCGACCCGAACCAGGCCTTGACCGAGGTTCTCGCCAAGGTGAACTCGGTCAAATACCTCATCCCGAAGGAATCATTCGATCCGATCGTCACCAAGACGACCGGCCAGACCACCGCGGTGATGTATATCGGCTTCTCCAGCGAGGTGCTGTCGGGCTCGGCGATCTCGGATTATCTGACGCGCGTGGTGCAGCCGGTGCTCTCCACCGTCGACGGCGTCGCATCGGCCGATATTCTGGGCGGGCAAACTTTCGCGATGCGGCTGTGGCTCGATCCGGTCCGCATGGCCGGCCGTAATGTTTCGGCGGCGGATGTTTCGGCGGCCATTGCCGCCAACAATTTCCAGGCAGCGGCCGGTCAGTCCAAGGGCTTTTTCATCGTTTCCAACGTCTCGGCCAACACCGATCTTAAGAACCTCGATCAGTTCAAGCGGATGATCGTCAAATCCAAGGACGGCGGCTTTGTCCGGATCGAGGATATTGCCAACGTCGAACTTGCCGCACAGAGCACCGACGCCAGCGTCGCCTTCAACGGCGAGCACGCGATCTTCATCGGCGTGCAGGCCACCCCGCAAGGCAACCCACTGACGCTAGTGAAGGGTGTCCGTGCGCTGTTCCCGGAGATCGAACGCAATCTGCCGCCGTCGATGAAGATGAAGGTGGCTTACGATTCCACCAAGTTCATCCAATCCTCGATCGACGAGGTGGAAAAGACGCTGGGTGAGGCGGTCATCATCGTGGTGGTGGTGATCTTCCTGTTCCTTGCCTCTTTCCGTTCGGTGCTGATCCCGGTGGTGACGATACCGTTGTCGTTGATCGGCGTCTGCAGCCTGATGCTGATTGCGGGATTTAGCTTCAACCTGTTGACGCTGCTCGCCATGGTGCTCGCGATCGGCCTTGTCGTCGACGACGCCATCGTGGTGGTTGAAAACATCCATCGGCATCTCGAAGAGGGCAAGCCGCCGGTGCAGGCGGCGATGCAGGGCGCGCGCGAGATCGTCAGTCCCGTCATCTCCATGACCATTACGCTCGCCGCGGTGTATGCGCCGATCGGATTCCTCGGCGGACTCACCGGCTCACTGTTCCGGGAATTTGCCTTCACGCTGGCGGGCTCGGTGATCGTGTCCGGCGTGATCGCGCTCACGCTCTCGCCGATGATGTGCTCGGTGTTCCTCAAGAGCGCCGAGGAGTCTCGTTTTGCCAAACTAGTGAACCGGGTGTTCGGTGCGATGACGCGCTGGTATGGCCGCCAGCTCGACCGCTCGCTCGACTATCGTCCGGTCACGGCGCTGTTCGCGCTGACGATCCTGGGGCTGGTGGGATTCCTTTATTTGCACACGAAGAAGGAACTCGCGCCCGAAGAAGACCAGGGCATCGTGTTCGCGCTGGTGAAGGGGCCGAAATACGCCAACATCGATTATCTGGATTTTTACGGCGAGAAGCTGGACAAGGCATTTGCCAGCTTCCCTGAAACCGACCTGCGCTTTGTCTTAAACGGCATCAACGGCCCGCAAAACGGCATCGCCGGCATGCTGCTCCAGCCGTGGGACGAGCGCCAACGCTCCTCGATCAAGCTCAAGCCGCTGGTGCAGGCGCGGCTCAGCAAGATCGAAGGCGTCAACGCCTTCGCCTTCAACCTGCCGCCGCTGCCCGGCGGCCCCGGCGGCTTGCCGGTCCAAATGGTCATCAATTCGACCAATGGTTTCCAGGCGGTTTATGAACAAATGGTCAAATTGAAGGATGCCGCGCGCAAGAGCGGGCTGTTCATCGTTTCCGACAGCGATCTCGACTTCAACCAGCCGGTGGTGCGGGTCAAGGTCGACCGCGCGAAGGCAAGCGATCTTGGTCTGACCATGCTCAATATCGGCAATACGCTGGCGACCATGCTCGGCGGAAACTATGTCAACCGCTTCAACCTCGAGGGACGCTCCTATCAGGTCATCCCGCAGGTGCCGCGCGCAGACCGGCTCTCGCCCGAGGCACTCGGTAATTATTATCTATCGACCCCGACCGGCCAGCAGATCCCGCTTTCGACCGTGGTTTCGATCGAGACCGCAACCGACCCGAACGCGCTGACCCATTACAACCAGTTGAACTCCGCAACCTTCGCAGCGGTGCCGGTGCCGGGGGTGACCGTAGGGCAGGCGGTGGATTTCCTCGAGGGCGAAGCGAAGAAGCTGCCGGCCGGTTACAGCCACGATTATCTCGCCGACGCCCGGCAATATGTGCAGGAGGGCAATCAGCTCGCGATCACCTTCGGCTTTGCGCTGATCATCATCTTCCTGGTGCTGGCGGCACAGTTCGAAAGTCTGCGTGACCCGCTGGTGATCATGATCAGCGTTCCGATGGCGATCGTGGGCGCGTTGATCCCGCTGTTCTTCGGCGCGGCGACGATGAATATCTATACGCAGGTCGGATTGCTAACGCTGGTGGGTCTCATCAGCAAGCACGGGATTCTGATGGTGGAATTCGCCAACGAGCTGCAACTCAATGAGGGGCTGGATCGCCGTTCCGCCATCGAAATGGCGGCCCGCGTCCGGTTGCGGCCGATCCTGATGACGACCGCGGCAATGGTCACCGGCCTGTTTCCGCTGCTCACCGCCTCGGGCGCGGGCGCGGCGAGCCGGTTCTCGATCGGTCTGGTCGTCGTCGCCGGCATGACCATCGGAACCTTGTTCACGCTGTTTGTGCTGCCCGCGGTTTATGTGGCGATTGCGACCGATCACCGGGCCGGGGCCGAATCCGAGCGCGCCCGGGAGATCGCCGAGTTCGATCGCGCGCCCAAGACGCTGAGGCCTACTTAGGGCCCGCCCGTAGAGGGGCCTGGCCGGCGGCGTTTTCCCGCCGGTCCGGCCGCGCCACGGCAAGAGACAAGGCCGCGCCTTCTTGCTAAACAGGCCGGGATGAGCATCTCCATCCACCCCGACGCCGATGGCAGGGCGCTGGCGGCGCCGCCTGCGGCCAGCGCTACGCCCGCGGCCAAGCCGTCTGGAACCCGGATCCGCAGCCGGCTTTTTACTAAGTATGTCGCGCTGTTCGTCGCCGTGGTGGCCATCGCCCTGCTGTCCAACGGGATTTTCGAGGTTTTCTTCTATTATCGCGAGCATAAGGCATCGCTGATCCGCATCCAGCACGAGCAGGCCGAGGCGGCGGCGGCCAAGATCAGCCAGTTCATCAAGGAAATCGAAAGCCAGCTCGGCTGGACCACCCAATTGCCGTGGTCGGCGGGCTCGATCGAGCAGCGCCGCTTCGACGCCTTGCGCCTGCTGCGGCAGGTGCCGGCCATCACCGAGCTGGCGCAGGTCGATTCGACCGGCAAGGAACGCCTGAGAGTATCGCGCCTCGCCATGGACGTGGTCGACTCAGGCCTCGACCTTTCCAAGGATTCGAAATTCACCGAGGCCGTCGCCCACAAGGTTTACTACGGGCCGGTGTATTTCCGGCGGGAGTCGGAGCCCTACATGACGCTGTCGCTGGCGGGCACCCGCAAGGACGCCGGCGTCAGCATCGCCGAGGTCAATCTCAAGCTGATCTGGGATGTGGTGTCGCAGATCAAGGTCGGCGAACGCGGCCACGCTTACGTCGTCGGCGCCGCCGGACGGCTGATCGCCCATCCCGACATCAGCCTGGTGCTCCGCAACACCGACATGTCGAAGCTCGTGCAGGTGCAGGCGGCGCAGGCCGGCAACACCGGTGCCGACCTCGAATCGCTGCAGGGCACCAAGAACATCCAGGGACAGGAAGTGCTGACGGCGTCCGCGCCGATTGCGCCGCTTGGCTGGACGATGTTCGTCGAATTGCCGGTGGAAGAGGCCTACGCCTCGCTTTACGCCGCCCTGCAGCGCCTCGCCATCGTGCTGGCGGCGGCCTCGGCCTTTGCGGTGCTGGCGGGGGTATTCCTGGCCCGCCGCATGGTCGGCCCGATTCAGGCCCTGCGCGCCGGCGCCGAGCGCATCGGCAGCGGCGATTTCGCGCAGCGCATCTCGATTCCGACCGGCGACGAGCTGGAAGGACTCGCCAATCAATTCAACGAGATGGGCGCAAGACTTCAAGAATCCTATGCGGACTTGGAGAACAAGGTCGAGCAGCGGACCGCCGAACTGACCGAAACTTTACAGCAGCAGACCGCGACCGCCGAGGTCCTCAAGGTCATCAGCCGCTCGGCGTTTGATTTGCAGCCCGTTCTCGACACCATCGTTCAGACGGCCAGTCGACTTTGCGAGGCGGAGTATGCCCTGATCTTCAAGCTGGAAGGCGACAAGTTCACGATAGCCTCCTCCAACAATGCCGCGGCGGCTTTCGTCAAGCATGCGGCCGAGCATCCCATTCCGCAGGGGCGGGGCTCTCTGGTCGGCCGCACTGCGCTTGAACGGAAGGTGGTCCATATACCGGATTGCCTGGCCGATCCCGAATATGTGAATTTGGATTACCAAGCTGTTGGTCATCACCGTACCATGCTCGGCGTTCCGTTGTTGCGAGAGGGCGTACCGGTTGGCGTCATCTCTCTTATGCGAAACGCCGTGAAGCCGTTTACCGAAAAGCAGATTGAACTTGTCACGACCTTCGCCGACCAGGCGGTCATCGCCCTGCAGAACGTGCGACTGTTCGAAGAAGTTCAGGCGCGCACGACAGATTTGCAAGAATCGCTGCAGCAGCAGACCGCGACCGCCGACGTGTTGAAAGTCATCAGCCGCTCGGCGTTCGACCTGAAATCTGTGCTCACGACCCTGACCGAGTCGGCGAAGTCGTTGTGCGGCGCATCGCTTGGAATCATTATGCTGCGCGACGGCGAGGTGATGCGGCTGCGGGCCGAATCCGGCTGCACGCAGGCCTTTGTCGATTTTATGGATACCCACCCGATCAAGCCTGGTCGTGAAACAATCACCGGCCGAATCTTTATGGACGGTAAGCTTGTCCACGTCGCGGATGTGGAACGCGACGTGGAGTATAATTTCGGCAACGCCCCCGCAATCGGCGCCTATCGGGCGGTGCTCGCGGTGCCGCTGATGCGCGACGGCGCGGTCGAGGGCGTGCTGCTGCTGGGGAGGCCGGTGCCCGGACCGTTCAGCCAGCGCCAGGTCGATCTCGTACAGACCTTTGCCGACCAGGCTGTCATCGCCATCGAGAACGTGCGCTTGTTCGAACAGGTCGAGGCGCGCACCAAGGAGCTTTCGCTTTCCCTGGAAGAGCTGCGCACCGCGCAGGACCGGCTGGTGCAGACAGAGAAGCTCGCTTCGCTGGGCCAGCTCACCGCCGGCATCGCCCACGAGATCAAGAATCCGCTCAACTTCGTCAATAATTTCTCGGCGCTGTCGGCGGAATTGATCGACGAGCTCAATGACGTGCTCGAATCCGCGGGGCTCGACGCCAGGAATTCCGAAGAGATCGGCGAGCTCACGCAGATGCTCAAGGGCAATCTCGAAAAGGTAGTGCAGCACGGCAAGCGCGCCGACTCGATCGTCAAGAACATGCTTCTGCATTCGCGCGAGGGCTCGGGCGAGCATCGGCCCGCCGATATCAACGCGATCGTCGAGGAAAGCCTCAATCTCGCCTATCACGGCGCTCGGGCGGAGAAGTCCGGCTTCAACATCACGCTCAAGCGCGAGCTCGACCCGGCCGCCGGAATGATCGACCTTTACCCGCAGGAGATCACGCGGGTGTTTCTCAATCTGATTTCCAACGGCTTCTACGCCGCCACCAAGCGAAGAGAAGCCGGCGAAGAGAGCTTTGAGCCGACGCTCAGCGCGACCACGAAAAACCTCGGCAGCAAGGTCGAAATCCGGAT
>Ga0070733_10000381_pt1 | contig 37121 bp, 19 predicted proteins | sample Coa_R1_9_FD_66450 | JGI IMG/M metagenome (GOLD analysis project Ga0070733, IMG submission 66450) | Surface soil microbial communities from Centralia Pennsylvania, which are recovering from an underground coalmine fire - Coalmine... | ecosystem: Environmental > Terrestrial > Soil > Unclassified ... | reverse complement strand
CAATGTTGGCGCAGGTCTGAACCTGGCCGATACCGGCGGGAACCGGCATCTCACCGGCGGGAATGTACGATCCACCCCAGATCTGCTGGTAGGAGTCGGCATCAAACGCATAGACATAATCGCCCTCGGTCGCAACGAGGACAACATTTCCTTTTGAACTCGCGCTGTAAAGGCCGCTGATGTAGAGCGGCTGGGCGTAGATTTGCCCATTGAGACCGGCGATGGTGGCGACTCTGCCGAATGACGTGCTGTTTACGTTGACCGGAGTGAGCGTCTGCTCCTTGTTGTTTACGCCGTCTCGCGCAATATCGTAGTGATAGGTCACGACGCACGGCCCGGAGCAGGGACTATTCGTGACCGCCAGGGCGGCATTGCCTGATATGGCGCCGAACGTCGCCGTGATCGTGACGGAGCCGAAGGTTACAGCCGTTGCCATTCCCGCCGTACCGGATACGCCACTGATTGTGGCCACCGCCGAATTGGACGAAGTCCAACTTACCGAGCCGGTCAGGACTTGCATTGTACCGTCGCTGTAAGTGCCAGTCGCGGTGAACTGCGCGGTCGCACCCACCGCTATGGATGTGGCGGAAGGCGTGACGGCGATCGATACGAGGGCGGCAGAAGAAGATACCGTCAAGGTGGCTGTGCCGCCGATGGATCCGCTCGTGGCGCTGATGGTAGTCGTGCCCGGGCCGTTTCCCTGGGCCAGTCCCAGGGTAATGCTGGCGATCGCGGTCGAGTAAGAACTCCACGTAGCCGAGCTGGTAAGGTCCTGCGTGCTGCCGTCGGTGTAGGTGGCGACGGCGTCAAACTGCTCGGACGCGCCGAGGGCTATCGCAACGGAACTTGGAGTAACGTTGATGGAAACTAGAGTCGCAGTTCCCACTGTCAGCGGAGTCGAAGCTGATACGGTGCCGAGACTTACTCCGATGGTCGCGGTTCCTACTCCCGCGCTCGTGGCCAGCCCGTTCGACCCCGCCGTATTGCTGATCACCGCGATTTCAGCACTGGTAGAACTCCAGGCCACCACGGTCGTAATGTCCTGCATACTGTTGTCGGAGTATGTGCCAACGGCGCTGAACTGCTGCGTGGTTCCGAGCGCAATGTCAGGCGACTGCGGAGTGATCGCAATCGAGACCAGCACGGCTGGGGTCACGGTCAGGGCTGCCGAGCCCGTTACGGACCCTGATGTAAGACTGATCGTCGTGGCGCCAGGGGTAAGTGCGCTGGCGAGCCCTTGGCTGCCGGGCGTGTTGGAAACGGTCGCATCGCTGCCGTCGCTCGAACTCCAGTGTCCCGATGTGGTCAGATCCTGCGTGCTGCCGTCGGTATAAGTGCCCAGCGCCGTGAACTGCTGTGTGGTCCCTGTCGCAATGCTCGCGGAGGATGGATTCACTGTAATCGAGACCAGTTGGGCAGGGGCTACGGTCAGCGCAGTCGAACCGGTGACGGTCCCGGAAGTGGCGCTGATGTTTGCGCTGCCGGTGCCGGCCCCGGTCGCCAGGCCCCCGGCATTTATCGCAGCGACGGTGGGCGTGTCGGAGGCCCAAGTAGCGGAGCCGGTGACGTTCTGCGAGCTGCCGTCAGTGAAAGTGCCGGTTGCGGTGAACTGCTGCGTTGCACCCAGGGCGATCGAGGGATCGGCTGGGCTCACCGCAATCGAAACCAGCGCCGCCGGACTGACGGTAATGGTGGTGCTGCCGCTGACTGAGCCCGAGGTGGCACTGATGGAAGCAGAACCAGTGGCCAAGCTGGTCGCGAGACCTTCCGAGCCGGCGCTATTGCTTATGGTCGCGACCGAGGCGTCCGACGAACTCCAGTTCACTGTGGCGGTGAGGTTCTGCGTACTGCCATCCGTGAACGTGCCCGTCGCCGTGAATTGCTGGTTGGCTCCCAGAGGAGTGTCGGGAAGTGCTGGAGTTACCGCCATGGATACCAGCGTAGCGGGAGTAACCGTCAAAGCAGTGGACCCAGACACGTTATCCAGAGTCGCCGTCACCGTCGTGCTGCCCACACCGGCGCTGCTTGCTATCCCTGAGGTGCTGACCGTGGCGATTGCCGCACTGCCGGTGCTCCAGGCGACCGAGTTCGTGATGTTGAGCGTGCTGCCATCACTGTAGGTTCCAGTGGCCGTTAACGGCTGCGTGGTGCCGTTGGCCAGTGAAGCGTTTGCGGGAGTTACAGCGATCGAAGTGAGTATCGGCGCCGTTACCGTCAGCACCGCAGAGCCGTTGATCGAGCCGGACGTGGCCGAAATCGTGGCTGTTCCTTGCGCCGAACTGCTCGCCAATCCTGAACTCGAAACGGTAGCGATATTGGTGGCGCTGGACGCCCATGTCGCCGTGCTAGTCAAATCCTGAGTGCTGCCATCTGTGAAAGTGCCGGTGGCTGTGAATGGCTGAGTTAGGCCCGCTGCCACCGAAGGGCTTGCCGGGGTCAGGGCAATCGAAACCAGCGTCGCGGGATCGCCCGTGCCGGCCAGAGATACGGTTTGGGGTGAGTTGGCCGCATTGTCGCTGAAGCTGAGCGCTCCGGAGCGAATGCCGGTAGCCTTGGGAGCAAAGGTTACCGATGCCGAGCAAGTAGCTCTAGCGGCCAGGGTGTTCGGGCTGAGAGGGCATGTGGTTGTGAATCCAAAGTCGGATGGCGTGATGGTGATGGCAGAGATCTTTAGCCCGGTGCTTTGGTTATTGGCGAAGGTGACGCTCTGAGGCGGACTCGTGGTGCCCAGCGCCTGGCCGGCAAAAGTCAGGGTTTCTGAGTTTACCGTGACTGGTTCAATGCCCGCTCCGCTGAGCGCAACAGCCTTACTGCCATTGCTGGTGCTGATCGTAAGCGTGCTGGTGCGAGTCCCGGCCGCGGCCGGCGTGAAGAAAACTGAGACCGAGCACGTGGCTCCTCCCGACATCGAATTGGGGGCAAGCGGGCAGGTCGTGGTAGTGGTGAAATCGGCGAGATCGGTCGTAATACTGTTGAGGGTAATACTGGCAGTCGACGTGTTCTTAACCGTCACCTTCTTGGAGGTGCTCTTCTTCCCTATCACCTGATTGCCAAAGGACAGAGAGGCCGGAATGGCGCTGATCGCCGCGATGCCCGTGCCCCCCAACACCGCTTTTTGTGGGCTGCTGGCGGCGTTGTCACTTACTTCAAGCACGGCAGGCCGCGAACCCAAGGCCGCCGGGGTGAAGGTTACCGAGATAGTGCAAGTGGCTCCTGCCGCTAACGTGGATGGAACTTGGGGGCAGTTATTGGTCTCGGAGTAGTCGCTCAGAGTAGTGGCAATACCGGAAATCGTGAGCGCCTTATTTGTACCATTGGTGATCGTGAGGGTCTTGGCCCCGCTCGTTATTCCCAGAACCTGGCCGCCAAACGAGAGGGGCGAAGGGGAGACGGTGACGCCTGCCGCATGGGCATGCATAGTCATCGTCACTACCGCAACCAGACAGAGTAGTGCTCGCGATGCCGGCCAGTGCATCATCAAAACCCTACCTCAAGGACTTTCTTAGACTTGGATCCCCACACCCAAGGCTCGGTTTCCTTAAAGGGAAGGCTGGTTCTGAAATTTCCGCTCGGGCATTCTAACGCTGTTTCGCTGGTTTGGACAGATTCTTTCAGGATCGTCTGAATTCTTGCTAGCCTTGGCAGCTTACGGCTCAACCATGCAAGAAATTGCACAGAAGCGAAACACCAATCGGGTGCGGGCTCGCGCTCGGGCGCCTGGGCGCAAGCGCGCCCCGGAGGGCTATGGCGAGTGTATCCAAAATGCGCTCAACAAAGTCTCACGGACTAGTGGCGACCCTGGCGCATTTTGAAGATCGACTGAAGAATGTCGGGTGCTCCACAGTGCCATCGCTACGATGGAGGTGGAATTCGGCTTCATCCTCACCGTACCAGCTACCTGCTGACGAACGGGACCACAAACCAAGAGCAGTCCGTAGGTAGTTGCGTGCCCAAATACGACGCAAACGGCAACGACACCGGTGATTGCGTGAACAAAGATGGATATGCTTGGAGTGCTGACGGCAAGCCTGCATTCCGATTGGCAGGGCAGCGCGCTCTCCGCCAGAAAATTGCAAAGCGACTTTCCGTCGGTTTACCCCATTCTAAATTTCGCGCTCATTACGAAATCCAGATGGCAGACTTCCCTCACTTCGGCATAATCGCGAGCGCCTCTCTCGGAATCGCATCCAGCGTCGCCTCATCGATTCCCAAGTGCGCCATCACCAGTTCCGGCGGCGTATGGGCGAGCCATTCCGAAAGCGACAGATCCTGATAGACACTGCTGTTGAACATTTCCAGAAACTTCAGATCCGTGTCTCCGGTGTTCTGAATGTAGTGCGGCAGCGTTTTCTGAATGTAGCCCACGTCTCCGGCTTGAAAATCCATGGTGCGCGCCCGACCTCCCGTGGCAAATACCGTCATTCTTCCGGTACCGGCGATGTAGTACTGCCACTCATCGGCGTTGGGATGCCAATGTAATTCACGAATTCCTCCGGGATGCACGGTCACAATCGCGGCGGCGATGTTGGTGGCCACCTTGAACTGGCGCGAATCGATGATGCGAACTTCTCCGCCGCGGGTGCGTTTTGTAATTGGTTGCTGCGCGACCCGAAAAGCGAAGTCTTGAGGCGATGCTCCCAGGGAACCGGCGGCGATCCTCTGGTCTTCGCGCAGCGGACCCGGCACGGATGATTGGAAGATGAACTTCTCCTTCCTCGGCATTTTGTCCATCGCAGCGGGGCTCACTCCGAAGTTGGCCGAGAGCACGTCGTGCGGCGTGTGCGCCATCCAGTCGGTGAGCAGCACCGTGTCGTATTCCGAGAAATCGCCGTCATCGAAAACCAGCAAGAACTCTGCGCCGTCGGGATTCAAGCCCTGAATCGAATGCGGAATTCCAGTGGGAAAATACCAAAGGTCGCCCTCGGTGACGTCGGCGACAAAACTTTTTCCATCCAGATCGAGCGCGGTGATGCGCGCGTTTCCGTAAAGCATCAGGGCCCACTCGGCCGCCGCATGCCAGTGCAGTTCACGGACGCCCCCGGCCGTCAACCGCATGTCTACGCCTGCGATTGTCCTGGACACAGCCAGTTCACGCGCAGTAACTTCCCGCGACCATCCTCCCTCCTGCATGCGCTTGTGCGAAAGTCCGAAAGGATATTTGAAAGTCTGCACCCCGCCCGCGTCGGTGGGCGGCGGCAGGAAAGAGTCCGGATTCTGAGCGTCGATTGCTGAATTGCCAGGGCCGGGAGCGCTGGCGCTGCGATCGTTTTTCCCCGGATACTGCTTTTGTTCTTGTCCCGCTGCATCTGCCGCTGAGAGCATTCCAGCCGCCAGGACCGCTGAACTCATCCCGAGAAATCCTCGCCGTGAAACAATTTCTTTTCTGGAATCTTCTGACATTCATCCTTCCTTTCGGAATACCGGTGCAGTAAAGTCTCTGACGGGTTTCTGCTCGTGCAACAGAAGAACAACACGAAGCAGTTCAATCTTTATATCAAAACGATATTTGTCAAACCCGACGGCGCAGGCCTCCGCTTCCTCCGATCGGTTGGCGGCAGGCTTGCCATGGGGTTGCACCATCGCTTGATGAAAATCAGATGAAAGGTTCCTCCTAACGATGAAAACAATTGCCAATCTGCACCGGATGTACATTTTTGCGGCGCTGGCCGCGCTTTTTTGTGTGGCTCTCAAATTTGATATTGCCCAGGCGCAGACGTCCGCTACTCCAGGCTCTAAGTCCTCTCTTGCGCAGGTCCATACTCTGAAAGTAACGCTGCTCTCTACGATGCTGGTGGGTGACCCAAAGGGGATCGGGGAGTGGGGATTTTCCGCACTGGTGGAGGCCGATGGCCGTCGCGTCCTATTGGATACGGGGGCGCACCCTGATACCGTACTGAAAAACGCGCAGGATCTGAAAATTGATTTGTCCGACGTGAAAGAAGTGATTCTCACTCATAACCACTGGGATCATGTAACCGGGCTGATCACGCTGCGCAAGGAGATGATGAAGAAAAATCCGGCGGCGCTGTCGGTGGTGCACGTGGCCCGGGGCATTTTTTACAGCAGGCCCGGACCCGAGGGAGAAGGCAACCGAATGATCGCGCTGAAGAAAGAGTACGAGGCGACCGGAGGCAAGTTTATCGAACACGATTCGGCGTCAGAGATTTTTCCCGGCTGGTGGCTGACGGGCCCGGTGCCTCGCGTATATCCGGAACATAACTGGAGCGCTACCGGCAAGGTGCAAACGCCCGAAGGACTGGTGGAGGACACGATTCCCGAGGATCAATCGCTGGTGCTCAACACGCCCGAAGGACTGGTCGTGATTACCGGTTGTGGACATGCAGGCATCATCAACATCCTGACTTTTGCGCGCGAGGAATTTCCCAACGAACCGGTGGATGCGGTGATTGGAGGACTGCACCTGTTTCCCGCCACCGACGATCAGCTGAACTGGACCGCGGACAAGATGAAAGACTTCAAAGTCGCGCATCTGATCGGCGCGCATTGCACCGGCATCGAGGCCGTGTACCGGATTCGGGAGCGGCTCGCTTTACCGCGCTCGGCAGCCGTGGTCGGGACCGTCGGTTCAACTTTTGTTCTCGGCGAAGGGATCCATCCCGGACAACTCGCCAAATGAAGCCGCGGGCCGCGACTACATCGCCGAATAGCCGCCGTCAACCGTGAAGATCGAGCCTGTGACCCAACTCGATTCATCGCCGGCCAGGTAAACGGCCAAGCTGGCGACGTCCTGCGGCAGTCCCAGCCTGCCGATCGGATGCGCCGCGGCCCGATCGCGCCGAAACGCAATCGGATCGGCGGCTTGTCCGACAAGATTCGCGGTTAATTCAGTCTCGACAAACGACGGACAAATGGCGTTCACGCGAATATTTTCATGCCCGTGGTCAATCGCCATGCACTTAGTCAACTGAACAACCGCGCCCTTCGATGCGGCATAGGCTGCGCGGTTGCGGGCGCCGACAATTCCGAGCACTGACGCCATGTTGACAATCGAACCTCCCGCCGCCTCACGCATAGGAGGGAGCGCCGCGCGAGAGAGCAACCACAGGGAGCGAACGTTCAGGTTGAAAGCGTAATCCCACTGTTCTTCGGTGATTTGCTCCGCCGTGCCGACCTGAAGGACGCCGGCATTGTTCACCAGGACATTCAATCCACCAAAGCGGCTCACGGTCGCACTAACGACGCGATGAATCTCATCGGTCTTCGATAAATCCGCAGAGATCGCGAACGCGGCGTCTCCAATTTCGCAGGCCAGTTTTTCCAGCGGATCCTTCCGGCGGCCGACCAGCGCTATGCGCGCTCCTTCGTTGGCCATTGCGATCGCGCATGCGCGCCCGATTCCAGAGCCCGCGCCCGTCACGATTCCGATCTTGTTCTGCAATCGTTGCGTCATGTCGAACAGTTTAGCTGAACTCTTACACCGAGAAGGCTCGAGAGAATGCGCCTCGGGCTGCCTCGCAAATTGACACCGATACGGAATCTGCGGTAGTTAACATGCGTAGTCAGCAAGGAAGCATGCGCGCGCAGCGCAGTTTCGAGCACGACGCGATAACCAAGTAAATCAGCGGTTCCGGGGAACATACATTCCATGAAGCTCAAAATTTCTATCGCGCTGTTTCTGGCGCTTGCCATGATGGCTGTGATGAACGAATTCCGGGTCAAGGCCAGCGATTCCAAAGTATCCATTCCACTCACGTCGGTTCCAACATTTTCCACGGAAAACATCGGCCGCCAGGGGCACTTCTATGTTGGCGGGAAATGGGTGGGCGAGCCGGGCAAGGAAAGAATGCGCGGCGCGATGTACGTCGACGTCTGGGTACCGAAGAAGATCCGGCACCCCTATCCGATTTTGTTCGTTGAGGCGGGAGGCGGTCAGACCGATATCGCATTGCTGCAGACGCCGGACGGACGGCCCGGATGGGCCTACGATTTCGTCAATCAGGGCTACACCATTTACATGATGGATTTTCCGGGGCGCGGACGCGCAGCCTTCATCCCCGGACTCGATGGTGAGTACACTCCGCCCCGCACGGGCGCGCTGATGGAAGAGGTCTGGACCGGCAGCCATCCGCCCACGAATCCGCAGCGCTATTGGGCGCAATCCAAGAAATATACGCAGTGGCCGAGCGACGCACCGAACAAGGGAAAAATCGGCGATCCGGTTTTCGATTACTTTGCCAAGACCGAACTTGGATTTCCCTCGGCGGATGACATGGAGCCGCTGGCTGCCGAAGACCTGGAGCAACTGGTGGATCTGATCCACCAGCCGGTAATTTTGCTCTTGCATTCGCGCCTGGCGACTTCCGGCTGGCTGCTTGCCGATGCGCGACCCAAGATGATCAAGGGAATCATCGCCGTCGAACCGTGGGGTCCGCCCATCAAGAATGCGGAATTGGATGCGAGGGGGCCGGGGCACATCTGGGGCCTGACCAACTTCCCCATGCAATACGATCCGCCGGTCAAAGACGCCTCTGAATTGCAGACTGTACAGGAAGAGAAAGCCGATGGCCCGGACCTGGTGCCGTGCTGGATTCAGAAAGAGCCGGCGCGCAAGCTCATCAACCTGATCGGGATTCCAATCCTCAACGTTTCCGGAGAAGCAAGCTATCACCGCCCGTATGCCCGCTGCATCGCAAAATGGCTCAACCAGGCCGGCGTAGAGACCGAATATGTAAACCTGGAAGACGTCGGTCTGCGCGGCAATGGACATCAAATGATGTCGGAAAAGAACAGCGCGGAGATCGCCAAGTACTTTATGGGTTGGCTGGACAAGAACGTGCATTGAGTCCGTGCGTCTGCCGGGCTTTTCGGAAACCTTTCATGTGGGTGTGTTATTCATCAATAGATGCGGTTGCGCCTGACCGGCGCGACCGCAGCCGTGAGCTTTTCCCCAAGGGACCGCGTGAGACATCGCCTGCTAGTTGCCATACTGTTCGCAGCCGCCGGGTTTTCGTCCGGTAGCTTACTGGGCCAGGTTATTGATCGTCCGGATAACGGAGCACCCGGGCAGGCACAACCGCGCTCGATATCACGAACAATCAGCGGTACAGTTCTGGATCCTTCCGGCGCTGCCATTGCGAATGCGCAAGTCTTCCTGATGAATTCGGGTTCCGCGCCCCAGGCGAACGTCACAACCGACAGCACCGGCGCCTTTTCCTTCGCCAACCTTGCTCCCGGCAAGTACACGCTGCAACTGAATGCAGAAGGATTCCGACCCACCACGGTGAGCGCGACGCTGGCAGGCAAGCGGCCCCTGACCCTCCGCATCACCTTGCAGATTCTCATCCAGACCGAAACCGTGACCGTTGCTTCCGGAATCTCCATTCCAGTGGTCTCTACGGAAACTTCGGAGAATCAGAACGCCAACACGATTGACCGCAACGCACTCGATCGCGTGCCCGTCTTTGACCAGGACTACATCACAACCATGTCCCGCTTCCTCGATGACAACGCCACCGGGACCAACGGAGTCACGCTGGTGGTGAACGGAATCGAGGCGAACGGACCAGGCGTCACCCCATCGGCCATCCAGGAAGTGAGGATCAATAACAATCCGTATTCGGCGCGCTTCTCGCGGCCCGGACGCGCTCGGCTGGAAATCATCACCAAAGGCGGATCTCCGGTGTACCACGGTTCGCTGAATTTCATGTTTCGCGACGCGGTATTCGACGCGAGCAATGCCTTTGCCACGGTCAAGCCGCCGGAGCGCAGGCAGTATTACGAGGGCTCCGTCACCGGCCCCATCGGCCATAGCCAGCACACCAGCTTTCTGCTCGCGCTGGACGAGGATCTGGATGATCCGGAGGCAATCGTAGATCCCGCAGCCATCACTGCCGCCGAAGCGGCGGGATACGGTTCATTTGCACAGATCGTCGCGAATCCCACGCATCACTTCTTCGGCTCCGGGCGCATCTTTCACGACCTGGCTAACGGCGACGAATTCTGGACCGGCTATTCGTTCGAACATCGCTCGACTGAAAATCAGGGCGTGGGCGGAACGACATTGCCGAGCGCCGGAACGGATGCCCGTTTTCTCGAGCATGAGATTAACGTCAGCTACCTTCATCAGATCAATGCGCACTGGCTCGATCAGTTGCGGTTTCTGGTCGGACACTTCGATGCACCCGTAACCAGCATCAATGCCGCTCCGCAGATTGCCGTATCGGGGCTCTTCACCGCGGGCGGCGCTCAGGCCGACTCCCGCCGAACCGAGTATCACTTCGACGGAACCGACTTCGCCACCTACGCCGCCGGCAAACATCAACTCAGTTTTGGCGTGGACATTCCCGACATCAGCCGGCGCGGGCTTGACGACTTCACCAACCGCGCCGGAACCTACGCCTTCAGCTGCAGTCCTCAATCCACGACCACCTGCATTCCTGTTCCGAGCACCTATCTGCTGCAGACCGGGAGCGGGCACGTGACATTTCTGGAAAGAGTGGTTTGCGCATTCATCGAGGACAACATCCGGCTGACGCCGAACTTCTCGCTGTACATGGGAATGCGCTACTACTTTCAAAACTACTTTCACGATGAGCCCCACAATTTCGCTCCGCGGGTTAGTTTTGCCTACGCGCCCACGGCCAACAGCAAGACGGTCATCCGCGGCGGGGGCGGCCTTTTTTACGACCGCACTGGTCCGTCACCGATTGGCGACCTGCTCCACTTCAACGGCGTGAACACGCTGCGCTTCATTGTTGATCAGGACGCACAACAAGACCTCACCTATCCCGTCAATCCTGCGCTGCTGGCGGCCACTCCGACCAGCATCGTGACGCTCGATCCGCGGCAGAAGATTCCCTACGTTCTGCAATACAGCGTGGGGGTGGAGCGGCAGGTGACGGCGAAGAGTACTTTGGCCGCGACCTACATCGGGAATCGCGGGATCGATCAGTTTCGCTCGATTGATGCCAATGCGCCGCTGCCGGTGGGAACAAACTACGTATACCCCAATCCGGCGCTGGGCCAGATACGCGAGATTCAATCCGACGGATACCTCAAGGGCAACGCACTGGAACTTACGTTTCGCGGCCAGCCCAGCAAATATTTCTCGGGACAGATTCAATACACTCTGAGCCGGACTTACAACAACACCAGCGGCATCACGTTTTTCCCGGCCAACAGCTACGATCCATCGGCGGACTGGGGACGCTCGGACAACGACCGCCTGCACAAGTTCGACCTGCTGGCTTCGTCTCAACCGACCCGGTTCTTCACGCTCGGGCTCGCGCTGTCGGTTTATTCAGGCAAGCCGGTGGATATCATCACCGGCTCCGACGATAATCACGACGGCATCATCAACGATCGCCCGCCCGGCGTGGGACGCAACACCATGTCCGGCCCCGGCCTGATAAATCTCGACCTGAATCTGTCTCACGACTTTCCGCTCTCCCGGCGCAAGAATGAGTCCAGAATCGTCTCGGTCTCGCTGAATTCCTTCAACGTACTGAACCATCCCAATTACGTCACCTACATCGGGACCATCACATCCCCGCTGTTTGGCCAGCCAGCCGCGGCTCTGCCGCCGCGCCGCATGCAACTCGACGTCCAGTTCAAGTTTTAATTCTTGAGAACTCCAGGCGAGTGCGGAAACCGAAAGATGCCTTTGCCGCGCAGGGGAAGGATGTCAGAAGCTAATGCGTCGGGCGAGCGGCTCAAATCGCGGATCGGAGTGAAGGCCGCTCAGTTCGGGATCCGATCTCAGGAAGACCATTGAAGTGGACCGATCCTCGTAAGCTTTGTCGAGCCAGACGAAAGCACGATTATTCTCGGCCAGCCCGGCGTATACCAGAGCAATGGCATAGGAGGGCACATAGGCTTGGCCGGTTCTTCCCTCCAGATCCTGAAGCACGCGGCGCGCCTGCTCCGGTTTTCCTGAAACGGCGTAGGCGTGGCCCAGCGAGCCCTTGTAACAGGCGTCGCCGCCAGAGAGATTCACCGCCTGTTCCAGCTCCGAAATGGCCAGGTCGTATTGCTTCTTCTGCTCGTAAGCGCGGCCCAGCCGAAAATGCGTCCGCGGAAAAGTGGGGTCGATTTCGATCGCTTTCTTGAGAATTTCAATCGCCCGATCGGTTTGCCCCGCCAGCGATAAAGTCCATCCCGCATTGCTGCCGATGATGAGCGACAGCGGATCGTCCTGCAGCGCGAGCTGCGCTTCCGCAATCGCTTCCGGGTACCGTCCCATGGCGGCGAGACTCTCCCCATACCAGGAATGCGCCATGGCGTAATTGGGATTGTCGGCCAGAGCGCGGCGGAATTCGTTGGTCGCGTCGGTTCCGTTCCAATCGTAGTAGAAGTTGATGAAGCCCATGGACGCGCGCGCTTCGGCGAGCCCGTCATCCATAGCCAAGGCTCGCTTGGCGGCTTCCTTAGCCGCGGGAAACGCATCTCGCGGCGGGATCACGGCATAAAGCCCCAGGGTGGCGTAGGAGTCCGCCACTCCCACATAGGCATCGGCAAACGTCGGATCAAGCGTGATCGCCTGGCGGAAATATTCCAGGCCCTTCTTCATCCCCTTGTCGGTTCGTTTGTTCCAGAAATAGCGGCCCTTAACGTAAGCCTCGTAGGCGTCGGGCTTCTCGGTGGAGCGCTTGGTGAAGCGGCGGGTTTCTTCTCCCGTGAGTTGCAACCGGATCGACTGCGCCACACGCTCGGAAAGCGCGTCCTCCAGGGCGAAGATGTTGGTAAATTCCTTGTCGAAGGTTTCACCCCAGAGTTGTTCGCCGTCGCGCACGCGGATCAGCTGCACGGTAAGACGAACCCGATCGTCTTGCCGCTGGATGCGCCCATCGAGCACGGCGTCCACGCCCTGTTGCTGACCCACTGCCTGCGGGCTCAAGTCCGCGCCGGCATATCTCTGAATCGCGCTGGTGGGCCTGACGATGATCTTCCCGGTATTTCCGAGACGCGTAATCAAAGCGTCCGCCATCCCCAGTCCGAGATACTCGTCACCCGGTTTTGCCCCGAGGGTCTGGAAGGGAAGGACAGCCAGGGATTGGATCGCCTGCTGGTCTGGGACCGGGTTCGCTCCCACTCGCCGACGCGGGACCACAATCGCCGCGACCAACACCGCGAGCAGCCCCGTGGCAGCGGCCAGAATGCGCCAGCGCCCCAGTCCCTTGCGAACGACCTTGCCAAGTCCGGGAGCCGCGGCAGTCAACCCCTCCTGCACAGGGAGCTCGGCCGTGGAGGAAGGCTCGGCGGACTGCAGCCGGGCCGGATCGGGGTCGGCCTCACCTACCTGCCGTACATCAGCCACAAACCGGTAGCCCCGTTTCGAAACGGTCTCAATGTACTTGTGCTGGCCCCGATCGTCGTTCAGGGCCTTTCGCAGAACAGAAACGGCCACCGAAAGGTTCCCCTCCTCGACGAAGGAGCCATGCCAGACAGTGCGAAGCAATTCTTCCTTTTCGACCAAGTGGCCGCGGCGTTCGACCAGCAAGACCAGCAGATCAAAAGCCCGGGGGGGCATAGGGATAGTCTGGCCGTCGCACAGGAGGAGGCGCTCCGGGGGGTCCAGCTGAAAGGGCCCGAACTCATACAAAGGCTTGACTGGAGTTCCCATTCCCATGGAAAAAAGAAATTCTTAAGATTTCTTTTGGCGATTCCACAAGACTTTCCCCGCCGGAAGCGGTAGGTTCCGGACCGGAACGTCAAAGAAAGTCTCCCGGGCATGGGATTATAGCTCACTTACGGATCGGGATAAAAACCCGATTGCCCCCAGCCGGGATTGGGGAACTCGTCAACTCGGGAAAGTTCACGATCGCACGCTGATCGGACTGACATTTGGGGGTATCGCTATGCGCAAACGCAGTTGCGGAACTCGCTTGGTTACAGTTCTGTTCCTCGTCGTCCTGGGTACCCTCATCGCGGCCCGTTCCAACGCACAGGTTTCCGGCGCAACCCTCAGCGGGACGATCACCGACGCCACCGGGGCGGTGATCGCCAACGTGCAGATCTCGATCAAGAACCAGGCGACGGGCGAGGTCCGAACCTTAGCCGTGGACGGAGCCGGGCTCTATTCGGCGCCTAACCTGTTGCCGGGCAAGTATGACGTCGCGGTCACCGCCCCCGGATTCGCCACCGCGATCCAGAAGGACGTCACCCTGACGGTAGGCGGCCAGCAGGTTCTCAACATCAAGATGAGAGTCGGCCAAGTCAACGAAAAGGTTGAGGTTACCGACTTGCCCCCCGCGGTTGAGTTGGCCAGTTCTACCATCAGCGGCGTGGTCAGCGAGCACACCGTCGAGGAACTTCCGCTGAACGGACGCGATTGGACCTCGCTCGCGACCCTCCAGCCCGGCGTCGATTCGGTGGGATCGGTTCAGGCCAATACCGGCGGTCCGGATCGCGCCCGCCGCGGATACGGCGTGCAGATGACGATCTCGGGCACCCGGCCCACGCAGAACAACTATCGAATTGACGGCATCAGCGTCAACGACTACACCAACGGCGGTCCGGGTAGTGTCGAGGGTTCCACGCTGGGTGTGGATGCGGTGCAGGAATTTTCCGTGCTCACCAGCAACTACTCGGCGGAATACGGCCGCACCGCCGGCGGCATTATCAATGCCCTCACCAAGCCCGGGACGAACGCGTTTCACGGCGACGTTTATGAGTTTTATCGCAACAGCGCGTTCGACGCCAAGAATTACTTCGATCAGGCCGGTACGATCCCGCTGTTCCACCGCAATCAGTTTGGCGGGGCCGTCGGCGGGCCAATTGTGCACGATAAGACTTTCTTCTTCGTGGATTATGAAGGCCTTCGCGAAAATAACGGCATTACAACTCTGGTGACAGTGCCTTCAGTCGCAGCCCGCCAGGGCATGTTGTGTTCGAAACCGACCGACGGCACTTGTGCGCCGCATCAGATCACGGGGGCTTTTAATCCCGACCCAACCACCGGCATCGATCAGGCCGTTTTGCCTTTCCTGGGCCTGTGGGGTCCGGAAAATCCGAACCTTCCCTACTACAGCAACGGCGATCTGGGCACGTACTCCTATGTTGGCGGCCACGTCACCTCCGAAAATTTCGGCGTGGGCCGCCTCGATCATCGCTTCTCCGACAAAGATAGCTTCTTCGGAAGCTACCAGTATGACTCCGCTACGCTGACCCAGCCGGACCCAAACAACGACGTGCTCGTGGGCAATACGACGGGGCGAGGCTACGTTGCACTGGAAGAGACTCACATCGTCAACTCCCAGATTGTGAATTCCGCACGCTTCGGACTCAACCGGTCACTTCACACCGCAATCGGTGTAAGCGCCGTCAATCCATTGACCAACAACCTGGCGTTGGGCGAGAGTTCCGGAGCGGATAACCCAGAAATTGATATCTCGGGCATCAACTCGATTCAGCCGGGTCTGAACCAGATCGAGAAGCTCGATTTCTTCGAAAACTCCTACCAGGGTTACGACGATCTATTTTGGACGCATGGCACTCACGGCTTGAAAATGGGCTTCGCCTTCGAACGCGTGCAATTGAACGCCTTCGATCCCGCGCCGGCTGGGGACATCCAGTTCGGATCACTGGCAAATCCCAACAGCAATGGATTTCTGACCAACGACCCGATTGATATTTCAGCGCCGCTACCGAGCGCGCCCTTTATTCACTTTAATTTCCGGTCCAATATTTTCGGCGCCTACGTGCAAGACGATTTCCGTTTGCGCCCCAATCTGACGGTGAACCTTGGGCTGCGTTATGAAATGTCGACTGTCCCTTCAGAGATTCACGGTCACCTCTCGGCCCTGCACAGCCCGTTTGGACAGAGTTTTCAAAATACCATCGTTGCCTCGTCGGTCTTCAACAATCCGACCTACAAAAACTTTGAGCCCCGGATCGGCTTTGCCTGGGATCCATTTGGCAATGGCAAGACTTCGATTCGCGGCGGCTTCGGAATTTTCGATGTGCTTCCCCTACCCTACTTGTTAGGTCAGTTCGCCACCAACACCGCTCCCTTCACCGAAAACGGCTCGGCCGTCAATCTGCCGCCTGGGTCATTTCTGACTCCGGCGTTCAATATGATGGCATCGGCGGCGCAGAACGATCTCGGCCTCCGCATCGCCTACATTCAGCCCAACCCGAAACGCGATTACCTGATGCAATGGAACGTCAACATCCAGCACGAGATTCTGCCCAACTTGACCGCGATGGCGGCCTACGTGGGATCGCGTGGCGTGCACCAGATTTTCCGCGCTGATGACATCAACTCCACTCAGCCCCTCAACGGTGCGACCCCGCCTTATTTGTGGCCGGTGTTAGGAACTGCGAACCCGATCAGCCCCAACATCGGCCGCATGGACGCTCTCGCCTGGAATAACGACTCCTATTTCGACGGCCTCGAAACCCAGATCCAGAAGCACATGAGTCACGGCCTCGAAGTCGGAGGCAGTTACACCTGGAGCCGAGCGATCGACGGTGGAGACGGATCCATTGCCAGCGATTCCTTCCTGAACTCCATTCCGGCCCTCTTTTACTTCCTGCCTCGGTACCGTCGGACGGCTTCCGATTTCAACGTCACGCACAATCTCACCATCAATTATTTGTGGAACATTCCCTCCGGCAAATTGTCGGGCCCGATGGCATATGTGGCAAAAGGATGGCAGGTCGGAGGTGTGACGCAGGTCAGAAGCGGATTGCCATTTACGGCTCTGATTGGTGGAGACCCTCTTGGCCTTCTCGACTCGGCTCCGTTCGGCTATCCGGACCGGCTCACCGGCCCCGGCTGCGGAGCACCGGTGAATCCGCAGAGCGGGTTGAGCAATTACATAAAAACAAATTGCTTCGCTCTGCCCACCATGTCGTCGTCACAGGCATCTTTGTGTGATCCGGGTTCCTTTGCGAACGCGCTCACCCCCGCCCCAGCGGGCACGGTGTATTGCCAAAACTTGCTTGGAAATGGCAGCAAGAACGACGTCTACGGCCCGGGCCTGATTGATTTCGATTTCTCGGCGGTCAAGGACACGCAAATCGGAGAAAGGCTGAAAATTGAATTCCGCGCCGAGCTGTTCAACATCTTCAATCGCGCCAATTTCAATCCCCCGCTCGTTAACAACGTTGTATTTAACCAGGATGGGAGTACGAACGGTTCTCCGCTCGACTCCACTTCCACCACCAGCCGGCAGGTTCAGTTCGCACTGAAAATAATGTTCTGAACCGCCGGCGCCTGGCGGTTCGCAGGCCGCCGGAGCAGAGTATCGGACGCTAAACCACAGGAGTTTTTCCAGGATGTCTACAACCATGCGTTCGAGCCCGGTACCGTTTCTGATCGGAGGCGAGTGGGTAAAGGACACGCCGTCGTATATCACGCACGTGAATCCGGCCACCGGCGAGGTGAACTACGATGTCTGTGCCGGTACCGAAGCCCACATTGATGCCGCCGTTAAAGCCGCTCACGAAGCTGCAAGCCGGCCCGCCTGGCGCGCCATGTTGCCCCACCACCGGGCGCAGATCCTGCACAAAATTGCCGACCTGATGTTGGAGCGCTCCGACCTGCTGGCGCGTTGCCAGATGCTCGAGAACGGTAAGGTCTGGAAGGAGTGCAAGAACCAGGTCATCAACGGCGCGGCAACTTTCCGCTACTGCGCCGCCGCCATCGAAACACTGGGCTCCGAGATCACGCCTCCGCGCGGAAATTATCTGAGCATGACGGTCTATGAGCCGTGGGGCGTGGTCGCAGCCATCACGCCGTGGAACTCCCCAATCACTCTGACCTGCAACAAAATTGCAGCCGCGTTGGCTGCCGGCAACGGTGTGGTTCTCAAGCCCGCCTCTTACACGCCGACCTCCGGAATTGAGCTGGGCCGAATCGCTCTCGATGCCGGTGTGCCCCCGGGCGTCTTCAACGTTGTGCCCGGAGCCGGAAGCAAGATCGGCGACGCGCTCGTCACCCACCCGCTGGTGCGGATGGTCTCTTTCACCGGAGGCACCGAAGTCGGACGAAGAATCTCTGAACTGGCGGGCAAGAAGATTATTCCCGCCGTGCTGGAGCTCGGCGGCAAATCTCCGCACATCATTTTCGCGGACGCGAACCTGAAAGCCGCCGCCGACGCCGCGACGGTAGCCATCTTCGAAGGCACGGGTCAATCCTGCACGGCCGGATCGCGCCTCTTCGTCGAACGCAAGATTTACGACGAAATGATTTCCATGATCATCGAGCGGGCTCATGGATTGCGCGTAGATTTGCCGGACGCTCCGGGCGCGCAACTCGGGCCCAGCGCCAGCTTCGCCCAGCGCGACTTCATCGAGAGGATGGTGGACGGCGCGCGCAACCAGGGCGCCGAGATTCTGATCGGAGGCACGCGGCCATCCGATCCGCGTCTCGCCAAAGGCGCGTTTTATCTGCCCACGATCGTTACCGGCATCACCAACAAGTCAACCATCGCCCAGCAGGAAATTTTTGGCCCGGTGCTTTGCGCCATGGCCTTCGACAATGAAGACGACCTCATGGCGCAGGCCAATGACACGACTTATGGCTTGGCTTCCGGCATCTGGACCGCCGACTACAAGCGTGCCTGGCGCGTGGCTCGCGGGCTCGAAGCTGGCATGGTCTGGATCAACACTTACAAGCAGTTTTCCACTGCCGCTCCTTTTGGCGGATTCAAAGACAGCGGGCTCGGCAGGGAAAAAGGACTGCAAGGCATTCGCACCTATCAACAGGTGAAGACCATGTTCTGGAGCATGTCGGACACATTCGATGGCGGCTTCAGCATCGCGAAATAGTTTCGAGGACTTTTTTATGGCGAACAGTGAATTACAGTCAGCACGCGTCAAGCCCGCATCCAAGGGCGCCGCCTACATTGCAGACTTTCTGGTCCAGCAGAGAGTGCCCTATGTGTTCGGAGTGTGTGGTCACGGAATTCTCGGTCTGCTCGACGGACTGTTCGACCGGCAGGAAGAAATCAAAACTATCTCGGTGCACCACGAGTCCGCGGCTGGGTTCATGGCTGAAGCCTATTTCCGCATCACGCAGAAACCGGTCGCAACCTATACCTCGTGCGGACCGGGTTCGGCGAATCTGATACTTGCCATTGCCGCGGCATTCGCAGATTCTTCGGCCATGCTCAACATCACCGGCAACGTTCCCACCGGGCAGTGGAACCGCGGGCCGTTTCAGGAAACGGGAAGATATTTTCAGGGAGACTTCGTCAACGTTCTCCGCCCTTACGTCAAACGCAGCTTTCAACCCACCCGGCCTGACATGCTTCCCCTGGCTTTGCGTCAGGCTTTTGCCCTGATGACGAATGGCCGGCCGGGGCCGGTAAACATTGACATCCCGCTCAATGTCTTTGTCGAACTCGTGGATGAGGCGACTGCGCAGCCGGATAATCACTGGCCCGTTTCGGAATGGGCGCGTCCGGCAGCCGATCCCGCCGCCGTGGACGACGCCATGCGCCTGCTCCGCAATGCGCAACGGCCAGTGATCGTCGCCGGACACGGAGTCGAACTCAGCGGCGCCGAGCCCGAACTCCTCATGCTGGCTGAAGCGCTTCGCATCCCGGTCGCCACTACCCCGTTCGGCAAAGGCGTCTTCGATCCCCGGCTTTCCCTGAGTCTGGGTGCGACTGGCCGCAACGGATCTTACATGGCCAACGCGGCCTGCCGGAATGCCGACGTCATTCTTGCCCTCGGTACCCGGTTCGATGATCGCGCAACCAGCGCCTGGCTTCCCGGCTTCACCTACAACATTCCCCCGTCCAAGCTCATTCATGTTGATATTGACACGTCCGAGATCGGCCGCAACTTCCGGCCGGAAATCGGAATCACCAGCGATGCCAAGCTGTTTCTGCAACAGCTTCTCGCAGCCAACCGCTCCGAGCTCGCAGACCGCACGGCATGGCTCGAACGAATTGCCGGATGGCGTAAACGATGGGAAGCGGCCACGGTTCCTCCACGCACCTCGGACGCGATTCCAATTCGTCCCGAGCGCGCGGTCGCGGACCTGCGAAAAGTGGTACCCGGCGACGGCATTGTGCTCGCCGATGTGGGGATTCATCACAACTGGCTGGTCGCCGAATACGAGGCCTGGAAGACGAGAACTTTCCTCCAGACCTGGGGATTCGCGTCCATGGGATTCGCGGTCGCCGGCGCCCTCGGCGCCAAACTCGCCGCCCCCGACCGGCCTGTCGTCTCGTTGTGCGGGGACGGCGCTTTCATGATGAATGCCAGCGCCGTGCTCACCGCCGTCGAGTATGGCATTCCGGTCGTCTGGATGGTGTGGAACAACTTCGGCTACTGCGCGATTCGCGATCAGCAGCGCGGCTACTTCGGCAACGGTCGCGAACTGGCGACCAGCTTTAACGACGTCAACGGAAACTTGTTTTCGGCGGACTACGCCATGATGGCCCGATCCATGGGCGCTGTCGGCGAAACCGTCGAGAAGCCTGCCGACCTGGCTCCGCGTCTCGAAGCGGCCATTGCATCCGGACGCCCCACGGTTCTGGATGTTCGCATTGACCGCGAGATTCGGCCGCTCGCCACCGGCAGCTGGGATCTTCCACCCATCGCTCATCCAATGCCGAATTTTGGCTGGGGCGAGGACGAATGACAGCCCGGGCGACAACAGCGCCGCCGAAAGTGTTCGGCTTTCACTGCGGCACTCCCCAAGGACCCCCTCGACGTGCGCGATGAACCGAGCCTCATGACCGGACCGAGCATTGACGTTGCCATGTCTCCCCTGACCCCAGCCGCGGGCATCAAGGTCGGTTCGCTGTGGTCCGGCAAACGATTTTACGTTGCCCTCTTGCTGTTCCTGAACCTGTTCATCAATTACATGCACCGCATCAACCTCTCGGTCGCGGCGCCGGCCATTGCGAGAGACTTCGGCTGGGATGCAGGCAAGATGGGCCTGCTGTTTTCTTCCTATCAGTGGACGTATTGCCTGTTCCTGCTGGTCTGGGGCACGCTCTCCGATCGCATCGGAACCCGCTGGGTCAACGGTTTGTCGGTGACGGTCTGGTCAATCGCGGGAATGCTCACCGGCGTCGCCGCCACCTTCGGCAGCATGTTGGCGACTCGATTGGCGCTCGGTGCCGGAGAAGCAGCCTCATTTCCAACGTCGGGCAAAGTCGTCCGGCAATGGTTTCCCGCGAGCGAACGTGGCCTCGCGACCGCCATCTTCAATGCCGGAACCTTCGCCGGTCCCGCTTTCTCCGCCCCGCTGGTGGCTTGGTTGCTCCTCAAGCAAGGCTGGCGCATGTCGTTCATGATCACCGGATCGCTCGGCTTTTTGTGGGTCATCCTGTGGCTCACTTTTTTTCGCATCCCGTCTGCCTGTTCGTGGCTGCCGGTGGAGGAACGGAATTACATCGCAGCCCACACCGACGCCTCAAGGGCGACTCCGCCCCGCGGAGCGTTGCTGCGCCTGATCGGCCGGCGCACCATGTGGGGTCTTTTTCTGACCCAGGGATGTTGCGCCTACACCATGCTGCTATTTCTTTTCTGGCTCCCTTCGTACCTGGTGCAATCGCGCCACATGTCGCTGGTCCGCGCCAGCTGGTTCACTTCGCTGCCTTACGTTGCCGCCGTCGTGCTGGGGTTGTTCATCGGAAAGCTCAGTGACAGTCTTCTCTCCGCCGCCGACATCCGGCAGGGAAAGCGGCGCACCCTGCTCATCGTTTTCATCCTGCTGTCCGGTACGGTTCTCCTGACCAACGTAGTGTCGAATGAGTATTTGCTCTTATCGCTGATTTCTATTTCGCTGGCCTGCATCTCCAGCGCCCTGTCCTTAAACATCGCGCTGACCAACGATCTGGTCTGGAACCCGTCCATGGTCGGCAGCGCCATCGGCTTCCTGATCCTTGGGGGCAATATCTTCGGGTCGCTCGTGCCCATCGCCACCGGATACATCGTGAAATGGACGGGAAGCTTCGATCTTGCTTTCTATTTGGCGGGATTTCTGCTTTTCGTGGCTGCGCTGATTTGCTTCACCATGACGCGCGCTCCGTTAAGTTTTGAAGAACGCACAACATGACGACTGAGCTCAATCAACCCTGGTCGCTGACCATGGTCGCGCCGTTGGAGCCGGGAATTGTTTGCCTTGACCTGGATCGCATGCTCGCTTTCTACACCGAAGTCCTGGGGCTCACGTTCGTCTCCGACGCAGAAGCGACACCGGAAATGAGCACGGAGTTTGGAACCTCGCCGCATGGTTTCAGGATTATTCGTTTGCAGACTCCTTACGGTGAAAGAATCAAGCTGGTGCAGCCGAAAAAAACCGTGCTCGAGCCCAGTCCCGTTCCCGACTGGGTGTTCGAAGGACAAGGCATCGCGTACCTCACCTTTGTGGTCGCCGACGTCCAGGAGGTCGCGGCGCGATTGCAGAAGTATCAAGTGCCGGTGATGAGCCAGGGCCCGGTCGAGATTCGCCAAGGGATTACGGCCATCTTCGGCAAGGATCCAGAAGGAAACTTTGTTGAATTTGTGCAATACGCCGATCTCGCGTCCTATCGGCCTGACCTTTTTTGATAGCGCCAGGTGGTCTCGGGCGCGAGGGGATATCAGTCTTGAGCACCGGAACTCCAACCGCAGTACCCGTCTTGCCTCCGCCAGAAGCGGTGCCCGATCCCGCCGGGAAACCGTTTTACTCCAGTCTGTGGTTCCAGGTGCTGGTGGCCATGGTATTGGCAATAGCGCTCGGATATCTGAGCCCCGCCAAAGCAGTCGCCATGAAGCCCCTGGGGGATGCCTTCATTCGCCTGATCACGATGGTGATCACCCTGATCATTTTCTGCACGGTCGTGTCCGGGATCGCAGGGATGCGCGACATGCGAAAGGTCGGCCGGGTTGGCGGCAAGGCGTTGCTGTACTTCGAAATTGTCTCGACCCTCGCGCTTCTGGTCGGCCTCGTCGTGGGAAATCTCGTGCACACCGGGCAGGGCTTCAATGCCGACCCGGCGACGCTCGACGCTCATGAGGTCGCCGCCTATGCCGGCCAGGCGAGGGCCCAGAATCTCTCCGACTTCCTGATGCACATCATCCCCAACACGATCGTTGACGCATTCGCCAAGGGTGACATCCTGGAAGTTCTGCTGGTCGCGCTTTTATTCGGATTTGCCCTGTCCGCCGTAGGCGCGCAGGGCAAGCCTCTGTCCGACGCGATCGAGGCCCTCACCCATACAGTCTTCAAGATCGTTGGCATCCTGATGAGATTTGCGCCGCTTGGCGCATTCGGCGCCATGGCCTTCACCGTGGGCAAATATGGCATCGCATCGCTCGGCCCCTTGGCCAAACTTGTCCTCACCTTTTATGTCACCTGCATCCTCTTTGTGTTGCTGGTAATGGGTGGCATAGCCCGGGCGGCCGGATTCGGCATCATCCGCTTTCTCGCCTATATAAAGGAGGAGATTCTGCTGGTGCTGGCCACGAGTTCGTCCGAGACCGCACTGCCGACCCTGATGGAAAAGCTGGAGCGCCTCGGTTGTTCCAAGTCTCTGGTCGGTTTGGTCGTTCCCACGGGATACACCTTCAACACCGACGGCACCAGCATCTATATGACGCTGGCGGCGCTATTCGTCGCGCAGGCCACGAACGCTCACTTGAACCTGACCCAGCAGATCACCATATTAGGTGTGGCGATCCTGACATCCAAGGGTGCCAGCGGCGTGCAGGGCGCGGCCTTCATTGCTCTCGTGGGCACACTCATGGTGATTCCCGGCATTCCAGTCGCGGGCATGGCCCTGATCCTCGGCATTGACCGGTTTATGAGCATGTTCCGCGCATTGATCAATATGATCGGCAACGGCGTCGCGACCGTGGTTGTGGCGCGATGGGAAAATGAACTCGATCGCGAGACTCTGCAGCGTAACCTGGCGTGATATGACAACCGCGGCCGTGACTGACTTCTGCATTCTGATAATGAGGTTCTCATGGAATTGAGAAATTCAATGCTCTCCCGTCGCACGCTATTGACCCGTGTTGCCCCAGCCCTCGCCGGAAGCTTTGCCGCGATTTCGCCGGCCCGCCTTGCGCTCGCCCAGGAACAGAAACAAGCTCCACAGAGCAACGCCTCTCACTCCCCCGGCAGCAAGCAAATATGGAGCCACGAATATTGGGCCAAGAAAGGCGACATCTCTCTTTATATGTACCGCAAGAGATCGGGCGCCCCCCGGACCGGAGAACCCGCCAGGCCGATTCTTTTTCTGGCCCACGGTTCTTCCGTCTCGTCACGGCCCAGTTTTGATCTCACCGTTCCCGGCCACACCGACTACTCGCTGATGGACAAGTTCGCCGAGTATGGCTTCGATGTGTGGACCATGGATTTCGAGGGTTATGGCAGATCGGGAATGGCCGCCGGCAATTCCGACATTGCCACCGGAGCCGACGACATCAAGGCGGCTGCCGAAGTGATGCTTCGCGAGACCGGACAATCCCGCTTTCATCTCATGGGCGAATCCAGCGGCGCGCTGCGCGCTGGAGTCTTTGCCATGCTCCATCCCGAATGCGTGGAGAGGCTGGTTCTGGTTTCCTTCACCTACACCGGTGAAGGCTCGCCCACGCTTACCAAGCGCTCCCAGCAGGCCGACTACTATCGCACCCACGACCGCCGCCCGCGCGATCGGGAGATGATTCGCAGTATTTTCACTCGCGACAAGCCGGGCACCTCCGACCCAGCGGTTGCCGAGGCTATGGCCGATGCCGAATTGAAATTTGGCGACAGCGTACCCACCGGATCCTATCTGGATATGACCACGCGGCTGCCCCTCGTCGATCCCTTGAAGATCAAATCGCCGGTGCTGATCGCCCGTGGAGAATATGATGGCATCGCCACCGAAGACGATTTGCTGAACTTCTTCAAGAAGCTGCCGGTGCCGGACCGCGAGATCGCCATCCTGCCCGGCGCTTCGCACTCCATTGCGCTCGGCCTCAATCGCCAGCAGTTCTGGCACGTCATGAAATGTTTTCTGGAAATGCCGAAACGCATGGACATCTGACCGCAGGCCCACGGTTGCGATAAGCGCTGAACCACCCGAAGATGCAAGCGCGCCAAAGCCGGGCAGCCTGAAAGTTGCTTCACGGTGGCGGCGTCAACTCCCGTAGCCGGGCTCAGCGCGACGTGTATCGTTCCAATTGAGCCTGCTTCGGCTGTATTCCTTGCCAGCCGCGGAAACGTGGCTCGCACGACATCTCACTCGCCACCCTCACAGGCCGCGGCCCGCACTACCACGAACCAGAGCTTCCAAATCAGTTTTCAGCCCAACCATGCCAAGCTCACCGTTGATGGCGGGAAGACCCGTTTTCGATCGGAAGAAGGAGACGAAGGTCAAGGCACGACCTTTCAACGATGGCCGTCGCACTCCGAGCTCTTTGGAGAGGACATGTCACAACGTAATACCGGGTCCCCTAAAGAACAGGCTGCTCCTGGCCGACAGAGAGGGCATAGGACCACGTACGGCGGAGAAGGTGTGCCTTGGGAGAAGCCCTCATGCGCTTCTGGAAGTTGTGTGCCGGAATGCCTGCCGGCAACGCAGGATGCAGAAGAAAACAAGCGTCGAAGTTCGGGCCGATCCAAGTGGCCGTGCTGCTGCTGTATGCGATGAATGCAGGGTTCGCGCAGCAGAAGCCCGACGATCTTGCCGACGCCAGCTTGCAGGAACTGGGAAATATCCAGGTGTACAGCGCCTCCAAACATGTGCAGGACGCACGGGACGCACCGTCCTCAGTCACAGTGGTCACGGCGGAGGAAGTTCGCAGGCACGGGTATCGCACACTAGCCGAGATCTTGCAGAGTGTCCGCGGCTTTTACACCACCTCTGACCGCAACTACACGTATGTCGGCGTGCGCGGGTTTGGGCGCTTGGGGGACTGGAACAGTCGCGTGCTGGTGCTGGTGGACGGGCATCGTATCAACAACAACGTTCTTGGCCAGGCAATGCTGGGGACCGAGTTCATGGTTGACGTGGATCTGATCGACCGCGTGGAGATCATACGCGGGCCGAGTTCTTCGCTCTACGGCACCGAAGCTTTCTTTGCCGTAATCAACGTTATCACCCGCAAGGGGCAGCAAATCAAAGGTACAGAGCTCTCGTTCATTCCCGCCAGTTACGGCTCCTACCAGGGACGAGCTACTTATGGAGGCCAGTACAAGGGAATTGACGTTCAGCTGTCGGGCACGTTCTCCAACAGCCAGGGGCAGACGCTGTTTTTCCCGGAGTTCAACAGTCCCGCCACAAATAACGGGATCACTCGCAACACCGACTACGAGAATTTCCAGCATGTAATGGCCACGATCAGTTTTCGAGGATTCACCCTGCAAGCGCTATTCAGCGCCCGCGACAAGGGGGCGCCGACCGCCTACTTCGGCACGGTTTTCAACGATCCTCAAACGCGCAATCTGGACTACCACCAATACTTCGATCTCGGCTATCAGCATTCTCTGGGTGACGGGTGGGAACTGACGGTGAGGAACTCGTACGATCAATGCCGCCTGCAGGCGCCCCTGCCCTTTTCCACCGGTATGCCGAGCCCGCCGGTCACTGTGGATACATATTCTTTCCGAGGGAACTGGTGGGACAGCGAAGTCAAATTGAGCCGGACGTTCCTCGAAAAACACACGCTGACGCTCGGGTCGGAAATCATCGACAACCTTCGGCAAGACCAAGGAGACTACACCGCGAGCGGGAATAGTTTTGCAGCGGTACCGGCGAGTTCGGTGATCTGGGCGCTCTACGGGCAAGATGAATTTGCCGTGATGCGCAAGCTTAGTCTGAACGCCGGGCTGCGCTACGATCACTACGACACTTTCGGCGGCACCACCAACCCTCGCCTGGGCCTCATTTACCGGATGTTCCATCCGACGACTTTGAAGCTGCTCTACGGGAGTGCATTTCGGGCGCCGGAGCCCTTTGAGAGGCAGCCTGGGTTCGGGCCTTTTTACGAAGACAACCAGCAACTCCAGCCGGAAACGATCCACAGCATCGAGGGCGTCGTGGAACAGGCGCTAGATCAGCATGTCACTGTGTCAGGCAGCGTATTTCAGAACCGGGTTGACAACTTGATTTCTCTGGAGACCGACACCAGCAATAACCAGGCCGTGTACCGCAACGATGGCAACGCGCGCGCCACGGGAGCTGAATTCGAGTTGGATAGTCGATTTGCCGGGGAGGTAGAGGCGAGCGCCAGTTACGGCTATACGGACGTGGAGGACCGGGTGACGCACCGAACCCTCAGCAACTCTCCACATCATCTGGCAAAGCTGAACGTCTCTGGCGCGTTGTGGCCGAAAAGGCTGTTTGCCGCCCTGGACACCGAGTACATGAGCCCGCGGCGAACTCTGGGCGGAAGCTCAGTCGGCGGTTTTGCGCTGTTCAACGCGACCGTGCTCGGACACACCCTGACTCAGCACCTTGACCTGTCGGCGAGTATCTACAATCTGTTCGACAGAAAGTACAGCGATCCGGGCCGGCCCGAAGACCCGGAGAACGTGATTCAGCAGAATGGAAGAAATTTCCGGGTCAAGATCACTTGCAGGTTCTGAACCTGCAGATTTGAACGCATACATGTGTGGCATGGGCAGCGGCGGTGGTGTCAGGGAAATCGGATGTCCCCGATACAGCAGGCTTCGGGCAGCAGGCGTGTTCGCCATCCTGTTGGCGTTCTGTTCCGTACGTCCGGGGCAAGCGCAAGATGCGAGCGAATATCAGGTCAAAGCCGCGTACTTGTTGAACTTTGCAAAGTTGGCTTCATGGCCTGAACAACCGACGCCGGACCGTTCAGAACCGTTCCGGATCGGCGTCGTCGGCGGGGATGATGAGTTCCTGGATGTTCTGGGCAAGACGATTAAAGGGAAAGCCGTTGCCGACCGCCCCGTAAGCGTCGTGCGAATCAATGCCGATGATCAACTCAAATCCTGCTGGGTCGTTCTGATCCGGGCTTCAGCCGGGCGAAAGCGTACCCAGGAGATCATCGCAGCGGGCGCGGCTGCCGGCGTTCTCCTGGTCGGCGAGGATGACGGCTTCTTGCAGCAGGGCGGGATGATCAATCTGATTTTGCAAGATGGCAAGGTCCGTTTTGCGGTGAATCGCAGCGCTTTAGCTCAGGCGGGCATTCAGGTGAGCCCAGAGTTTCTGCGGCTGGCCCAGGACGACGAAAGTTCGCGGAAGGCTGAACCGCGCGGACCCCGGCAATTGCGCCGATCTGATCCGCCGGAGTACCCGGAAATTGCCCGCCGCCTGAACCTTCACGGCACGGTTCACCTGGAGGTAGAGGTTCGACGGGACGGGACCATAAAAGCTGTGCGGGTTTTGGGCGGGCATCCGGTGTTGGCGGATACATTCTCGCAGGCTGTCCAGCACTGGAAGTACGAACCCGCTCCAAATGAAACCGTGGAACAGCTGTTTTACACATTTGACCATTAGTTGTGTTTTCTAAAGTCTGTATTGGCGCGCGGCACCGCAGACGTCCCCTGTTCAGGTCAGGCTTTCTTCCAGCTAACTGATAATAAGGTGGTATTTGGGGTACGGGCGAGCCTTCCTTCACCATAGAATCTATAGTTTTTATTAAGATTAGTTCGTGCGTGACCCCGCATTCACAGCGTGCGATTATCCTGCCATGTCTCGCAAATCATTCGGAGGTTCGCGGTGCACCCGGTTCTGACGAGGATCAGGGTTTCGCGCGCGGGCTGGATGGCTGTCCTGCTGTGGACCTACGGCCTTTCCTCGGCTGCCCAGAATGTGGTTCTGACGGGATCGCTTGCCGGTCGTGTGACGGATCAGACTGGCGCGATCGTGACGGGAGCGTCGGTCGCGGTCAGAAATCTCGGCACAGGTGTCGAGCAAACGGAAATGTCCAATGGCTCCGGACTCTACCGTTTTCAGGCGCTGGCCCCAGGTTCGTATTCCGTCACCGCGTCCCTGCGAGGCTTTCGCGACGTCGAAGCTTTGGTCAGCGTGCTGGTGGGAAATACAACCGAACAGGATATGAAGCTGCGCGTGGGAGCGGGAGGCGAAGCGATTCGAGTCGTCGGCGCCGCGCCGCTGTTGCGACCCGCCGAATCCTCCAGCAGTACGGTGCTGGATCAGTCGTTGATTGAGGACCTGCCGCTCGACGGGCGGAAATACACCAACCTCATGAACCTGGCCCCGAATACGAGCTACGACGGAGACACGGGTCTGGTAAGTATGGCCGGCCAGCAAGGCGGGGAAGACTCCGGCTATGCCAACGGAAATGGGTCCAGTGCTTTCACAGTGGATGGAACCAACGCTACGAATAATTATTTCTCCGATATCGTAGGCCGCTACCGCATTCCTTATTTATACGGGGAGGATTCGATTCAGGAGTTCCAGGTGGCCGTCAGTCCTTATTCAGCCATCTATGGAGGCGGAGCCGGCTTTGTGAATGCGGTGACCCAATCGGGGAGCAACGCGTTTCACGGCAGCGCGTTCTACTACAATCGCAACTCGGTATTCGGAGCCAACGACGAACTGGACGAATCGGTCGGCAATCCCAAGCCGCCCGACTCGCTGCAACAATTCGGGGTTGGGCTGGGCGGACCGATCCAGCGCAACCGCCTTTGGTTCTTCGTTGATTATGAGCAGCAATTGCGGAACAATCCCGTCCCCGTCATCAATGAGGCGCTATCCGCCTCGCCGAATGCCTTACCGGCCTTTCTGAACCAATTCTTTGGCATCCCCACAGGAACCGCGCTCCCCGCGCCCAACGGGACTTTGCCTCTGCCCGGTTCCGACACCACGGCATCGGTGCAGCTCGATCCGACTGATCCGGTTTACCTGCAGCAAGTATCGAACGTGATCAACGCGTTGAATGCCAATCTCGGCACTAAACCGAGACAAGGGAATGATGTCGTGGTAACGCCGCGTCTCGACTACCAGTTCGCTACACGGGACAGCCTGTTCGTCAGCATGAATTTCAACCGCTTCAGCTCTCCCGGCGGTATCATCACCGACCCCACGGTCGGTAATTACGGCCGGCAAACTCTGGCCAACGCTTACGTGCATACTTTTCAGATGAGCCTTGGCTGGACGCATACCTTTTCCTCCAGCCTGCTGAACGAGTTTCATGCCGGTACTTCGCAAGACAATGAAACTGCGACTCCAACCGGGCTGGCTCCGAACACGCCAACCATCATCTTGGACGCCCCCGCAGAATTCACTCTTGGCAACGCGGCGTTTTCCATTGGGAAAGTTTTCGAGAAGCAGTACTCCGTATCCGACCGCATTGATTATGTGAAGGGCAAGCACACACTGCAGTTCGGTTTCGATTTCAGCCGCTCATGGGACGCCGACACGAACGACGGCGGCGCTGATCCGAACGAAGCCGTGGATTTTGGATCGCCTCTGGGCTTGTATGAATTTCCGAATCTGGAAGCTTTTGCGCTCGGAGAGTACAGCAATTTCAGCCAGGCCGCCGGCAATCCCACATTCGCTTTCTCGGTGCCTTATTACGGATTCTATGGGCAGGATACTTTCCGCGCGCTGCCGCGATTGACTCTGGAACTGGGACTGCGCGAAGACTTTCAGGTGTATCCGCAGCCGATGGAAAATCCTGCGTTCCCGCTCACCGGGCAATATCCGAATCAGTTCCTGCGGCTGGCGCCGCGTTTTGGATTCGCCTGGCAGCCCGTGGAGAAAACCGTTGTGCGCGGTGGATTTGGCGCGTTCTATACGAACATGAACGGACTCAACTACCGCAACGCCGTCATCTCGAACGGACTGCCCACGCAGCAGTCCTCAGCAAGTGCAAGTTACAACGGAGGGGCACCGAACCAGCAAGGCCCAACCTTCCCGAACAGATTGCCGGCGAATTCTCCGCTATTCCAGGCCGCTCCCGACATTTCCCTGGTATCGCCGCGGTTCCGCGCGCCTTACATCCTGCAGGGTAGTTTGCAGATCGAGCGCGAACTTGGCGAGAACACTACTCTGAGCGTCGGCACGATGTGGAATCATGGCCTGCACATTCTTTCCGGCAGCGCCAATGACTTGAATTTGTATCCGCTCCGCGGCACGACGACCTATATTGTGTGCCCTCCGGGAACCGCCATTACTCCCGGAAGCACCGCCGCACCGTGCGCTGGTCCGAGCTACACCCTTCCCAACATGGATAGCGGCTTGCTTTCCGAAGGCTATCTGAACGCCAATCTGCATGAAATCAACGAGCTGATCAGTCCGGCGCAAAATTACTACAACTCGATCTTCTTGCAACTGCAGCGGCGGATGGCTCGTGGTCTTTCGGTGCAGGCCTCTTACACGTTTGCCAAGAGCATGATGCTCGACGGGATGGACTTCAACAACCAATTCGACTTCAGCAACACACACGCTCCCTCGCTGCTCGATCAGCAGCACCGGTTCACATTTGCCGCGGTCTATCGTCCCCACCTTGAGGAGCGGAGTGCTTCTTCCCTATCGAGGATGCTGCTCTCGGGATGGACACTGAGCAGCGTCATGGAATTCTCATCCGGCCGTCCCTACGCGGGCTTGTTGAGTCCGGCCTGCACCAGCGTGAGTGGCGTTCTGGATTTCAGCGATTGCACGGGCGCCGATGGCAATCTCAACGATTCGGCATTCAACCAGGACACGGCCAACACCGCGGGCGGCATCAATGGCTTTGGCCCCACCCCCGGCATCGGATTGAATTCTTTCTACGGTCCATGGCTGCAGAGAATTGATCTCGGCCTGTCGAGGAGCGTAACCCTCCGCGAAGGCAAGGAGCTCGAACTGGAAGTGCAGGCCTTCAATTTGTTCAATCACCCGAACTACTATGTGCAGAACGGTGACGGCATCAACCAACTCCAATACAACCCAATTGGAACGCAAGGAGGGCAATATCCTTGCGGGGACGGGAGTTCAGTCAATCAGACCTGCTTCCTGGTGCCAAACTCAGGACCAGGGAATTTTGGAACTCTGCAGGAAATCAGCCCCAACGGCCTGCCGCGCGTCTTGCAATTCTCCGCGCGTTTCACCTTCTAGATTCTCTGACGCTTCCCGACGCACCCAGCGGCAATTGACGATCGCATACTGCCCCGCGAACTTCGGTATGCTGTAGCCGAGATGCAGGAAGCAGCCGCAGCCCCAGCCCCAGCTTCAGCCCCAGTCATCGAGTTTCGCGAAGTCTCGTATGGCGTGGACGGAGCGGAGATCCTCTCTGGTCTCAATCTGCAGGTCCGGGCCGCGGAGACGCTACTCCTCTTGGGGCGCAGCGGCTCCGGCAAAACCACCACCCTTAAGCTGGTGAATCACCTCTTGTCGCCGACCGCCGGAGAAGTGCTGGTTCGCGGCGTACCGAATGCCAAGAGCGACGTTATACGTCTGCGTCGAAGCATCGGATACGTGATCCAGGATGCAGGTCTGTTTCCGCATTTCAATGTCGAGCGAAATATTGGTCTGATTCCCAGGATCGAAGGCTGGCCCGAGGAACGCATCCAAGCGCGCGTGCGGGAGCTGATGCAGATGGTCGGACTCGCGCCAGAGATGCGGGCACGCTATCCTCACCAGCTCTCCGGTGGACAGCGGCAGAGAGTCGGCGTGGCGCGGGCTTTGGCGGCAGATCCCGAGATCCTATTAATGGACGAACCCTTTGGAGCCCTCGACCCTCTTACCCGGGATGAGCTGCAGCGCGAGTTTCTCCTGCTGCAACAGAGGTTGCGCAAAACGGTCATTTTCGTGACGCACGATCTTCGGGAGGCCTTGCGACTGGGAACCCGGGTGGCGCTGATGGAAGCGGGGCGACTGGTCACCGCCCTGGCGCCGATCGAATTTCTGCAGTCTCCGAATCCGCTGGCAGCAGCCTATGTTAAGGCATTTGGAGGCGATTTGGAGTCGTTGGCACGTCGAGGGTCATCATGAACGTCTTTCATTTCATGCTGGAGAATCATGACGAAGTCGTTGAGTTGATGCTTGAGCATCTTTGGCTGGTTGGCCTCTCTACGATGCTGGCGGTCTTGATTGGTGTTCCGCTCGGCATCCTAATTGCCCATCGCTCCCGGTTAAGCTCCCCAGTGCTGGCGAGCGCCAACATTATTCAAACCATCCCGAGTCTGGCGCTCTTCGGTTTTCTGCTGCCAGTGTCATGGCTCGGCGAGCGGGCCGACCGGCTGGCTATTGTGGCGCTTACTCTGTATGCGTTGCTGCCTATTATTAGAGGTACTTACACCGGAATCCGCAAGGTTGACCCTGCGGTACTCGAAGCCGGCCGAGGCATGGGGCTCACCAACTCGCAACTTCTGTTTCAGGTGGAGTTGCCGCTGGCGTCGGGCGTCATCCTGTCCGGCATTCGCGTGGCGCTGGTCATCTCCATTGGTTTAGCGACCATCGCCGCCGCAATCGGCGCCGGAGGCCTGGGAGAGCTCATTTTTCGAGGACTTGCCATGGTAGACGATCAAGTCATTCTAGCGGGAGCGATTCCCGCGGCCCTTCTTGCCCTGTCTGCCGACACCATCATGGGATGGCTGGAGAGGCGGTTGCAGCCGCGATGAATCGCGCTTCGATAATCATGCTGCACTCCCGACTCCGAATTCTGGCCCTGGTTGGAGTCGCCGCGCTCCAGCTTTCCTGTTCGACTCCGCGCAGAGATCGCGTGGTGATCGGCTCCAAGAACTTCACCGAGTCGTTCATCCTGGGCGAACTCATGGCGCAGGAGATCGAGGCGCGCACCCGCTTGCAGGTCGAGCGGCGCTTTTATCTTGCCGGAACCTATATCTGCCACCAGGCAATGCTGGCTGGGCGAATTGATTTGTATCCGGAATATACCGGCACCGCGCTCACCGCCATTTTGAAGGAGCCCGCCAGCGGCGACCGAGAGCAGGTCTACCAGCTGGTCAAGCGTGCGTATGAGCGCCGTTTTGGGCTCACGCTGGGGCCAGCCTTCGGTTTCAACGACACGTTTGCCATGGAAATTCGGGGGGAAGACGCGCGCCGGCTGAACATCAAGACTTTATCTCAGGCCAGCGCGTTCGCGCCCCGATGGCGGGCCGGATTTGGATACGAATTCATGGAGCGGCCCGACGGATACCGGGGGCTGGCTGCCGCCTATGGCCTGCACTTTGCGGAGCCGCCGCGAACCATGGACCTGGGTTTGTTGGCCCGGTCGCTGAAAAATCACCAGATTGATCTCGCAGCCGGCAACACGACAGACGGCTTCATCCCGGCGCTGGACCTGTTCGTTCTGGATGACGACAAACACTACTTTCCGCCCTACGAGGCAGTGCCTGTGGTACGCGAACAAACTCTACAGCGGCATCCGGAAATCTCCCAGGTGCTGGCCGAACTGGGAGGAACCGTTCACGACGACGAAATGCAGCACCTGAACTACGAGGTTGACAGTCTGCACCGCGACGTAAAGGAAGTGGTTCGCGATTTCCTGAGCAAGAAAGGACTTATCACGAGCGCCGAAGCGCGGCCGTAGCATTTGAGCCGCCTAGAGCCGGTGGTCCAGTGAAAGAGTCTGGTTCCGATCCAAGAAGCAGCGGTTTTATTGCCCAACCTGGGAGAAGAAGGTGCTCTTGAACTGCTCGTGGCGCTCCAGAGCCTGCTTCATCAGCGCCTGAAATTCTGGGTCATTGCGAACCTGCTCGAGCAGCGGATCCCGCTCAAAATACGGGTAACAGAAAAATCCTCCGCCAATGGCGTGGCGAAGCATATGCAGCGCAGACTGTTTGTCGCCGAGCGCGGCAAAGGCTTGTGCCACCTTGTAGATTCCCTCCGCATCGCTGACTCCGAACTCCTCAATCTTGCTCTCCGTCTGGCGGAGAAGTTGCAGGCCTTGTGAGTCTTCGCGGCGGATCGAGTAGCTCAGGGCCTTGCCAACGTTGGCGGGAAAAGAGGTCGAATCTTTTTCAAAGGCGCGATCGAAATCCCGCGCCGCCTGCGGCAGATTGTTCTCGTAATATTCGCCCAGGCCGCGATAGAACGTGACGTAGACGTTGTCATTGGCGGGCAGGCTCTGCAGAAATTTGCCGTATTCACCGAGATAAAGGTAACTGTTGAGCGCCGAACTGTTGATTTTGACCTGGGGATCGATCTGCCGCGCCTTTTCGCACTCCGCCACTGACTCGGGCAGCATTCCTGCGAAGCGGTAGGCATAACCCAGTTCCCAGTGGGCCTCAGCGCTGTTCGGACTGTCCTGCAACACGGATCGCAGCAGCGGAACAGCCTGCTCGACCCGTCCTGTATCGGTGAACAGGTTCGCCATGTAGATGCGAGGCTCGATCAAGGCCGGATTCAGCCGGATTGCTCTTTCGTAGGCGGACTGCGCTTTGACATATCCTTCTCGGCCGCCGAACTCCAGCGACGCATTGGTGGTGTAAGCGCGTCCAAGATGCGCCCATGCCGGCGCATAATTCGGTTCGAGGGTAGTTGCTTCCTCCAGCGCGCCGATGGCAGCTTTGAATTCGTTCAGAGAATAAAGATCAATGCCGCGCAGGTAGTCTTCATAAGCAGCCGCGTTGATCGGTTTTTCCGGTTTGATGTTGGCGGCTTCTGTCGGGGAAAGGTTCAGTTCCAGGCCTTTGATGATCTGCTCGGAGACCTGGTCCTGCACGGTCAGCAGCTTGTCGTAGGTTAGATTAATGCTGTCGCGCCAGAGGATCTTATCCGACCTCACATCTATCAACTGGGTGGTGATGCGCAATTGATTGCCGTCCTTGAGAAAGCTTCCCGTCAGCAGCGTATCCACATCGAGATCGGCCGCCACTTTTTTCGCATCAATGACCTGGTTTCGGTATTTGTCTATCGAAGATGAAGGGCGAATCGTCAGCGAGTTCACGTAGCCAAGCTTGGTGATGATTTCGTCGGCAAGAGAAAATCCCAAGAAATCCGTTTCCGGATCCTGTTTCAGATTTCGAAACGGCAGAATGGCGAGCGTGCGTGGCCGCGGCCCGGCGGGGGATGTCGCCAGGCGAGACTTCTTCTCCCAGTAATAGCCGCCCAACGCGGCTGCGATCACCAGCAACAGTACAACGGGAGCCTGCCAGCGCCTCGCGGGGGTGGGAATTTCAATTAACTGGGAGTCGGAATGAGCCCGGACTGGCCCCGGCGGCGTCGTGCTGCCCCATCCGGTTCGTCCGGCTCGACGCGGCGTTGAGATCTGCAGTCGCGCCTGAAAAGCCGATTCATTCTTGAAATCCTGGAGATCGATCAGCATCTCCTTCACGCTCTGGTAGCGTGTGTCGCGATCCTTGCGCATGGCTTTACTGATGATCCGCTCGATCTCATAGGGAACATCCGGAACAAACTCGACTGGAGGCGCCGGTTCCGCCTTCAGGATTTCGGCGATGATGTCGCTGGTCGTCGCTCCGTTGAAGGGCTGGCGTCCGGTCACCAATTCGTAAACCACCACGCCGAGGCAGAAAATGTCGCTGCGCGAGTCAACCTCCAATCCCCGCGCCTGCTCGGGCGACATATACTTTGCCGTACCCATGACCATCCCGGGTTTGCTGATGGAGGAGGTCACAGCCGAACCGGCGATGGTCTCTCCCGGCCCGCTCAGCTTGGCAATGCCGAAATCGAGTACCTTGGCGATGCCGTCATTGCGGATGATCACGTTTTCCGGTTTGATGTCCCGATGTACGATGCCGCTGGCATGCGCGGCGGCCAGGGCGCTGGCGATCTGCATGCTGATATCAACTAGGGCGCCCATCTCCATGCGCCCGGACATGGCTTTCAGCCGCAGCGTTTGTCCTTCGACGTACTCGCTGGCGATGAAGCGCAGTCCGTCCGCCTCTCCGAATTCGTAGATCGTGAGAATGTTGGGATGATTAAGCGCCGACGCCGCCAGAGCTTCCTGTTCAAAGCGCCGGAGATTCCGCTGATCCCGGGTCAACTCAGGATTCAGCATCTTCAATGCGACTTTTCGTCGCAGCAGCGTGTCTTCAGCGAGATAGACTTCGCCCATGCCGCCAGCGCCGAGCAGGGAAATGATTTCGTAGTGCCCAAGCCGGGTTCCCGGGGTGATGCTCTCGCGGCGCTTTTCCGCCATGATCTGGTGCGCGGCATCCAGCACTGGCCTCTGCAGAAAATCCATCGGCTTCTCGACCGCCTGAAGGAGATCTTCGACTTCCTTTCTGAGTTCAGTGTCACCGGCTGAGCTCTTCTCGAGGAACTCATCCCGGTCCTCTGTTTTTAACTCCAACGCTCCATAGAAAAGAGCCTGGAGTCTCT
>Ga0070733_10000380_pt1 | contig 37150 bp, 38 predicted proteins | sample Coa_R1_9_FD_66450 | JGI IMG/M metagenome (GOLD analysis project Ga0070733, IMG submission 66450) | Surface soil microbial communities from Centralia Pennsylvania, which are recovering from an underground coalmine fire - Coalmine... | ecosystem: Environmental > Terrestrial > Soil > Unclassified ... | reverse complement strand
TCGACGCGCATTCCGCTATTGGCCAACGGCACGATCGACCTCGAATGCGGCAACACCACCAACAACGCCGAGCGGCAACAGCAGGTCTGGTACACCAATACGCATTTTCTGACGGCGAGCCGGTTTCTCTCGAAGGTCGAATCGAAGATCGGCTCGATCGGCGACCTCAAGGGCAAGACGATCGTCTCTCCGGCCGGCTCGACCAACATCAAGCAGGCGCTCGAATTCAACAACAGATTGAATCTGGGGATGACGATCGTCCCGGCTCAGGACCAGGCCGAAGCGTTCCTCATGGTCGAGACCGGCCGGGCGGTGGCCTTTATCCAGGACGATATCGTGCTCGCGGGCCTGATTGCCAACGCGAAGGATCCAAAGGCCTACGTGATCTCGCAGGACGCGTTCTCCAAGCCTGAACCATATGGAATCATGTTGCGCAAGGACGATGTGACGTTCAAGGCGGTTGCCGATGCCGCGACCGCAAGCCTCTATCGGGGTCCCGAGCTTGCGGCGCTCTACGCCAAGTGGTTCACCCAACCAATCCCGCCGAAGGGGGTCAATCTCGATATCCCGATGAGCCCGGCGATGAAGCGGGCCTTCGAGAAGCCGACGGATTCGCCGGATCCGTCGGCCTACTGATCGGCAATGCCCGTTGGATGAGGTCGCGACTGCCACAGCGCCCATGTGGAGACCCTGCAACGAAGCGATTGAAATCCGGCAAGGAATTAGCGGTGGCCGCACCAATTACCCCTGAGAGCAAACATCATACCATGTCCGTTTTGCGCCAAAGGCAGGGGTTCGTGTTTCCTCAGCCCATCGTGTAGTATCATTTCTTCGATTTCGCATTGCCAGCGCTGGCCGTACTCTATGAAGCTATTTTTTGCTCCCGGCTCATCGTCTCTGTTCCCACACATCGTTCTTCACGAAGCAGAGCTTCCTTTCGAACCCGTCAGGATCGACGAGCATACCAAGGTCATCTCGGGCGGTGGCGACTATAGAAGCGTGAACCCCCTGGGCTACGTGCCCGCCCTCGTGCTTAACGATGGGACGCTGCTTACGGAGGGAGCTGCGATCGTCCAATACATTGCCGATCTCGTTCCAGGGAAGAAGCTCGTTCCGCCGAACGGCACGATCGAAAGAGTTAAACTACAGGCGTGGCTCAATTTCTTCGCGAGCGAGATTCACAAGGGCGGTTTCTCACCGCTGTTTTATAAGGGGGTGCCAGAGGAAGGGAGGGATTTATTTCGGACCCGTCTCAGGGCCCGCTTCACCCATCTTGATGGACATCTTTCGTCGAATGAATACTTGATGGGGCGCAACTATTCAGTAGCAGATGCACATTTCTTCGTCGTGTCGAACTGGGCAAGCTGGGTGGACTTCGATCTGTCCCCCTATGGCGCCGTGCTTGCTCATCGCCAACGGATAGGTTCTCGCCCCGCCGTGGTTGCTGCTCTCGAGGCCGAAGGGCTCGTGCCATGGCCAGCCACGCAGCCTCACTGACACCGCGCACCTTGACGACCAGTATGGGTCAAAAAGCGCCGTTAGATCTCACATCTTTGATGTCGGTTCCTAACCAAAAGGAAGACATTCGTTAGCGCGACAATCACGTCCGAGGCGATCGCCGCGGTTACCGCGTCAAGCGGCGCCTCAAGCAACATCAGCCTGGACGCTCGCCTTCTCACTGGCGGCGAGCGCATCGAGATCGACGAGAAGCGGATCGTCGGCGCTGGGCTCGCCGCTCGACCCTTCGCTGCCGTGAAGGTGAATAAGGGTCTGCACCCGCCGGGCATTCAGATAGTCCACATGCTGATGCCGCAACGCGACCGGCAGCAGCATTTTCGGCAGCTCGACCAGCGCAAACGCAGGCGCTCGGCGCACCTCGCCGCCCTCCTTCCAGTGCAGCGGATTGAGGGAGTAAATCAATTGCCGATCGATCTCGGCAATTGACGGTTGCTCGGGCTCGGCTGTCGCTCCGAGGGCGATGTTGGCGTTGCCCGCGCGCGTGCGCGCCGCGGCGGATCGGAGCTCCCAGCATACCAACTCCGTAGCCGAGAGAACCTCCCGACGCACCGCATCAACGCTTGCCGAGAACCTGGTCGCTTCGGGTACCGACGCGGCGCCTTCGGTCACCGCCTTCACGAGGGCCGCGGCGCCGGCGCCAAACCCCGGCGCGGCCTGCTCGATTGCCGCAGCCATCGCCTCGATCTGGTCCGCCACCATGTCGCGGTCGCGTTGCGCCTTGGCGTCAGCCAAAGCGCGCTCGGTCAAGGTGATCTGTTCGTCGAATTCCGTGAGTTCAGCTCGCAAGGTCCTGGCGCGTTCCTCGACGGCGCGCAAGCGCGTCTCGGCGCGACCAAGCTTGGCATCGCTGGCGCCGGCCACCGCAAGCCGTTCGGCCATGGCTCGTTTTTCCGCAACGACTGCCTCAGCGCGGCTTGACTGGCTGGCAAGCTTGCCTCGCGCCGCCTGCTTGCCCATGAGCGCGCTCTCGAACCGCTCGACCGGCATCAGCTCCTGTTTGAACCATCCCACGTCAATACCCTAGAGAATCGAGGCCTACCCCGAATCAGCAATACGCCGGAACGTGGTCAGAAACTTGGATGATATTGCGGCTCAATTCCGGCACGGCTTTTGGCCGGCGCTCGATTCAATCCCGTATCCGAAGGGCGGCTGCGCGCAGCGGTCTACATCTGCGGCTTTCCGGATTAGTGCGGCGGCCGGATATGAGGAAGCCTGATCGGCCAACGCCGCGCGTGCCGTTTCGGGCGCGCGTTCAGGGCGTCCAGGAAGTCGGACCGCAATCGGTCAGCATAATAGATCAACGGAATCACGGCAAAGGGAAGAAGAATAAGTACGCCTGCAAATAGAAAAGCCTGCCCAGCATCTGTCATGGGCCCCTCCCTAATTTGCTTCACTTCTCAGGTTAGCGCATTTGTAGGATTGCCGAACCTGAAACAAATTGATTTGGAACAATACCGCAGTGCGAAAATGAGGGACCGTTGCCTCCCTCGCCCTTGCTATTTCCCGGTTTGCAGACATTGTCAAAGTCGGCACCTGCCAAGAATGCCGACAAGCACCGTCGCGCTTGGTCGGTCGAGGTCCGTGAACGGTCCGACGGGAATGCCCCACTTAAGTAGGAGAACGGCGTTGACCCAAATCAACGAAGTTCCCTCCTTCGATCCGATATTGATTTTTTTGGTTAGGCTGAGCGGGAGACGTCGAGAGATCGCAACTTCACCAACCGGGGAGCAACCTGACGTTTGAAATCCTGAAGGGTTCCGCGTCTTGAGTGGGCTCCTCCGATAGCAGGGAGGCAATTATGGCTGATCAGGCTGCGCGTATTCCAGCAAACTTCCGACGCGTCATTACCGCGGCGGCGGGAGGCAACGTCATCGAATGGTACGACTTCTATATTTTCGGAAGTCTGGCCACGATCCTGTCCGTCAAATTCTTCGAAAAGAGCCACCCGGTCGCGGCCTTGCTCTCTACGATCGCGCTGTTTACCGCAGGCTTCCTGGTCCGGCCGCTCGGGGCCTTTGTGTTCGGCTGGCTGGGGGACGTGGTCGGCCGCAAGTATACCTTCATCTTGACGCTGGTCGGCATGGCGCTCGGCACCGGCGCCATCGGGTTGATTCCAACCTTCGACCAGATCGGCCTGAGCGCCGCCTTCATCCTGTTCGGTTTGCGGATGCTGCAGGGTCTTTGCCTGGGCGGCTCCTACGGCGGCGCCATTACCTATGTCGCCGAGCACGTGCCGGAAGACCGCCGCGGCTACTATACCGGCTGGCTGCAGACCTCGCCGACCCTTGGCATCGTGCTGTCGCTCATCGTGATCATCCTCACCCGCAGTTATGCCGGCGAAGCCGTGTTCAACGACTGGGCGTGGCGGATTCCGTTCCTGTTCTCCTTCCTGCTCATCCTTGTCACCATGTATATGCGCCGCAATTTCGAGGAGTCGCCGGTCTATGCGGAGATCAAGGCCAAGGGGCACACCAGCAAGAATCCGTGGCGCGAGGCCTTCCTCAACCCCATCAATCTCAAATATGTGGTGATCGCCACCATCGTGGTCCTGGGCGAAGGCGTGGTCTGGTACTCAAGCCAGTTCTGGGCGCTGTTCTATCTGCAGACGGTTTCCAAGGTGGACACGCTAACCAGCTCCCTCATCGTGGGAATAGGGCTGGTCATCGGGACCCCAACACTCATCCTGTTCGGTTGGCTGTCTGACGTCATCGGCCGCAAACCGGTAATCCTGGGAGGATTCTTCCTTGCGGCGTTGACCTACTATCCGCTGTATACGTGGCTCGGGGCGGTCACCCAGCCGGGCCACATCAACATGCCGATTGCGATTCTGATTATCGCCATTCTGGTCGCTTATGTCGGGATGGTCTACGGGCCGATCGGCGCGTTCCTCGCCGAGTTTTTCCCCTCCAGGATCCGTTACACGTCGGTATCCATGCCTTACATGATCGGCAACGGCTGGGGTGGCGGGTTGGTGCCGTTCATCACCACGGCGGCTTACACGGCGACGGGCAGTCTTGCCTACGCCCTGATCTACCCCATCGCAGTTCCTGCCGTGTGCCTCGTGCTCTCGCTGTTCCTCATGCCCGAGACGCGCCAAATGAGCATCTGGGACGTGGACGAAAAGGCGCTCTCGACGGGCTGAATCTTGAGGCTAATGCGGGAGGCTATTTTTCAGCCTCCCAGCCAGCAAAAACGGGCGACCTTTGGCAAGGTCGCCCGCGATGCGTTTGCAAGTTCTACTGCATCGCTAAATCCACATGGTGAGGAGGCTCCAACGGGTCGCGCGAACGCGCGCCCGATGACAGGCTCCGCGCCGTCTCGAACCATGAGGTCGGGCCTCGTCCTTCGAGACGCTTGCTCACGCAAGCTCCTCAGGATGAGGGGATACACGCGAGTGTGACGCAGCAAGATCAAAGCGGCTCTTCGAAATCCTCAAACGACAAGCCGAACTCCGACAGCGCCTCTTCCAGATAATCCGCAAGCATCGGCGTTCCGACCAGATAGGACGCGGTGCGGTTGTTGTGGGCGCGGGAGGCCTCTGCGCGCAGCTCGCCCCAATTGCCGATTGCGCCGTCGCCGCGGCCGAGCCACGTCAGCGTGACGAGATCGATCTGCTCGTCCTCATTGAGGTCCCGGATGAAGCCGATCAGCTCGGCACGATCGGTGCGCGCGCTATGGTCCTCCGGCGCATCGTCGCCGTTGTCGGCCTCACGGTCGAGCCCGGCGGCGCTGCTTTCGGCCTGACGCGACTTCGCGATGACGAAGAACACCTTCTCCGGCGAAATCGAAAGGTTCGGAACTTTGGTCATCAAGTAGCTCCCTCGAACGCGCGAAGCGCCTTCGAAAAAACAAGGCTTTCCAACCGCAAGCTAGGGCGGGCTACGGAAGCCACATTGCGCAAGATCAAAAAGGGCGCCGGCCTTGGGATGTCGCCCGCGGGAAAGGCAACGGACGACAATCCCGGTTGTTCCGGCCTACCCCTTGATGAAGCCGACAAGGTCCGCGTTGAGGCGATCCTTGTGGGTCAGGAACACATCGGCGAAGGCAGCGCTCGGGAGCGAACAGACGCCGGTCGGCCCTTTCCCAAGTCGGCAAAAGCTCGCGCGACGCCGCCGACGACCTCAACGAAATCGCCGATGCGCGGTTCCGCAGGCAGAGGGGCCGCATAGGCGTGCAACGCATTGTCGGTCATGCCTCCCAGAAGGCAGGCACTGAGCGCGCTTGACGCGGCGGTTCGCATTAGGGTGCGTCGGTCCATGGCTTTGATCTCCTGATCGTGTGGCGATGATCATGATCTTGGCCTGCGGGATGATGCGTTGCGATTACCTCGGGGGTAAGGTTTTTGTCTATCTGCGCGCGGCCAGTCTGCGCTCGCCAATGAAGCTTCGCATTTCCATGATTAACCATACGCCTTCAATGGGGAAATTCAGCGCCGCGAAAGCTGCGGGAGCGGCGCATTTTATTCGCAGTGCCGCAAAAGCGCCGGCAGAGAAACAGGCTGACCAAGGCGACGACAAATTTGCACGGGTCTGTCTTGTCAGACGCCCGTCGGTTCCCCACGTATTAGAAGGAAGACATACGCCCCCGATGCGGCCGGATCGGTCGCCTGACAGTCGGAGTGTCATGCTCGCCAGCCGCTGACGTATGCCTCTTGCAAGGGAGGTTTACGATGTCGGATTTTCAGTATTTCAACACCCATCGAACGTGGGAAGACTGGCTCGGCATGCTGTTTGGCGTGGCGATCGCGCTGTCGCCCTGGTTTCCCAGCCAGGCGAGCCATGAGGTTATTGATGCCGGCCGCAGTTACGTGATTCTGAATGCGGTTTTGGTCGGCCTCGTCGTATTTGGATTGGCCCAGCTCGAATACACGGCACTGCACCGCTGGGAAGAAGTGGCCGGAATCCTGCTCGGGCTGTGGCTGATCGCCTCGCCCTACATCTTCGGCTACTCCGGCGACGGCATGCTCAGATTCTACCATTCAACGCTCGGCAGTCTGGTGTTGCTGCTGTCGGCGCTGCAGCTGTGGCAGGACTGGGACCTTAGCGATCAGGACATGCTCAAGCACGGGCAATAAAGCGTTTCGAGCGAACCGCGCACCAAGCGCGCTCGGGCCCGCCGGATTCGAAGTCGACCGGCGGGCCTGGAATCGAACTTGCACTTCTTAGTTCAGGAGTGAGGACCATGCGCACCTATGAAAAGCCGTTCGAAAGGCGTAACCGAGGTCCAAACTACGCCGGCGTGATCGCCGTGTCATGCCTGTTGGTATCGATGCTCGCGGCCTGGGCCGTCATGAAGACGGGAGCGATGACCTTGCCGACCGTGACGCTGGCTCAGAGTGATAGAGCGAAATAGGTAAACGCATCGCGCGTTGTTGCCTCTACAGAGCAGAAATCTTAGGCCTGTCTGGCCAACATTTCTTCGGTCCGCTTTATGATTTCAGGGTCCTTGCAGGAAGGAAGCGAGAAGTGCGGCCCAATGGTCCGGCGGATTGCCATCTTTCAGCATTGCCGAAAAAACAGCATAGGCGTCCGACTTTGCACCATGTGTTCGCAAAGTGTTTTCATCGTTGATCCAGGCGTAAATGATAATTTTAGATTTGGAATCGTAACGAAAGAACAGCCGGAAGCGCCCGGCGCCGAATTTTTCCCGAAACCAATGTTTGTAGGATTCCCCAAGCGTGCCGCCCAAACGGTATCGCCTGTCGGTTGGGTCTTGCGGAATCCGCTCTAAAGCGATTGCGGAAATGGACTTCAGAAGTTTGGCGTTGGACTTTTTGGCGTAATTCCTGGGCTCATTTTTTTTGTCGCGCTCTACAGCCGCGATGAGCCGTTCAAGCTGAGCCAGGAAAAGCGGATGGGCGAATATCGTCCATCCGTTTATCGTCAAGGGATTGTTCAGAGCTCTACGTCGCCTTCGATTTCAGCCTCCGGATCAAACTCGATGCCCTTGGTGAGGCTTGCAATGCGCTCGACGAGACTCACCGGAAACGCGTGTAGCTTCTCGGGGTGAGCCTGAATGTCCTTCGACAGGAATGACAAGAAGGAGGCAATCGCCGGATCATCACGAATCTCTTCGGCGCGCCGAACAGTTATCCCGGTTTCTTCCACCCGAAAGGCAATCTGGTCGCCCTCGTTGACGCCCAGCGCCTGACGAACGGCCTTAGGAACCGTGGTCTGTCCCTTGGACGAAATGGTGCTGATTTCTTCAAAAACGTACGTTGTTTGCGCCATAACCCTCTCCCAGCTATCGGGGATTCCGGAATAGCTAGGGGTAAGGAATTTTCCTTACTTTGTCAATATCTCTCTGGCCGGCTTTGGGATTCAGGTTCCCTTACATTCTTATTTGGGGTCCCCGTCGCAAAACCATAGATCAGCGCGAGCCGATCGAGGCATTCGCGGAAGCGCTTGGAGAAATAATCGATCCAGCGCTGGCCGCGCAGTCCGCGGCGCTGGCCGACCTGTTCCATGCTTAGTCCGAGGATCAAGACTTCGTGCACCAGCACCGAGCCGTCGGCGCCGAGCTCGCGCGTCACGCGGTTGAGCCGCAGCACCGCTTTGCGCTGACGTTCGGTGATCGGCTCGCGCGAGCGCGCGGCATCGACATATTCCCGCGTCGGATCGACCGCCTGCGGGCCGCGCTCGGCCTTCTCCCAATCGTCCTGAAACGCGCGCCCGGCCTGGAATTGCGCCTCATCGAGGTGGCGGTGGCTGTGCATCCGGCCCAGCGGATCGTTGCGGATCGAGCGCAGCGTGACGATCTTCTCGCCCGGCTCGAGCGCGAGCGGATCGTCCACTTCGACCGCGGCCACCTCGGCGTTACGAGGCAGATCCTGCGCCCTGCGGTCATGAACCTTTGCGTCCTGCGCCCTGCTGCGTTTGATCCTCGGCATGGTTGAAAGACTCCTTATGAAATGCGTGGATGATCGGGTTGCGAAGCTCTTGTTGTGACGTCGCGTGCGGTTCGGTTACTTCCGTCGTCATGTCGTTCGTCTTGCGACATAGGCCGCAAGCTCGGCGCTGACGGGAATTGCAGCCTTTTCCGCCGCCTTTCGCGAAGGCGGCTGCGGTGAAGCCGAATGCGACTCAGTGAGAGAGGGATTCTGATGTGAGTGTGGGTGTGAGTGGTCGGCGGCGGCTGAAGCTTCGCTTCGCAACGGCGCAGCAATTGCTCGCGGCGGAGGTTGCCGCGACCGCGCGGCGTTTTCCAGCTTCATGCGCGCCAGCGCCGAGCCGAGACCGCCCTTCTGCCCGGCAATCGCGCGCTTTTCCGAAACCCGCAGCATCCGCTCAAGCTCGGCGTCGATGCGCTTGTGCCTCCAGCCGCTGTGGAAGAAATCCTGCAGGGTCGAACGATATTCGCACCAGGTCTTCAACGGCAGCTTCGTGATCTTGGAAAGCTGGCGGTCGTCGTCCGGCAACTCGCCCTTGCGCCAGTAATGCATCATCAACAGCAGATAGGCCCCGTGCTGCGCCGTGGTCAGGTGGCCGGTGTCGCCGAGATAGTCGCCGACATAAAGGGGCATCCAGGGACGTTTCATATGGCGCGATTTTCGTTTGCCTGCGCCGCCGTCAATTGATCGCGCAACAAGGCGGTAAGGCCTCTCGTGCGCGCCGAGCCTGCCGATTCGCACCGGAGCAGCGCGCGCAGATGCGCCAGCCGAAGCCGCGGCGGAAGAGGCCTCAATTTGACAAGCAGAAGCGAAGGCTCGGTGCTCATGCCGCCTCCACGAGCCGCAAGGGGGCGCGGCCGGCGGTGCGCTCCGGCATGACGTCCGGTTTGATGGTCAGGTGAAAATGCGAGGTGCAGTAGCTCGAACCTTCGCGGCGCGGGTGGCCGCAAAAGGTAATGGGCTCGCCCTCCTCGTCCCCGCCATAGGGGTAGCGGCAATCGCCGACTTCCAGATCGATCAGCGCCAGATGGCGCGGCACGATCCCGACACAGCGCAGTTTAAGCGCCGCCGCCCGCTTCAAAACCTGAAGCCTCGACCGTGGCGCGGCAGGCACCCGAGACTGCGGCTTTTTCGCCCCAAGTGGACGAGCCTTCGGCTGGCGCTTCGGCGGCCGCGCCCGCCGGTCGGGCTTCGCGGAGCCGGAAAGTCCCAGGCGCCTGGCGCGGCCGATCGCGGCATTGCGGGAATAGTCGGTGTTGAAGCGCGCGTTGAGCGCATCGGCTATTTGCGAAAAGGTCAGGCCCTTTGCCAGATATTCGCGCAGCGCCCGCGAGTGTTCCTCCGCCCAGTTTAATTGCATTGTTCGTTCCGCGAAATTTCACGTTGTGTTCCCGCCAATTTCTGATATTCAGAAGCGAAAGTCAAGCTTGATTTCGGATATTCGTAATTGCTATGCTCCGGACATCGAACGACTCAAGGAGACGAGCCATGTTGGACCTTAAGATGATTGAGCGCGGGCTTGAGAAGCCGGGCAAGACCAAGGGCGGCCTTGCCGTGGCGATGGGCGTTCGCCCCGGCGCGGTGTCCGAAATCCTCGGCGAAACCCGCCTGATCAAGGCCTCCGAAATTCAGCCGATCATCGATTACCTCGAACTCAACGCGGTGCCGATCATGGGCCGGGTCGGCGCAGGCGCCGTGATCGAGCCGGAGCACGAGCAGGTGCCGGCGGAGGGACTGGGCGAGGTCGAACTTCCCTTCCCGATTTCGGAGGAAACCATCGCCTTTGAGGTGGTCGGCGATTCCATGCTGCCGAAGTACGAGAATGGCGACATTATCGTGGTCTACCGCGATCAGCGGCACCCGTTGTCGAGCTTTTACGGCGAGGAGGCCGCGGTGCGGCTGAAAACAGGCGAGCGTTATCTGAAAACCATCGAGCGGGGCAAGACCCCAAGCCAGGTCAACCTGACGAGCTTCAACGCCAAGCCGATTCTGGGTGTCAAGCTTGAATGGATCGGCGAGATCTGCGTCACCTTGCCGAGGGGCCAGATCGACCGCCTGCGCGCCCGCGCCGCCGCCCGCGCCCGCAAGGCGGGGCGAGGCCACGGCGGATCGAGGGACGGCAAGGCGCCGGGGAAGTGAGCTAACACGGGGGTCGTTCCGGGGCGATGCATAGCCTCGCCCCGGAATGACGGTGAGAAATTCATTTCTGATTTTCAGCAATTTCGGTTGACCGACTTCTTAATTTCAGAAATAATAGGCGACTCAACCCACCCCGCGGCAGGCTTAAGCGAACCGTCCATGCAATATTTCGTCGTGATGATCGATTATGGCCGGCGCGGGCGTGAAGCCATCGTCGATCCGGAAATCACCAGGCGCGAAGTGGTCTCGCGCGTGGCGTCGGGCGAATACAGTAACATCAGCTTCATTCACGAGATCGCCGATTGTTCGGTCGAGGACGTTACCGAAGAGATATTGGCGGAAGCCGCCGTTCCCGAAATCGCCGCCACGGGCGCCGATCTCCAGGCCAACCGCTTCGACTATGTACGGGACCTACGCAAGCATGAGACGGCGTGAGGGCGCGATAGGTCGACACGACTCCCTCTCCCCGCCGGCGCAGGGCTGTCCGGGGAATGATTCGCTATGTCACAGTGCATGCTCGGCGATACCGAGGCAAATCGGCATTTTCTGGTTGTCGAGACACAGAGGGCCGAGCATGCGATACCGCGATAGCATTTTTGGAAGGCTCCTTGGACCGATCAATCGACGGCAGTTTCAGACTGTTGTGGATGGGTTGGACGGTGATGCCTACGACAATTAAAGGCGAACGCTGCCACGCCAACGCGATTGGCGCTACGATCATGGTCGGTAAGATCGCGACGGGCGAAATTTCGCGAACGGTCCCTGAAGAGCCGAAAGATGACAATTTCAACACAGGCTTCAGTCAAACGGGCAAAGAGAGTTGCTGACCACTAGATCGGCCCCTAATCGCATCATAAGGATTCGGGGCCATCGTTCTATCGGCGCATTTTTCTCTAATGGCCTTCAGAGGCTTGTCTGCAACGTAATAGCGACCACGTTTTTCGCCGACAGGCATCAGTAGCCCTAAATCGCAAAGCCGTTTCAGATCGCGGCTCGCGACGACATCCGATATTTCGTTCTCCTGTCGGTAGCGGCCGTTTCTAACCTTGTAGTTGAAGGCGGCATCCATCAGTGCGACTTCCATTCGGTCTGGAAGTCCGTGAGTGTTTCTAAGCTCTTCCATCTCGCCAAACATTCGGCCGATCACAGCATTGCGTTTCATCAATGTTGCCGCCTGTTGATAATGGGCAACGAGACAAAAACGAGCCCAAGGCAAGGAATTGTTCTTTGGATTCCATTTGCCCTTACCAACCTCTCCCAAGATTGCGTAATAAGCATCGGTATTTCGACCTAGCCATTCCTCAATGCTACAAAAAACCGGGCTCACGACGTTGTTGCGGGTAAGCACAAGCGTCTGGAGAGCTCGGGACATCCGTCCGTTACCATCGCGAAACGGGTGAATCATAGCCAAATTGAGGTGCGCCATAGCTGCCAGGACGGTCGAAGATTCGACGCTCTCGTGGTCTAAAATTTGAGCTACTAGTTCATCAACAAGTTTTGGAACTTCCCGAGAAGGAGGGCCTTCATAAACAGTCTTATTGGTGGGCTCGTGAACAACGCGGATCGATCCCGGGCGCCACTGGCCCGGCATCATCGTCATGTCATAGTTCAGCATCATAAAATGTAAGCTACGGATAAGCTGCGCATTTATCTCCGCATGTGGATCGTCATGGAGTCGCAGGATGTAGGTTAGGGCGGTCCGATAACAGGTCAGTGCCTTTTCGGCTTCTTCCTCAAGGGTTTCTGGTTTTTCCTCATCCACAATCGCCACCGCTTCAGCCAAATCAGCATTGATGCCCTCGATGCTATTGGAACCCTGCAAAGCGCGGGCAAACGTGTTTCTGCGCAAAAACCCGGTCCACCTAACGGGATTGACGTTCACCTGGTGCCGAAGATCGCGGCGTAATTCTCTAATCATTTCTAGTACGTCACGGTCGATTTGTTCGAGTTTTGGGTACTGAAAGATCATAGTGGGTTATCCTACTATCGCTCGTCGGCTCGACGATATATAATTGACTTTCAGACGAAGTCAAATTATATATCCCACATGAACAGGCTCGCCCCTCAAACTCGCATCCAAATCCTTTCCTTGCTCCGGAGGAATCGAGCTTGCGCTCGATCAGACCCGCCTGTGACGTCTCGACGAGTACCTTACCAAATTGTTAATTGATGCGGGAACTGCCTACGCGGCTTCCTGTATTTCGTGTTCTAAGACTTCTGCCGCATTCACTTGACGCTTGGGGTAACCCCGGCCATGGCCTCCGGTCTGGTCGAAATGGCACGATGGATATGACGGACGTGGCGCGCTTGATCGATGACGCGCAATGCGGGCTACAATTCAAAAGCGTGTCGCGACGCTGGGGTTGCCACAATCAAACTGAGACACGGTCACCCAGGAAACGCCTCCATGACGTTCGACCTGACCGTTTTGCAGGGTGCACGCGACATGATGGAGCAACCCTTCGCCGCAGGGATCGGTGGGCGTTGCAAGAGGGACAGGATCGGTCGGAGGAGTATCGGATGAAGGCCTATCTGATAGCGGTCGAAGGGATTCACGACGAAGCGACGTTTGCTGAGTATGGAAAGCAAGTTGCAGGCACACTCGCAGCGTTCGGCGGCCAGTTTATAGCTCGCGGCGGCAAGCTGACCGAGCTCGAAGGTCAGTGGCAGCACCCTCGCACCGTAATCATCGAATTTCCGACGCGTGAGGCCGCCGAAGGCTGGTACAAATCGGCCGACTACCAGAAAATCATCGGACTAAGACACAAGAGCTCGATCGGAAATCTGGCCATCCTGGATGGAATCTAGGATTCATCCGGGTGTCCTGCTTGGCGCCGCGCCTCGCCCGCGTGGCCCTCACTCCCGCGTGATGAAAAGCTTCAGCGACATCGCAGCCGCGGTTGCGACCATCATGATAGCGGCGACCGCCAAGAGACCGACGACATAGGAGCCGGAAAATTCCTTCAGCCAGCCCATCATCGAGGGGCCGACAAAGCCGCCGACGGTGGCGATCGAGTTGATGAAGGCAATTCCGCCGGCAGCAGCGACGCCGGTGAGGAAACGCGTCGGAATGGTCCAGAAGATCGCGCGCGCCGCGGTCACGCCGACGAGTGCAAGGGTGAACCCGATGACGGCCACGCTCACCGAGCCGGAAATGATCGGCAGGAGCAATCCCAGGCCGCCGAGGAAGCAGGCGAGCGCGAGGTTGACGATGCGCCGGCCTTTCTCGTCGACAAAGCGCGCCCACAGGATCATGCCGACGGAAGCAAACAGGTAAGGAATCGCCGCGATCCAGCCGATCGCGAGATTCGACAGATGATACTCTTTCAGCATCAGCGGCAGCCAGATGCCGATGCCATAAGATCCAAGCGTAAAGCCGAACTGAATCGCGGTGCAGATCAGCACGCGCGAATCCTTAAGCGCCGCCCAAAACGAGGAATGCGGCCGCTCCCTCACTTCCGAGGCCAGCACCCCGTCCAGCGCATCGCGCTCCTCATGCGTGAGCCAGTCTGCCGCCTGCGGCCGATCGGCGAGCAGCTTGAGAGTCAGAAAGCCTAAGGGGACACAGGGCAGGCTCACCAAAAGAAACAGCCATTGCCATCCGGCGAAATGCCAGATGCCGTCCATCTGCAGCAGCATGCCGCACACCGGCCCGCCGATCAGCGAGGACAAGGGAATGCCGACCAGAAACCACGCCAGCATCCGCGTGCGGTATTGAGCGGGAAACCAGGCGGCGAGGAAAAACGTCACGCCCGGAAAAAAGCCGGCCTCCGTGATGCCGAGCAGCAGACGAAGCGCGTAGAAACTTTGCGGCCCGACCACGAAAGCGGTCGCCGCCGAGACGATACCCCAACTGATCATGATACGGGCGAGCCAGCGCCGAGCGCCAAAGCGATAGAGCATCAAATTGCTGGGTATCTCGAACAGCGAATAGCCGAGAAAGAATACGCCCGCGGCAAGCCCGAACTGGGAAGCCGTCAACCCGAGCTGCTGGTTCATGGTCAGCGCGGCAAAGCCGAGGCTGGTACGGTCGAGATAGTTGAAGAGATAAGCGATGGTCAGAAGCGGGACGAACCTGAGCGCGGCTTTTTGAACCGCGCTTTGCAGCAGCGTATCCGCCCCCGCCGGCCTTGAAGCATCGAAATCATCAGGGACGCCCGGCCGCACCAGTGTCATCCTCAAGCCCTCCCGGCGATCGCTTTTTGTTCCAGACCGAGTTCCGCCTATAGCACGATACCGGCGGTCTCTGCGAAATGTTACAGGAATGCCACATGCACCGACATTGTGCGGCCGTTCCGCAAACGTTCGTCAAAGTTCATGAAAGGCCTTTGATTCGAAGGCGTACGCTTAAAGTTCGCTTCGGTTCACGAAGGAGAGCGACATGCCAGCCTACGTCCAGCATCGCGAAATCGTCGAGACGCCTCCGGTCGTTTGCCCCGGCTGCATTGGATCGCTTCCGATGTATGTGCGAGACGTCGAGCCGCATTGGAGCATGGCGAGCATCGACTTCGTCTATGAATGCGCCGACTGCGGCGCCGAAGTCCGGCAGACCGTGACCAAGGCGGAGCGGCCGCACTAGCGCAAATCGGCGCGCGTCACCCTCGCGCGCGCAACCACAGGGATGTCGTGCCGTTGCGCGCGGTGGATGACGACGAGAGACTTGACTCGTTGGGACCTAATTCAGTTGACGGTCAGGGAATGTTTGGACGCATCGGGATTGCATTCCCTGAAGTGAAACGCAATTTCGGCAAGCGCACGCTGCTCCCACTCTTCGGCTTCCGCGAGCCAGAAGCCCTTTCGCTCGGAATCATGTAACGCACGCTCACGGCAAAAATATTCCTGGCGGCGAATTTCAACGAGCTTGTTCATGAACTCCACTCCTTTGTGAAGCCAATTAACCCGCGCACCATAGCAGAATCCGAACAGCGAGTCCGTTGCATTTTGTCGCGCGAGAAGCGCCAATCTTCCTGCCTTGTGGACATCGCGGCGCAACATAAGGGACCGCGGCGCGGCGATTATCTGGCATACAAGATGCCGACGTCCGGCCTGCGCGACCCGAGGCCGTGCTCGACCCAAGCCGTGCGCGACCAAGGCTCGATCTTTTCCAATTGAATCAGAACGCGAAACGGCTTCCTCCCGGATCAAGTCCGGGGAAGCGTCACACGCAAAGGCTTCAGCGCACCGTGATCGTGATCGGCTCCGACATCACCGGCGGCTCATGCGGGATGTGCGTCCAGTCGCCGAGGACGAGTTGCAGCGTGTGCTGGCCTTTCGGCAGCGTCACCATGGCTTCGGTCTGGCCGCCGCCGAAATGCTTGTGGGTGTCGTCGGCGGGAATCGGCTGCTTCATTTGTTCAGCCGTCAACTTGGTGTCGATCAGGAGATGATGGTGGCCGGTGTTGGGCTTTTCGACGCCGGCCGGCGCAACGCCCATGCCTGACAGGCCGAACTGCACCAGGAACGGGCTCGTCACCTCGGCGCCATCCTTCAAATTGATGATGTAACCTTGGCCCCCGCCGGCGAGGGTGTTTCTGCCGCTGCCGGCGCCACACTCACGACTGCGAAGGCCGCAAACAGCGCCACCACAGTTCTCATCAATATGGTCATCCCTTGATCTCCAATCACCGGAAAGCCCGCCCCCGAGTGGCCGTTAGGTTTCAGCCCACAAAAACGACTACTCGCCGGGCCGCCACTGCCCTCAAGAACCTCCGGCGGGACCGTATATTCCCGATTTTTCAAGGGCGCGAGATCGAGGTCTATTGTCTGTGACGGTATCTGCGGTACATAGCTGGGCTGTGACATTTGACGGACCGATCACGACAAGAAGTCCGATAGGAGGAAGCGAATGAGCCGACATGAAGGCAAAGCGCGCTGGTCGTATCGCGGCTGCGCGTGCGGTTGCGAAGACACCCTTTCGCTTAGCGGTGCTGCGCTGAGCCGGCGGCAATTCATGGCGGGCGTTGCGGGTGCCGCGACGGTAGCGGCGGCGGGCCTCGGTCGTCCTGAACGCGCCGCCGCGCAAAGCGCCGAAACAAAACCCTATCGGATCGACGTTCACCACCATCTGTCGCCGCCGACTTATATTGCGGCCGCGATCGCCAACAATTTCGGCAATATCCTGTCGCGGAACTGGACTCCCGAAAAATCGCTGGCCGACATGGACCAGGCTGGGATTGCGGTCGCGATGCTTTCTGTGACGCAGCCAGGGGTCAACTTCACCTCCGGCGAGGCGGCGCGCAAACTCGTGCGCGAATGCAACGAATATTCGGCCAAGCTGATCGCCGACCATCCCGGCCGCTTCGGCGGTTTTGCGATGCTGCCGCTCACCGACACCGACGGCAGCCTGCAGGAGATCGCCTACGCGCTCGACACCCTCAAGCTCGACGGCATCGGCCTCTTGACGAATTATCGCGACAAATGGCTCGGCGATCCCTCGTTCCTGCCGGTCATGGAAGAACTCAACCGGCGCAAGTGCGTCGTCTACACCCATCCTGCCACCGCCGATTGCTGCGTCAACCTGGTGCGCACCGAGCCGCCGGGAATGATCGAATGGGGCACCGATACGAGCCGCACCATTGGCGACATCATCTTTTCCGGCAACGCGCAAAAATTCCGCGACATCCGCTGGATCTTCTCGCATGCCGGCGGCACGATGCCGTTCCTGATCGAGCGCTTTGTCCGCCAGCCGCTGCTCGATCCGAAATCGAAGCCCATGGTGCCGGAGGGTACGCTCGCCGAACTGACGCGCTTCTACTACGACACCGCGCAAACCTCGAACAAGGCGGCGATGTCGGCATTGGCGGCGATCATTCCGGCCTCGCAGATCCTGTTCGGCACCGACTTTCCCCTGCGTACCGGCATCGATCACGTGAAGGGATTGCGGAGCGCCGGCGTCTTCACCGACGCGCAGATCATGGATATTGAGCGCGGCAACGCGCTGAAACTGTTGCCGCGGCTTGGGGCCTGACCACTGGCGCGCGGCCGGGAAGGCCAGCGCCCCTGAAATCGCGGCCCGCGTTAAGAAGGACGGTTGTCACGCCATGTCCGATGCCCGGTCCATCGCCGACGATCCAGAAGCCATTCGCGCCCGCGCGATGGAGACGCTGTTCGAGCGGCTGGAAAGCCTGTGCGAAGGCGCGATCGCGATCGATCGCTCCGGGCGTATCGTCTATGTCAACGAGAAATATCTTCCCTCCCTCGGCCTCAAGCACGCTTCGCAAGCGCTCGGCCGCCCGATCGAGGAGATCATCCCCAACAGCCTGATGCGTCGCGTCGCCGAAACCGGCGAGCCGATCCTGCTCGACATCATGGAACTCGGCCGCGAGCAGCTCGTGGTCACGCGCATGCCGATCGAGGATGAGAACGGCAACGTGATCGGGGCGATCGGATTTGTGCTCTACGACCGACTCGAAAACCTCAAACCGCTGATCGCGCGGGTGGAGCATCTCGAAAACGAGCTGCGCATCGCGCGGAGGCAATTGTCGCAAGTCCGCACCGCGCGCTTTACCTTCGACGACTATGTCGGCAGGAGCGAGGGCATCCACCGCGCCAAGGAACTCGCCGCCCGCGCGGCGCGGCAAATGTGACGGTGCTCCTGACCGGCGAAACCGGGACCGGCAAGGAATTGCTGGCCCAGGCGATCCACAATGCCTCTTCGCGCGCCGACAGACCCTTCGTCAGCGTCAATGTCGCCGCCATTCCGGAAACGCTGGTCGAGGCAGAATTCTTCGGCGCCGCGCCCGGGGCCTATACCGGCGCCGAACGCAAGGGCCGCGACGGCAAGTTCAAGAGCGCCGACGGCGGCACGCTGTTTCTCGACGAGATCGGCGACATGCCGCTGCAATTGCAGGTCAAGCTGTTGCGCGTGTTGCAGGAGCGCGAGATCGAGCCGCTCGGATCGGACAAGCCGGTCAAGGTCGATGTCCGTATCATCGCCGCGACCAATGTCGATCTCGAAAAACGGGTGAAAGAAGGTTCGTTCCGCGCCGATCTCTACTACCGCCTCAACGTGCTCTCGATCGCGCTCCCACCATTGCGCCAGTGCATCGCGGACCTGGAGGAGATCAGCGCGCGGCTGCTCAACGACGTCGTCATCTCCGGCGCCTACCCGAACGCCCGCATCACGCCCTCCGGGCTGTCCGCGCTTTCACATTATGGCTTGGCCCGGCAATGGCCGGGAATTGCGCAATATCCTGGAACGCGCGCTGATCCTATCCGATTCAGGCCGGCTGACCGGCGACGATTTTGCCCATATCCTCCCCGTTGGCCACATCGGCAAGGCACCGGCACAGGCGAGGCCCTCGGGCGCGGTCGTGCCCTACGCCGAGGCGGAACTGGCGTTCGAAAAGCAGACCCTCGAACACGCGCTTGAGGCCGCCAATGGACAAATTTCGGAAGCCGCCAGAATGCTCCGCATCTCGCGCGCGACCTTCTACAAGAAGCTCGCGAAATTCGGCTTGAGCGCGTCGCCGCCTGTCTAACTTTTGCGACAAAGGGCGTCTCAAGTCTTGGAATCCAGGCAACGCCGCACCACGCCCTGCTCCGGCGTCCGCCGCCTAAACCGACGATTTTTCAGGCGCTTTGCGATAGCGCAAAGCGTTGGCGCGGACTTTGCTCTGTTCTTGGGCCACGCAAGGAAAATGCGGAAGATCAGGGAGGGACCAGACGGGCTTTCTTAGTTGAGCTCGCCTCGTCGCCCTTCGATAGGAAAACGGGGGGAAGCGTAAAATGACCAGCCAGACAATGACCGGCGTGAGCGGACCTGCGCAGACATCGCATGTCAAGGTAGCCACCGCGAGCCTGATCGGCACCGCAATCGAGTGGTACGACTTTTTTCTGTACGGCACGGCCGCCGCACTGATCTTCAACAAGCTGTTCTTTCCGACCTTCGATCCGATGGTCGGCACCCTGCTGGCGTTCGGCACCTATGCGCTCGGCTTCATTGCGCGCCCGCTGGGCGGGCTCGTCTTCGGCCATTACGGCGACAAGATCGGCCGCAAGACCATGCTCTATCTGACATTGCTGATCATGGGCGTCGCGACGGCGTTGATCGGCGTGATACCGACCTACGATACGCTCGGCACGTGGGCGCCGATCCTCCTGATCACCTGCCGCCTGGTCCAGGGCTTTGGCCTTGGCGGCGAATGGGGCGGCGCCGTGCTGATGGCGGTCGAACACGCGCCCGAAAACAGGAAGGGCTTTTACGGCAGTTGGCCGCAACTCGGCGCGCCGCTCGGGCTCGTGCTCGGCACGCTGGTGTTCTCGGTCGTGTCCTCGTTCCTGACTGATACGCAGCTCTATGCGTGGGGCTGGCGCCTTCCGTTCCTGTTCAGCATCTTCCTGGTCATCGTGGGCTTGTGGATCCGCTTCACGATCGCGGAATCGCCGGAGTTCCAGAAGGTCAAGGACAAGAAGGAAGAAGTGAAAATGCCGATCCTCGACGCGATCCGGCTTTATCCGAAGAACATCCTGCTGGCGATGGGCGCGCGTTTCGCGGAGAATGGCTTCTTCTACATCTATGCGACCTTCGTCCTCGCCTACGCAACGCAGGCGCTCGGCATGAACCGGCAGGACATCTTAAACGGCGTATTGATTGCCGCTGCCATCGAAACCTTCACGATTCCGGCCTTCGGCGCCCTCTCCGATTCTACCGGACGCCGGCCGGTCTATATTTTCGGCGCGATCTTCTCGGCGGTGATGTCGTTCCCGATGTTCATGCTGCTGGCGACGAAAAACCCGCAGCTTAGTTGGATTGCCATCGTTCTCGGTCTCGCCGTCGGCCACGCCGCGATGTACGGCCCGCAGGCAAGCTTCCTCTCCGAACTGTTCGGCACCAAAGTGCGCTACAGCGGCGTCTCGCTCGGCTACAACCTCGCTTCGATCTTCGCCGGCGCGCTGTCGCCCCTGATCGCCACCGGACTGATGACCGCCTACAGGCCGCAGACATGGCCGATCTCGGTCTATATGATCGCCCTCGCGATCATCACCATCGTGTCGGTCTACTTCGCCACGGAGACGCGAAAAGCCGCGGCGTAGAACCGAAAAATCGAGGAGCAAGGCAGTGAGTCAGCACCCCGCACTGCCCTATCTGCGCCTGTCGGAGAAGGGCAAGGTGGTCACCCCGGCTGAGGCCGTCCGCCTGATCCGCGACGGCGACACGGTGGCCACCGGCGGCTTTGTCGGCATCGGTTTTGCCGAGGAAATCGCGCTCGCGCTGGAGGCGCTTTACCTCGAGAACGAGGGCGACGCGCCCTACACGCAAGGCAAGCCGAAAAACCTCACCCTCGTCTATGCCGCGGGCCAGGGCGACGGCAAGGACCGCGGCCTCAATCACTTCGCGCATGACGGGCTCGTCAAGCGCGTGATCGGCGGCCATTGGGGTCTGGCGCCGAAACTGCAGCAGCTCGCCATCGCCAACCAGATCGAGGCCTATAACCTGCCGCAAGGAGTGATCACGCATTTGTTTCGCGACATCGCCGCGCGCCGCCCTGCGCACATTACCCGCGTCGGCATCGGCACCTTTGTCGATCCGCGCCATGGCGGCGGCAAGCTCAACGCCCGCACCACCGAGGACATGGTCGAGCTGATCACGATCGCCGGGCAGGAATGCCTGCTCTACAAGACCTTCCCCATCAATATCGGCATCATCCGCGCCACAACGGGAGATCCCGACGGCAACCTGACCATGGAGAAGGAAGCGCTGACGCTGGAGGCGCTGGCGATTGCGATGGCCGCGCACAATTCCGGCGGCCTTGTGATCGCGCAGGTCGAACGCGTCGCCGAGAGCGGATCGCTCAACCCCCGTCAGGTCAAGATACCCGGTATCCTCGTCGACTGCGTCGTGGTGGCGAAGCCTGAAAACCACTGGCAGACCTTCGGCACGCAATATAACCCGGCCTACTCCAGCGAGATCCGGGTACGTGCCGGCTCGCTGCCGCCGCTGCCGATGAGCGAGCGAAAGATCATCGCGCGTCGCGCGGCGTTCGAGCTGAAGGCCAACAGCGTCGTCAATCTCGGCATTGGCATGCCCGAAGGCATCGCCGCGATCGCCAATGAAGAGAAGATCATCGACCTGATCACGCTGACGGCGGAACCCGGCGTGATCGGCGGCATCCCCGCAAGCGGAATCGATTTCGGCGCCGCGATCAACACCCAGGCCGTGATCGACCAGCCCTATCAGTTCGATTTCTACGACGGCGGCGGCCTCGATGCGGCGTTTCTCGGCCTTGCCCAGGTCGACCGCGCCGGCAATCTCAACGTCAGCAAATTCGGCCCCAAGCTTGCCGGCGCTGGCGGCTTTATCAACATCAGCCAAAACGCGAAGAAAGTCATTTTTGTCGGCACCTTCGGCGCCGGACGGTTGCGTATCGCGCTCGCGGGCGGCAAGCTCTCGATCCTGGAGGAAGCCGAGGCGCGAAAATTCGTCGGGGCCGTCGAGCATGTGACGTTCAGCGGGGCCTATGCGACCGCGCGCGGACAGCCCGTGCTCTATGTCACCGAGCGCTGCGTGTTCACCTTGAGGCCGGATGGGCTCGAACTTCTCGAGGTCGCGCCCGGCATCGATATCGAGCGCGACATCCTGCGGCTTATGGATTTCAAGCCGGCGATTCCGCACGATCCGGCGTTGATGGACGCGCGCATTTTCCGCGAAGGGGTGATGGATCTGCGCGAAGACATGGTCTCCATTCCGCTTCCCCAGCGCTTCACCTATGACGAACAACAGAACCTGTTCTTCGTCAATTTCGAGCGCTTCGTGGTGCGCTCCAGCGCCGACATCAAGGCGATCGAAAGGGCCGCGGAAGAAAAGCTCGCCCCGCTCGGCCGGCGCGTCTACGCCATCGTCAACTACGACAATTTCTCGATACCGCCCGATCTGCTCGACGAATATTCGGCGATGGTGCGATCCCTCACCGACCGCTTCTATTCCGGCGTCTCGCGCTACACCACGTCAGGCTTCCTGCGCATCAAGCTCGGCGAAGCGCTCGAGAACCGCGGCGTGGCACCGCATATCTTCGAAAGCGCCGACGAGGCCAAGTCGGACGCGGACAAGGAAAGCGGGCCGCGCTAGGGCGTGAACGCAACAATCCAGAGGCTCGTGGCACGTCCGCTTTGGCGCGCTCTGCGCTCTAGTTGGGCACCGCGGCACTTTCCGCAACGCGCCGCCAGCCGAAAAAGCGCGGAGCCCGTGGCTACGCAATTGCCCTTCCAGTTAAGCCGTTTTACGATCCAAGGGTCGGGAGGTCCAATGGCTGGCGACCTGCGTCGATTAGCGGCAATCGTTGCAGCCGATGTAGTCGGCTATTCCCGCCTCATGGGTCGGGACGAGAGCGGCACCGTCGCGCGTCTGCGGGAGCACCGCACGCAGCGCCTGGAGCCTGTGGTAGCCCGTCGCCGTGGCAGATTGGTCAAACTCACGGGCGACGGGGCGCTGGTAGAGTTCCCGAGTGCAGTGGATGCTCTTGGCGCCGCTATCGAATTTCAGCAGGCCATGACGGACGCCGACAAGGATCAGCCCGAAGACACCCGAATCGTCTTCCGTATCGGCCTGCACCTCGGTGACCTGATCGTGGATGGCGATGACCTCTACGGTGACGGCGTGAATGTAGCTGCCCGCCTGGAAGCGGAAGCGCCGCCCGGTGGGATCGTCATCTCGCGCACCATTCACGAGGCGGTGGCGGGCCGGCTTAAGGCCCGCTTCGAGGATCTCGGCAATCTCGCGCTCAAGAATATAGAACGACCTGTTCAGGCGTTCGTCGTGAAATGGGATGACGCAGACTGGAAAGTCAAAGCTTTCTCAGACATTGCTGCGCCAGTGACCGCCTCCCCATCCTTGACCGTAGATGTTCCACTGGAACTGCCCGACAAACCATCGATCGCAGTGCTGCCGTTCCAAAACATGAGTGGCGATCCGGAACAGGAGTATTTTGTCGATGGCTTGGTCGAGGAAATCATCACTGCATTATCGAGTTTCAAATCGCTGTTCGTGATCGCGCGCAACTCGTCATTTTCGTACAAGGGGAAATCTCCCGACATCCGGCAAGTAGGGCGCGAACTCGGTGTGCGCTACGTGCTGGAGGGCAGCATCCGAAAGTCGGCGAATCGCGTGCGTTTGGCGGCGCAGCTCATCGACACCCAGACCGGGAATCATATCTGGGCTGAACGCTACGATCGTGTGTTGGAAGACGTCTTCGCAGTGCAGGAGGAGGTCACTCAGGCCATCGTGGCCGTCATCGCACCACAGATCGACTCGGCGGAGCAATCCAAGGCCACCCGACGACGCCCGGACAACCTAACTGCCTACGAAATCGCGCTTCGGGCATGGGTTCATGGATGGGAGGGACTGGGCAAACTGGATCAACCACTCATCGAACAGTCAATTCTGGAGGCTCGCAAGGCGCTGTCGATCGATCCGAACAGCGTGCTGGCACTGCGTGCGCTTAGCCGTGCCTATGGGATTTCCGTGCTCCTTCAGATGGCGGCGGATCGGGAGCATGCCATTCGGGAAGCCCTGTCAGCGATCGCGCATGCAATCGAACTGGACGCCAACGATCCATCTCTTTACGCGCAGCGAGCGATGATCCCTATCTTTGGCACGCTGCTTGATCGCTATCCCGATGCGCTGAGGGATGCACGCCATGCCCACGAGATGAACCCCAACGATGCGCACGTGCTGCGAATTCTTGGTGTCGTTGAGACTCATGTGGGTGAACACGAGCAGGCGATCAAACACTTACTTCAGGTCTTGCGGTTGACCCCTCGCGATCCCTATAGCTATCAAACCTACAATCAACTGGCGTTCGCGAGTTTTGGCGCAAAGCGATATGCTGAAGGAATCGATTGGGCTACCCGGGCGCTCAACGAGATGCCCCGGCATTTAGCGGCAAATGGCAACCGCGTGCTTTGTCTCGTCGGCGCAGGCGAGATCGACAAGGCGAAGGCAGCATTCGATGCAGCCTACGGCCTGGCACCGGAATACTTCAGAACAAGGTTGGAGGGCGAGGGTTTCTCGATACTCGCCAGACCTGAAGATCGTAAGCGAAATATCATATTCCTGCGCATTGCCGCTGGCCTCGAAGACCCAAGCGCAGCGGACGCGCTATGATGAGGGATCCGAGGCCAAGCTCGCTCCGCTCGGGCGGCGCGTCTACACCGACCGCTTCTATTCGGGCGTCTCGCGTTACACCACGTCAGGCTTCCTGCGCATCAAGCTTGGCGACGCGCTCGAGAACCGCGGCGTGGCGCTGCATATTTTCGAAAGCGCCGACGAGGCCAAGTCGGACGCGGACAAGGAAAGCGGCCCGCGCTAGGCAGCCGGCCGCTCGCGGGCCTCATGGTTCGAGACGCGCGGCGTCGCCGCGCTCCTCACCACGAGGGTTCGCAACACCATTCTAATGCGGATATTAGAACCTCATCCTGAGGAGCGCGCACTTTGCGCGCGTCTCGAAGGATGAGGCCTCAAGCGTCGTGTCAGCCTACTTCGCTTCGTACACCGCCCAGCGTCCCGGTCCCGCCACGAAATAGAGCAGGAAGATGAAGCAATAGAGGATCGCGGCATCGCCGCCGTTGAGAATCGGGAAGAAGTTCTTCGGCAAGTGGGCCATGAAGTAGGCGACCGCCATGTCGCCGGCCAGGATGAAGGCGACGGGCCGGGTGAGAAAGCCGACCGCAAACAGCGCGCCGCCGACCAGCTCGATCACGCCCTGAAACCACAACAGCGTGCCCATTTCGGGCTGAGCCATCGTGGTATGCGGAAACCCGAGCAGTTTCGCGCTGCCATGCTCGAGAAACAACAGACCGATCACGATGCGAAGGATGCTCAGCGTTTCCGGCCAATATTTACTGACGCGATCAAGAGACATCGATAACTCCCCCAAATGTAAGAACAAGGGCCAGCGCCCACACCTGCCTACCATAACCTGCCGTTCGGCCGATGTGCAGTCATGGGCGGTTCGCCAGCGCAAAAATCAAGTGCTTGATTTACAACGTCTTGCCGTGCTGTCACGCCGTTGTGACAGAAAATGACGACCTGCGCCTCAGATCGTGGCCCGGGCCAGGTCAAGACTGCGATGCAGGTAACCCGCGGCAGGCCGTCAAAGTCGAAGAGCCCGTTTGATCTGCCGCAAGATTCCGCCGCTGAAATCTGATGTTCTAGTGCGGTGAAGATCCCTCCCCGGGATCGTCGCGCTCTCGGGTGACTACCCCCCTAGCTCACCCGACCGACCTTTGGATGCTCCTGGTCCCCATGCCGGGAGCATCCACCCTTCCCGAGCCGGCTTGCGGTTCGTCCGGATCCTGAACCAGCCAGCGTGCGATGTTGGGCCATGCGTGGCTTAGCACCTCGGTGCCGAGGAACAGGCTTAAGTGACCGCAAGCTTCGGTCATCTTCACCAGATGTTCAGGCGCCGTTCCGACCAATCGCGCCACCGCGAACAATTGATCGACCGAGACGACTTCGTCGCGGCTCCCCGCCAAAAGACAGATCGGCGCGGAGAGCTTCGATAGATCGATGCTTTGCCCAAGTGCAACAAAGCGCCCTTCGGCAATCAAATTCTGCTTGAACAGCCAGTTGACGACCTGCAGGAAGAAACTGCCGGGCAGGTCCACCGTCTCGGCGTGCCATCGCCGGAACCGCTCGCGGAGCTCAACCCGCCGCGCCGGATCAACAGTCCCGGAAAATTGCAGCGTGACGTCGGCCTCATCGGGCCCGTGCGAGACACCCCACAGGCCGAGCATTTGCTGGCCGTGCACGATGCCTTCGCCAAGCCGCACCACCTCGTGGAACATCCGCAACGGAACATCGGCGGCGAAGTGCGACAATGGCGAGGTGGCGGCTGAAATGTCGACGGGGGCGCCGACCAGCACCAGCCGTCGCACTTTTTGCGGAAATCGCGCGGCATAGACCAGCGCCAGCCAGCCGCCCTGGCAAAGTCCGATCAGGTCGACCGGCGGCGCAAGCTCGTCCACCGCGACGTTGAGATCGGCAAGATAATTGTCGATCGTGAAGTAACGCGTCTCCGGCGTCGCGGACCGCCAATCCGTGACATAAACGCGCGACGATCCGTTCTGGATCAGCCTTTCAACCACGCTGTGGCCGGGCGCAAAATCGGCAACAGTCGCCCCATGCAGCGCGTAAGGCGCACAGATGAGCGCGGCAGGCCCGTGGTCGGCTCGGCTCGAAAAATTCCGCAGCCGCATCGAGCCGAGTTCGAGCGCGATCGTATTTGCGGTCGTCCAGGGAAATGAGCAATCGCGGGATGGAGCTGGCTTGGCCGGCGGCAGCAGGCTTTCAAACAGCCGATAGTTGGCGTGCGCGATCTGTGTCGCCGCCGCCAATGGCCACGCAAGGAAAGCTTCGAGCGGCGATGCCGGCCGCTCCGAAGCAGGTCGTTGCTCGTCCTGGTCACGCATCGAACTTCAATAACCGATCGGTTCAAACCCCAAAAGGATATGTGTCCGGCAGCCCCTTCACTTCCGCGGTATCGAGCGGGGTCACGGCTTTTGTGGTATCGAACCACACATATTCGTCAAATTGCTGCGGCAGATTGGCGCGGAAGTAGTGGCTCGCCATCTCGGTTTCGGGCCGGTAGATCACGCCGATCGCCCGCTCCAGGCGTTCTTTGGCAAGACCGTCCGGGCCGCATAAATCGTCGCTCCGGCCGCGCAGGCCGAGCATGAAGCGGGCATGGCCGGTCGCATGACACAGCCGTTCGTAGCTGTTGGCAAGCGACGGCCGGATGTCCTTGATTTCCATCGGACCATCCCAGGCCGAGGCGGCTGCGACTGTGCCGGAGTGGGTGCCGAACCCGACCAGGTAAGCCTTGTCGCCGAACTCCCTGCGGCAGAGCTGACCGATATTATGCTCGCCGCGGGCGGCTATCTCGGTCGCTCCTGCATTGCCGACATGCGAATTATGCGCCCAGACCACGGCTTTGCTGTCCGGGCCGTGAAAGGCCAGCAGGTTCTTCAGAGTCTCAAACATATGATTGTCGCGCAGGTTCCAGGATGCGCGCGAACCGTAATACATGATACGGTAATAGCGCTCCGCATTGGCAATCAGCCGCGCATTCTGCTCGGCGTCGAGAAAGCGCTCGCCATCATGCTCGGCATAGGCGCGCCGCTTGGCCAACAGATCGGTCAGCGCACGCACCACGTCGGCTTCACAGGTCGGATAGGAGCCGGTCAGCGCCGCATGGCCATAGGTCGCGGGATCGCGCTGCCATGGCGTGAGACAGCCATAGCGTTCGCGGGCAACTCTCGCCGACTTGGGATCGACCTCGTCGAGATAGTTCAGGACTGAGCGGATCGAGTCGTAAAGGCTGTAGAGATCGAGCCCGTGAAAGGCGACGCGCTTGGTCTTTTCCACGGTGCCGTTGTGTTTGCGCAACCAGCTCACGAAATCCCGCACCTCGGTGTTTCGCCACATCCAAGTCGGGAATCGCGCAAAGGCGGTCCATTCCGACGGCGGGTACTGAAAGTGCCGCACATAATGGTCGACCCGGGCGGCATCCGGCCAATCCGCTTCGATCGCCACAAAGCGAAAGCCCTTCTCGACGATCAGCTCGCGCGTGATGCGCTCGCGCATCCTGTAGAATTCGCTGGTGCCATGGGTCGCCTCGCCGAGCAGCACGATGCGCGCGGAGCCGATCCGCTCCAGCAGCGGATTGAGATCGGCCTTTTCAATCGACGGAAACGATTCGGCGGCATCGGCGAGTTTCCGGACCAACACCTCCTCATCGCGCGCGGCCGGCCGCAACATGCGGCGCTGGGCCGCGCGGCCATCGTCCTTCGCAAACCACCCCTCTTCGCCGATCAACGGAACAAAGCGCACGTCTGCGATATCCTCGCTGAGAAATTCCTTCGCCGAAATCCTGGTGACGCGAACCAGTTCTTGCGTTCGCTGATCCGCACCGACTGGAATCACGAGCTTTCCGCCGATTTTCAACTGATCCTTGAGCGATTCCGGAACCTGCGGCCCACCGGCGGCGACGACGATGGCATCAAAGGGCGCATGTTCAGCCCAGCCCCTGGTGCCGTCGCCATGCAGGACATGGACATTGTCGTAGCCAAGCTCGGCCAGGGTCACTGCTGCCTGCTCGGCGAGCGGGCCGAGGCGCTCGACCGTGTAGACTTGCGCGGCGATCTCCGACAACACCGCGGCGGCATAGCCGGAACCGGCGCCGATCTCGAGGACTTTTTCGCCGCCCTTGAGCATCAGGGCCTCCGTCATGAAGGCGACAATATAGGGTTGGGAGATCGTCTGCTCGCCGGCGATCGGAAGCGGCGAATCCTCATAGGCAAATTCGCGAAGATTTTTCGGCAGGAACAATTCACGCGGCACCTTGCGCATCGCCTCAAGCACAAGCTCGTCCTGCACGCCGCGTGCGGCAATGTTGCGCTCGACCATCTTGGCCCGCAGCGAAGCAAACGAGTTAGCTACGCCGGAACGGCCATCCTTCGATGCCGGCAATCCCATGACGGTCCTCCAGCCCTATGATTTAAGTCATGCTAGCCGTGCGGATTCGCTCATCATTGATCGACATCAAGTGCATCGGCGCACGGTGCCCTTCAGGCAACCGCCTTCGGTGCCGGAGACTTTTCGACCTCGCGCGGACCAGCCGGGCGCAATGGTGCGAATTCTTCTGCTGTGAGTGTCTCCCGCGCGATCAGCAGCGCAACGCCGGCATCAAGGTCGGCGCGTCGCTTTTCAAGGATGGCGCGCGCGCAAGCACCGCCCGCTTCGATCAGATCGCGCACCGCGACGTCGATCTCGCGGCTCGTCGCCTCGGCCGCGCTGACCACCGTATCCTGCATCGTCGGCAGGAACGTCTGCGGCCGCGGCGCATAGGTCCGCTGGCCGACAGTGGCGTCCATTCCGTATTTTGTGACCATCTCGACGGCGATTTCCGTGGCCCGCTGCAGATCGTCGGCGGCGCCGGTCGAAATGTCGCCATCGAAGATGAGTTGCTCGCAGGCGCGGCCTCCCATCAGCACGGCGATCCGGTTCTTCAGTTCGCTCGCGGAAAGCAGAAAGCGGTCCTCGGTCGGGCGCTGCATGGTGTAACCGAGCGCGCCGACGCCGCGCGGAATGATCGATACTTTCTGCACCGGATCGACCCCGGGAAGGCTTGCCGCGACCAGCGCGTGGCCCATCTCGTGATAGGCGACGCGCCGGCGCTCTTCCTTGCCGAGCACCCGGCTCTTCTTTTCGATGCCGGCGACGATCCGTTCGATCGCGAGCGTAAAGTCGTCGAATGAAACCTCGTTGGCGTTGCGCCGGGTCGCGGCGATAGCGGCCTCGTTGATAAGATTGGCGATGTCGGCACCGGTGAAGCCGGCGGTAAGCGCGGCGACCTTGTCGAGATCGACGTCGTTGCCGACGGTGATCTTGCGGATGTGTACCTTGAGGATCGCGATGCGGCCGCTCTTGTCGGGGCGATCGACCAGCACCTGCCGGTCGAACCGGCCTGCGCGCAACAGCGCGGGATCGAGGATTTCGGGCCGGTTGGTGGCCGCAAGCAGGATGACACCCAGACTCGGATCGAAACCGTCGAGCTCGGCGAGAAGCTGGTTGAGCGTCTGTTCCTTTTCGTCATAGCCGCCGAAGGCGCCGGGCGAACGGCTGCGCCCGAGCGCATCGAGCTCGTCGATGAAGATGATGCAAGGTGCGGCTTTTCGCGCCTGCTCGAACAGATCGCGCACGCGTGCAGCCCCAACGCCGACGAACATCTCGACGAATTCGGAGCCGGAGATCGAGAAAAAGGCGACGCCGGCTTCGCCGGCAACCGCCCGCGCCAGCAGCGTCTTGCCCGTGCCGGGCGGGCCGACCAGCAGAATTCCCTTCGGCACATGGGCGCCGAGGCGGCCATAGCTCTTGGGATCCTTCAGGAAGGACACCACTTCCTGCAGCTCGAATTTCGCTTCCTCGACGCCGGCGACGTCGGCGAAGGTCACCTTGGTGTCCTTTTCGACGTAGACCTTGGCGCGCGATTTTCCGATCGACATCAGCCCGCCAAAACCCTGACGATCGGCGAGCTTTCGGCCGAGAAAGACCCAGATCAGGTAAAACATGAAGGCCGGAATGACCCAGGACAGGATCGTCTGGAACACCCCGCCGGACGGCACGCCGGTCACGGTGACGCCCTTGGCTTCCAGCTTTTGCGCAAGCTGCGGATCGACGCGCGCAGTGATAAAGGCCGACTTTCCGTCCGGCAACTTTTCCTTCAGCTTGCCCTGGATGGTGTCCTGGCCAACGGCGACCTCGGCGATATTGCCTTGCGAAAGGAGCTGCTCGAATTGGCTGTAGGGAATGGTGTCGACCGTGTTGTAGGTCGCAAGCGCCCATTGCATCACCAGCATGCCGATCGCGGCCGCGATCATATAGCCGATCACAACCGACTGTTTCCGCGATGAGGGATCATGCTCCATCCTGTCCTCCGGTCACGCAACCCTGGTTTCATCGGCAGCCGACGGTAACCCGTGGTGGCTTTATAGCGGCGGCGGAACTTAACCGCTTGCTCTGGATCAATCCGCAAGGTGCAGCCCGGTTCATTGTTTTGAGCTGTCGGCCGAGCGGGAACAGACGGCCGGAGCCCGAGAAACGAAGGGAGGCTCGCTTGCCCTATGCATCGGTAGAAGACCTGCCCGCTTCCGTTCACAACCACCTCCCTGCACATGCGCAGGAGATTTATCGGAGCGCTTTCAATAACGCCTGGGTCGAATATGCGAGCCGCGGGCCGGCGCAACGCGAACAGCTCGCTCACCGCGTCGCCTGGGCCGCCGTCAAACGCAAATATGAGAAGGAAGGCGATTTCTGGCTGCCGCGCGACGATTTCTAGAGCATGATCCGGAAAAGTGGACACCGGATTTCCGAAAGGATCATGCTCGGCATTTCAGTCCGCCCTGGCGCGCTCCAGTATCTCAAGCGCTCTCGCATCGCCCTTGGCGTGGGCATCGTCGATGTAGGCGATCAGCAGTTCCGCGAGCGTCGCGTAGTCCCATAATTTGAGGTCGGCGGGGTCGAGCCAGCCGCTGAAATATTCGTCGAGATAGCCGCGCGTGGCGTCATTGGCTTCGGTCCAGCTCGGTCCGGCGAGATTGGAGGGGTCTGCATCCCAATGGCAAATGACAAAGCCTTCCGCCGACATTGCCAGAATCCACCGCCCGTCCTTCGGGGCTTCGCTTAGCGGGCGCAGGGATTGGCCAATCTGTTTCAATACGCGCTCAACATGGCCCGACATTCGACGCTTCCGATTTTCGCAAGGGAGATTCAGCGCAAAGAAGATGCCAAAAAACCGGCCGTGGCCTCCTGTTCCACAGGGGCGTGGTTCAAGTATGGCGAGATCGGAGCGTGGGTGTGACGGCACGGACCTCCCGCGACGCGCTCGTTGCGCGCTAGGCGTCGCCTTGCTCGCATCGCGCGAACGTTCCACACAACTCTCGTGAGCTCAAACCCGTTCCCCCGGCTGCGTACGGGCGCGGGCGATTTGCCGCGAGGGGATGCCTCCCGAATAAATTGATCTGAATCAAAGAAGGTCAGGCGAACAACGGCCCCGCTGATGGCTGCCGGCCGAGTGATTCGGCAAATCACGGAGCAACATCATGGGCAGCGCGTATTTATCCAAACCGCCGCGTACCCTGCGTGCAGCATGCCGCGACCTTGCGGCGACGAATCCGGGGTTCGTCGCGCGGCAATGCGAGACCTGCGCAAACCGCGCGCTCTGCGCACTTTACGATGGGATCGAGCGCGACCGTCCCGGCGCAGCCGAGATGGCGTGCCCCTCACATCGACCCGGTTGCCCGGGGCCAGCGGGCGCGATGAAGAAAAGCGGGCTTCGGGGGCACTAGCTTTCGCTGTGCCCCGGATTGCCGAGCACGCCGCTACACGAGCTTCACGTTCTTGAGCGGCAGGCTGCGAACCGGTTTTCCCGTCGCGGCATGGATCGCGTTGAGCACCGACGGCGCCATGACAGAGATGGTCGGCTCGCCGATGCCGCCCCAGAAGTCGTAGGTCGGCACCAGCACCACCTCGACCTTCGGCATCTCGGCAAGACGCATGATCTCGTAGGTGTCGAAGTTGAGAGACGTCATGCGCCCCTTGTCGACCGGCATTTCGCCGTAGAGCGTGGCGGTGAGGCCGTAGGCCACCGATCCCTGAATCTGGGCCTCGATCTGGCCGGGGTTGACGGTGTGGCCGGAATTCACCGCCACCACGATCCGATGGACCTTCAGCTTGCCTTGCGGGCTCACCGAGACTTCGGCGACCGCCGCCGAGTAGCTGCCATAGCCCATGAACTGCGCAAGTCCGCGATGAATGCCGGGAGGCAACGGCTTGCCCCATTCGGCCTTCTCCGCCACGGCATTGAGCACGGCGAGGTGCTTGGGATGGTTCTTCATGAGCGCGCGGCGAAACTCGAGCGAGTCCTTGCCCGCCGCTTTTGCCACTTCCTCGATGAAGCATTCGATGTAGACGGCGTTCTGGTTGGTGTTGACGCCGCGCCAGGGCCCGACCGGAACATGCGAGTTGCGCATCGCATATTCGATCAGGAGGTTCGGCACGTCGTAGCCCAACTGCGCGTCGCCGGGCGTCTCGTATAAGCCCTGCAACTGACGCATGTCCCTGCCCTCGACAATGCCCTTCTGATTGAGAAGAGCGTTGATCGACTGGCCGGAAACCCGAACATGCAGGCCGACGAGGTTGCCTTCGGCATCTAGCCCGGCCGACAGCTTGCACTGCGAGATCGGCCGATAGAAATCGTGCGCCTGGTCTTCCTCGCGGGTCCAGATCATCTTCACCGGCGTGTCGGGGAATGCTTTCGCGATCTCGACCGCCTGATGGACGTAGTCCTGCGTGCCGCCGCGCCGGCCGAAGCCGCCGCCGAGGTCATGGCGATGGATTTCGCATTTGCCGAGCGGAATCCCCGATGCCTCCGACAATGCCGCCAGCGATGCCTCGAGGTTTTGCGTCGGCACCCAGGCGTCCGCCCGGTCGGCCGAGAGCTTCACCGTGCAGTTCATCACCTCCATCGTCGCATGCGACAGGAACGGCGTCGAATAGACCGCCTCGACCTTCTTGGGGGCTTCGCTGATCGCCTTCAGCGCATCGCCGTTCTTGCGATCGCCGTTGGTGGCTGCCGCGTTGAGGCCCTCTTTCAGCATCTCGGCGATCGTCGCACTCGATTGCGACGCGTTTGGACCTTCGTCCCAGACGATCGGCAGCACATCGAGCGCCTTCTTGGCGCGCCACCAGGTATCGGCGACGACCGCGACCGCGCTGTCCTTCACCTTCACTACCTTCTTGACGCCTGGCATGCCGGCGACTTTGCTCTCGTCGTAACTTGCGAGCTTGCCGCCGAACACCGGGCAATCCTTGACGGCGGCGCAGAGCATGCCGGGCAGTTTCAGATCGATGGCAAAAATCTTGCTGCCGTCGAGCTTGTCGGCGGTGTCGAGCCGCTTCAGCGGCTTACCTGCGATCTTCCAGTCCTTGGGATCCTTGAGCTTGATCGACTTTGCATCGGGCGGCGTCAGCTTGGCGGCAGCGGAGGCGACTTCGCCGTAACGGATCGTGCGCTTGCTCGCGGCGTGGGTGATGACGCCGTTGGATACAGTGAGTTCTGCGACCGGGACGTTCCACTGGTCGGCTGCGGCCTGCAGCAGCATCATGCGGGCCACCGCGCCGCCGCGGCGAACGTAATCCTGCGAGGTGCGGATGCCGCGGCTGCCGCCGGTGCCCATTTCGCCCCAGGCGCGTTTGGAAGCGAGGTTGCGACCCGGCGTGACGCCTTCGGTCGTCACCTTGCTCCAGTCACATTCAAGCTCTTCGGCGACGAGCTGGGCAAGCCCCGTTAGCGTGCCCTGCCCCATTTCCGAGCGCGCGATGCGGATCACGCAGGTGTCGTCGGGCTTGATCGCGACCCAGACGTTGACTTCCGTCGCCGTCGCGCTGTCTGCCTGTGCTTCTTCGACGCCGTACGGCACATTCATCCCGAGCGCCAGGCCGCCGCCGGCGATCGCCGCCGAACCGACAATGAAGGTACGGCGCGAGAGTGAGGTGTTGTTTTCGAGGATCGTATTGTTCATGGCTAGCCTCCGCGACCGGTGGTGCCGACGCCGGCCGCGACATGCACGGCCTCGCGGATGCGCTGATAGGTGCCGCAACGGCAGATATTGGTCATCGCTTCGTCGATGTCCTTGTCGGTCGGCTTGGGATTCTTCTTGAGCAGCGCGGCCGCGGCCATGATCTGGCCGGACTGGCAATAGCCGCACTGGGGAACGTCGACCGCGGCCCAGGCCTTTTGCACCGGGTGCGATGCACCCGCCGACAGCCCCTCGATGGTGACGATGACGTCGGTTTCCTTGACGCTACTGAGCGGAATTTGGCACGAGCGCTGCACCTCGCCGTTGACGTGCACCGAGCAGGCCCCGCACTGGGCGACGCCACAGCCATATTTCGTGCCGGTCAGGCCGACATGCTCCCTGATCACCCAGAGAAGGGGCGTGTCGGCCTCCGCCGATACTTCCCTTATCGTTCCGTTGATGTTGAGTTTTGCCATATGCTTCCTCCGAAGGTCGAGCATAGCGGCGGGGCAAACCCTTGCCTATACCCTTGAAAGCAGATCAGGTTTGAGAACGCGCGTGGTTTGCCCTCCAGATTTGCGGTGCGGGATATGGGTTTGCCCCATGGAGGAAAACGGTTTGCTGTTGCCCATCATCTCGCCAGGCCGGCGGTATTTGGCAGAACGCCCTGCGGCAGGCGTAAACTGCCCGCCAACGACGTGGCTGACCCGCCCGACATGGCGCCAACGCCGTTCTGTCGGCTACGGAGCATATCCCTCAAGAACTGGCCTTTTGAACAGACTGGGTAGATCAAATGGTGAAGCAAAATGGCGCAGTCCTCCACGCACTATTCGCGCTAACAGATGGCGTTTCGGAGCAAGAGTTCTTCCCAGCGTTTGAGGCGTTCTATCAACACCTGAAAGACCGCGGCTTTGTGCACAATTGCCGCGTGATGCGACGTCAACCGCTTGAGGGATTCGGCGCCCCATTGCCGAGCTTCGACTACCACATCGAATTTGAATTCCTCAGCCTCGCGAAAGACCAGGCGTGCTACGATTACGTAATGGAGGACAAGGAGCCGGTTCGATCGCTACATCGCGCGATGAATTCGAAAGTAAGACACGGGTCTGCCTATTTTTTTCTGACGGTCCATATCTGATGACGCTCACGAGGCACCAGGCAAGCGGGAATTACCGAGCTTCTATTCGACCATCCTTGAGCTGATCTCGTCGAGCTGCGAGACAGTGGCGTGCAGGTTCTTTTGAACCTCGGCCAGCCCCTCCAGCAATTGCCTGATCTCTTTTCGCGAGAGGCTTTGAACGGCAGTGTCCACGACCTCGCGGGCCAGCGGAATAAGCTCAGCCTTGAGCGCCCGCCCCTTTGCCGTGAGATGCACGTGCCATTTGCGGCGGTCCTTCTTGTTTTGGACCCGCCGGACCAGTCCCTTCTTTTCCATGTTCAAGATCGCGCTCAGCGTGGTCGGCTCCATGGTGCCGACGCGACGGGACAACTCGCGCTGGTTGAGGCCATCCTCGTGCCACAGCGCGCGGAGGAAGTACCACATGCCGAGCGTGACACCGTGAGGCTCGATCTTCAACTGGAGGAAACGCTGCAAGGCGCGGTGGGTGGCGCGGACCTGATAGCCGACGCTTTCCGCAAACGGAAAATCCGCCGCATCGACGGCGGCCTTGCCACGCGCGCCCAAGCCGGCCTGTTTCCTCGTGGTCACTGGCGTCCTTCTCTGCCCGCCGGATGCGGCGATTGCACTCACATGCTACAGGCAAACGGCGGCTTGTGGGAAGCATCGGAATCGCGCGGCTTCGGCGCGCTTAAAGGGTTGCGCTATTCGCTTAGCAAGCTAAGTATCAGGCTTGCCATGCATGAGGGCGATATGGGTCTTGATCCCGAGGCGCGGGAGATGGTGCTGACGGTGCGGCGCAAATCCGAGATCGCCGACGGCGTGTTCCTGTTCGAGCTGCGCTCGCCCTCAGGCAGCGAGCTGCCGCCGTTCACGCCGGGCTCGCACATCACCGTGACTGCGCCATCGGGGCAGAAGCGCCGCTATTCGCTCTGCAATGAAGCTCACGAGCGCGACCGTTATCTCATCGCGGTGAAGCAGGAGAAGTCAGGCCGCGGCGGTTCGCTGAGCTTCACCCAAAGCGTGAACGAAGGCGATGCGATCGCCGCCGAGCCACCGGGTAACGACTTCGAGATGTCAAAGTGGGAACCGCAGCGCATCATCTTCATCGCCGGCGGCATCGGCATCACGCCGATCCGCTCGATGATTCTGCATTGCCTTCGACACGGCAAACCGAACTTCAAGCTGTACTACTTCACAAGGACGCCGGCGGACATGGCGTTTCGCGAGGAATTCGCCACGCGCGAATTTGCCGGCGGGGTCGTGCTCCATCACGACAATGGCGATCCCGATCAGGCCTACGATCTCTGGCCGGTGCTGGAAGAGCCGGGCGGCGCCCATCTTTATTGCTGCGGCCCGCGCGGCCTGATGGACGCCGTCCGCGACATGACCGGCCACTGGCCGGATTCGGC
>Ga0070733_10000379_pt1 | contig 37155 bp, 32 predicted proteins | sample Coa_R1_9_FD_66450 | JGI IMG/M metagenome (GOLD analysis project Ga0070733, IMG submission 66450) | Surface soil microbial communities from Centralia Pennsylvania, which are recovering from an underground coalmine fire - Coalmine... | ecosystem: Environmental > Terrestrial > Soil > Unclassified ... | reverse complement strand
TGGCTGGACGGTGTCATGCTGATCCTTCGAAATCCGTTGACATGGATTCCTTTATACGTTTTCATGCTATTTTGGACTTTGAAGTTTGACAGGGTCATAACCCTGAAATTTATTTGCTTTTCAATTGTTTGTTTTGCCATTACGGATTATAGTACGGCCCATTTCTTCAAACCATTTTTTGAACGTCTTCGCCCCTGTTATGATTCCGAAACCATGGGTATTATACGCGGCATCGTTGGTTGCGGAGGAAAATATTCTTTCCCCTCCTCCCATGCCTCCAACCATTTCGGTCTGGCCAGTTTCTGGTATTATTCGATTTATTTGCTGACAAATCGAAAATGGCGCTGGCTCTGGATATGGGCGTTTCTGATTTCTTTTGCCCAGGTCTACGTCGGTGTTCATTTCCCGCTTGACGTTGCAGGCGGTGCCGTTCTCGGAACAATTACCGGGTTTGGGCTCGCCAGATTATTCAGTGCCTGGATTGGATCGTTTCCCGCAAAGGCTTCCAAAAATTCTTCTCTAAGTTTGCACTAGGCATTCAATTATTATCATGGATAGTGCGTATGCAAAAGCAAACTTATATGCTGGCTGGACAGTTTGGCTGGACAAATGGTTTTACTGGCTTTTGCTTTTGGGGATTGTCGTAAACGCCAGCGGTTTATTACTTCCGGTAATGGAACCGGATGCTGCACTATACGCAACGATTTCCAAGACCATGGTTTTGTCAGGAGACTATATAAACCTGAAGGTTCAGGGAAAAGACTGGCTTGACAAACCGCATTTTCCATTTTGGATGACGGCTCTGAGCTTCAGGTTATTTGGAATAAACGGTTTCGCCTATAAATTGCCCGCATTTTTATTTTGGCTTGGCGGCGGGTATTTTATTTTCGCCTGGACAAAAAAACTTTACAATGTACAAACAGCGAGGTTGTCCGTGTTGGTTTATCTGGCGGTAGAACACCTGATCATTTCCAATAATGACGTTCGCGCAGAGCCCTACCTGACCGGGCTCATAGTTGCAGCTACCTATTTTTATTATAGAACATACAGGGAGAACAAATCGATATTTATAATACCGGGCTCCCTTTTTCTGGCTGCCGCTTTGATGACAAAAGGAATATTTATCGCAGCCATCGTAGCCTCCGGATTTATTGCTGAGTGGATAATTAAAAAAAAATGGAGCGAGTTCCGTAATCCACGGTGGTGGCTGGCCATTCTTTTACTTTTCATTTTCATAAGCCCGGAATTGATTTGCCTGTATATCCAGTTTGACCTTCATCCGGAAAAAATCCTTTATGGTCATACACATGTGTCAGGTATTCGTTTTTTCTTTTGGGACAGCCAGTTTGGCCGTTTTTTAAATACAGGACCCATCAAAGGAGAGGGCGACGTGTTGTTTTATACTCATACGCTGATGTGGAGTTTCCTTCCCTGGTCGGTTTTTGTCATTCTGATGATGCTGTCACGGATTAAAAACTTCAGCAGGCCCCCGGATTCAAATATGGATTATATAAATCCGGTTATTTTCGTAACCGGATTTATTATATTTTCCTTATCTCAATTTCAACTGCCTCATTATCTGAATATCCTGTATCCATTTCTATCCATCATGGTGTCGTCTTTTCTGATAAACCTGGATGACCGTGTTTATCATAAAACGATATTGTATGTTCAGAATATCTTATACTGTCTATTCTTCTTTTTCGCCTTCGCGCTGGCCATTATTTTCGGATTGCACAATTTGTTACTGATCGGTGCCGTACTCGCGACGCTGGCATTTTCCTTTTACCGCTTTTTCCCGGGGAATCAGTTAGTAAATATTTTTGGAAGATCCTTTTCAGCGGTTCTGGTTTTAAGCCTTTTCCTGAACACGTTGTTTTATCCTGAAATATTTAAATATCAATCAGGTATGAAAGCTGCATCATTCCTGAAAAAAAACAATATAACCGGGCCCGTTTATACTTTCAGGGAATTAGTTCCCGAATTTGCATTTGAATTTTATTCGGCACAACCTGTTTACCTGCTAAAACAATCCGATTTAAATAGCCTAAAAGGAAATATCCGGGTATTTGCGCCGAAAATTAAAATCGATTCATTGCGGAACGAGGGTTTCCTGATACAGGATACACTCACATTCCCGCATTTCCATGTTAGCAAATTGAACGGAACATTCTTAGACAGCCGTACCAGAGCTCAGGCCATTGACTCTTCGATGCTTGCCACCATTTTACCAAAGAGGATTTAAATTGAATAATGGTTGATGGAAATCAGCAAACAATTTATATCCACCTGTGAATGGGCCTGGTAAGACAGGTGGGACCACCTCCTCCTTTTACGCTTATTTCTTCACCCTGATATACACTTACTAGACAACCGGCATTTTCCAAATCAGCTTTTATTACGGGGTTCCCTTTCACCATTAAACATTCCCGCGGTGCCATTGCCAATACATTACAACCCATCGAGCCGAATTCCTCATCGGTTACTTCCAGCAACTGGTAACCCCGATCCAGCAGATGGTTTCGGAATACAATAGGCATTAGCGGGGAATAAACAACTGCCAGGTTGCTGTCTACAGGACTTAAAATAGACATCAGATGAAAAACATCAGCCTTCCCCTTATAATGCGGCAAAGGGACTATGATTACTTCAACACCCAATGGTTGCAGCAATGATTTCAATTGCGCGATCCCATCATCATTCGTACGATACGTATGACCGACGGCCAGCGTATGTTCGTCAAGCCACGCGACATCTCCACCTTCTACCGTTCCCGGGGCTTCAATGGTTCCCAGTATTGGGATCGCGTGTTTTTCAAACGCTTTTTTTTCTGCCAGGGGTTCATTGATTCTGGCTAGTTTCCCCATATTGCAAATAATCATTCCTTTGTTTGTTGGAATGGAAGCATCACGGCAATAGATAGAATCCATATTTACCGTTGGATCTTCGGGGAAAAAAAATAATTCGGCCCCGTGATTTTCTATCAGACTTTGAAAATATTTATATTCCTTCCGCGCATCAATCATGTCTGGTTTGCCAAGATAATTCAGTGACCGCCAGTATTGTTCCAAATGAGAATCGCTCACAAAGGCCTGTTGCACATTTTTAATGAACAGGGATTTTATTTTTCCAATTTCTGAATGACAGGTATAATTCATGTCATGTTTTTTTGTTCCATCGTATGATAACATAAAAAGGAAGTCCCGCGAGAATTAACAGAAACCCCCAATAGACTATTTCCTGACCCGATCCCGCAACTGCCCAAATGCAAAACAAAAAAGTAAGGGATGCAAGTATAATGGAACCAACCCAGCCGCCCGGTTTCAAATATTTTCTTTCCATGCGTATAATCATATAGGCCGCGGTTGAAAACAAATAAGGCACCAAAACAGTTAAGGTTGTAAGCATGATCAAAAACTTAAACTGTTCCACCAGCCCCTTTGTATAATTCATCGACATGAGAAGGGAAATCAGGACACTCGAAATAATAATACCCATGGCCGGAACACCTTTTTGATTCAGTTTCGCAAAAACCTCAGGGAATAATTTGTCTTTTGCGATGGCATAGGGCATTTGTCCCTGTATCAGTATCCAGCCATTCAATGCACCAAAAGCGGCAATCGCCACGCCGGCACTTACCCAGTAGCGTGCATTGCTTCCCCAGATAATAACAGCTGCATCTGCATAGGGCGTCACGGAATGTTGCAGATCTTTTCCGGGTATCATTCCCATGATACTCACACAGCTTATAATATAAATAAATGTTGTCAGCAGCATGCCCAGCATGGTGGCCCTGGCAATTGTCTTTTCCGGATTGGCAACGCTTCCCGAGGGCACCGTTGCACATTCTATTCCCAGAAATGCAAAAAAAGTATATGCCCCGGATGTCAGTATCGCAGAATAATCACTTACCCCCGTCGAATTGAAAGGCAGAAAATTTTTCACTTTGAATAAAAATAATCCCCCGACAGCGACTAAAACCAGGGGAACGATTTTAAGTATCGTGGTGACTAATTGCAATTTTCCTGTTGCTACAATGCCCATCGTATTTACCCATGTCAGAAACCAGATCGCAGTCAGTCCCGTGGCAACCGCAAGCAATGCATTCGTTGCCAGTGCAGGGAAGAAAGTGCTTAATGCGCCTACGAAAGAAACTGCGATGGCTGCATTCGTACACCAGGTGGAAATCCAGTATCCCCAGGCAACCAGGAAACCGGCAAAATCACCCAGCCCTTCCCGCGAATAAGCATATGGTCCGCCATCAGCCTTCGGTAACATTTTACTCAAATTGCTGAAAACTTTTGCAAGTAAAAAAGCACCCAGTGAAGAAAATACCCATCCTAATAAACTGATGCTGCCATAAGCTGCAAGTGCGGCCGGCATCAGGAATACACCGGCGCCGATCATATTGCCGACAACCAGCGATGTGGTCGTCCACAATCCTAATTTATCCTTTTGCTTTGGAGCATCGGCAGCAGCCCGGGAGTTTATCATATCGTTCGGGTAAGATACAATTTTAAAACTTCCACCCAAGACCGTTTACGTTCCCCCGATATTTTTGTTGCTAATATTTAAATGATTTATCCGGATGCGGAGGTGCCTGCGGAACATCCCTTGGATCTTTTTTTATTTCCGTCTTCAGGTAATCAATGGCAAATTCTAGTTGAGCATCCTTTCCTTTATATGTTTCATATGGAAGGTTGTCAACTTTTATGTCAGGGTCAACTCCGTGGCCTTCAATAAGCCATTTGCCTTCGGGACCATATACGCCATATTCTGCCGCACTGGCAATGCCATTATCGACCAGGGTGTTGTCAAAACTCAGCCATATCTCGCCTCCCCAGGTTCGTACCCCAATCACTTTACCCATTCCCAATCTGCGGAATCCTTCGCAGATGGCTTCTCCGTCAGAACCGGAAAACTGATCGCATAATATCACCATATGGCCTCTGAAGGCCAGGGGCATGTTCCAATAGGGACCACCATTCCGCCCCTGCCAGTACATCCAGGCCTTTCGTAATAATTTTTCCAATACCCAGCTGTCAATATTACCGCCGCCGTTATGCCTTACATCAAGAATTAATCCTTTCCTGTTGAACACCGGATAAAATTGTTTTACGAAATCATCCATATCGCGACCGGTCAGGGCCTTTAAATGCACGTACCCGATATCATTATTACTAGCATTATCAACTTTCCACCTGCACTCAAGTTCCCACTCCCCATATCTCAGAAGAAAATTATCTCTGGACGAAATCGGTTTTACAACCTGCTCATAGATCTTCATATGCCCATCGCGGAGATTTAGTTTTACCGGAACACCCACTTTATTGGCTAAAAGTTCAGCAATATTCTGAACATCCTGCACTGGCACATTATTAACTGCGGTTATAACATCTCCTGCTTTTATTTTCAATTCGGGTTTATTCAGTGGTGAAGAAATTTCCGGGTAATCAGGATCACTTTCATAAATATGTTCAATCTGTAATCCGGATGTCGTTTTTTTGAACGTTGCACCTAAAAAACCAATCGGTATCTGGTCGGGCGATACTCTTTTATCTCCTCCAACTACAAAAGTGTGCAGGGCCGATAATTCACCCACCATTTGGGAAATCAGGTCATCCAGTTCATCGCGGTCCGTGATTCTTTCCAGCAGGGGTTCATATCTTTTTTTTACTTCAGGCCAATCCACTTTATGCAAATCCCTGTCGTAAAAAAAATCACGCATCATCCGCCAGGCGTCAGCATACATTTCCTTCCAATCTTCGGTTGGATTAACAACAAAGTTCCAGTTGCTTAGTTCCAGTTTGGATTTGTCCACATCCACCTTCTGCCCGTTGGCATCTGCAATCACAAGTGTTTTATTTGTAAAACTGATCAGCACCTTTTTCTTATCAGCAGATAACCCAATGTCATCCACTGCTGTTGCAACTTCGGTGGGTTCATATTTTTTACTCTCCCCGATTTTAAGAGCGTACAGTTTTGAACTTTTTGGTTCATCCGCATTTCCACTTTCGAGCCAGTAAACGAAACCGTCGGCGATTTCCAAACCATTTATATCGGCACTTTTCACAGGCAGTGTATAAAGTGTGGCAGCAACTTTGGTCCAGTTAATATTACCAGACGCAAAGGGAGAAGATTTACCAGCCGGCTTCTGATTATTTTTTTCTGATGTATCGTTTACCGAAGCAGGATTATACACGCTGTCTGTTAACCACGAATCCTGCTGAAGGAATGGGAATTTCCCGGTGCTGTCCAGGGGTATCGCATAGATATTATTTGTTTTTGAATAATATGGCTCGGGTTGTCGCGCTCCCCAGGGCGAATTCACTTTTGTTTGCAAATTCCGTTCTGAAGTAAAATACAACCATTTGCCGTCCTTTGTCCACGAGGGACTGTAGCTATTCAGCCTTTCAGTTGTAACAGGTATCATTTTCATATCATGCATATCCACCACACAGATCTGCGTGTTTTGATTTTCCAATCCTCTGATAAAATCCATAAACCGGCTATTCGGTGACCAGCGAATCTGGCTGGTTCCTGCATATGAATCCTTGTATTCGAATTTTTGCTGACCTGTTGATATTTCCGTTATGCGCAGTACTTCATTTTTGTTATTATAGGCAATATATTTTCCATCGGGAGATATGGCAAAAGAAGTGATGAGGGTCGTATTATTTTTTGTTATCTGCACGGGTTCCCCACTTCCGTCCGCACTCATCTTCCAAATTTCATATTCCCCACCCTGGTCCGACAGGACGGCCAGATTTTTTTCATCCATAAAATGAGCTTCCCTGAAACGGATACCGCTCTTCCTGCTTACTTCCACCCACCGGTCACTTTTAACAGGTGACACAAACAGCCGGCCCCTGCTGATGATGACCGCATAGTTTCCTTTGGGAGATATATCGCTGTAGGTGATGGAACTTACCGGGCTCTTGATCCATTTGGGTTTTCGCTGGTTAAAATCGGAGTTCAGATATATATCCAGCATCTTTTCCGTATTGGAACTGATATCATACAGATAAATATCCGCTCCTTTCTGATAAACGATTTTCGAACCCTGTATGGAAGGAAACTGGATATCCCAGCCTTTGGAAAAACTAAGTTGCTTCAGATTTTTTCCTTCCTTATCCATCGACCACAGATTCATTGTACCGTCTCTGTCGCTCAAAAAATAAATCCGTTCATTGTAGTACATCGGATCTGTACTCGTGCCTTCAAAATCTTCCGTGATATTTTTTGCTTCCTGTCTTCCGTTAAATACCCAGATCTGTTCAGCTGTACCACCCTTATACCTCTTTGTTTTACTGCCCTGATTTGGCAGACGTGTGAAATATAAATTACCCTGGCCGTCATAACATCCGAAAGATGCTTCTGAAAGAGGCACCGGTTCGTTGATCATGCTGACCGGATCCAATACAAACAACTGTTGTGACGGAAGACCACTGTAAGTTGAGGTTCTGTATAAAATCTTACCGTCATTTGTCCATCCGGATGCATGAATGTTCCGGTCAAACAGATAAGTAAGTCTTTTGGGCACACTGCCATTCAGGTTCATAAGATACAGTTCTGAAATTCCTTCATACTGGCCGGAAAAAACAACCTGTTTGCCATCCGGAGAAATGACAGGGAAAATCTCCATACCCTGGTCAGTCGTCAGCCTTGAAGTGATACCGTTACTCAAATCGTATTTCCATAAATCACCTTCGGCAGTGAACAATACGATATTTTGATATATGGCGGGCGTACGATAATATCCTTTTTGCTGGGCATAGGATTCACATCCTATCAAAATGAATATGGCAAGTAAAAATCTGACGCGCATGGATTGGTTTTTAATATCCTGTATTACCTGACATTTCCCAATATAAATTCAGCCACTGCTTTCTTGAATAAAATAAGTGAAGCGGGATTTACATACATCATATGTCCTGCCTCAAAATATTTCATAGTGATATTGTTTCTGATGTTCTTTTCCAGTCCCAGATGGTCAAATGTATATTCAGTGGCATAGAAAGGCGTGGCCAGATCGAAGTAACCATTCAGTACCAGGATTTTTACATCCGGATTCTTGCTCATCAGACTGGCAAGGTCCTCACCCGTATTTGGAACAAACAGACCTCCATAGTCTCCGTTTTTCTTACGGCTGAAATCCCATTTGAATCCTTCGGTTGTATAAGCATTTATTTTATAATTCAGATTCTTGTTTACTTTCAGTTCGGTATAAAAATAATTCATGAAAGAAGCTATATAAGCCGGGCTGATTTGTGTGGACTGAGGATCATCCCTCGAATTTTCGCTCAGGAGATCCTGGTTGATTCCTTTGTAACGTGCATCCAGTCTGCCTACAGTCAGGTGTTCATTGCGCAGCAGTTCATCGGTGAAAACTTCCTCCCGAAGCCGCAGATTACCTTTACTCCAATAGTCTTTGCTAATACCTGTATATGTTGATAGCTTAGAAAGAACCTGATCTTTTTCCGCATCACTGAGCAAATCGCCTTTGCTAAGCGCTGTAGCATACTCACCGGATGCAAAGGTCCTGACGTCTTTTAAAAATGATTCCAGCCCGTTGGGTGGATTGGGTATTTTTTTATGATACCATGCCACGGCAGCATAGGTGGGTAAATACAATTCATAAGTAAGATCATCCTTGAAAGTGAGTGTATGAAAATCAAGCACGGAAGAAACCAGGATCACACCAGTTACCTGGATGCCCATGTTTTCAAAAAGATAATCAGAAACACCGGCTGATCGCATCGTTCCATAACTCTCACCCAGTAAATATTTAGGCGAATTCCACCGCTCGTTGTCCGTTATAAATTGCTTAATAAAATGGCTGACAGATTTGATATCCTGATCGATACCCCAGAAATCCTTTACGGTGGCCTTACCAATGGGATGACTTAACCCGGTTCCTACCGGATCTATCATAACCAGATCTGTTATATCCAGAATGGAATTTGTATTATCTATTGTCTTATATGGCGCCGGTGGTGTGAGTCCCGCATCGTTGGTGACAACCACCCGGGGTCCCAACGCACCCATGTGAAGCCACATGGATGAAGAACCGGGTCCCCCATTATAAGCAAATGTAATGGGTCTGTTTCCCGCATCGGTTTCGCCGTCTTTTATATAAGCCGTAAATCCCAGCAGGGCAACTGAATCCTCTTTTTCATCTTTTAAGAGAATGGTCCCAGCCGTTGCAGTGTAATGAATCAGCTTTCCTCCAATCGTTATGGAATGCTTTGTTATGGAGACTTCCGGTCTGGCGGAATCTGGTTTCACAAGAATCTGGTTGGCAGGAATCTGGGCAATACCAGGTGTTGTCTGAAAGACAATGAGGCAGGTGGCAAGAACTAATCCGGTCAATTTTCTCATAATGTGCAGGGGTTAAGTTTGAATGTAAACCATTTTCCGAATATTTATAATTTCCAATTGCCAGAATGCATAAACGGCAGAAATTGCTATACGAAAGGCACCCAATTGTCTGACCGGAACAGTTCATCGTACATCCTGTGGCGCTTGGCAAAGACAGAACGATGTTCGATGGCATGGACAAAATGCTTTCGCTGAATCTGATCAGAACAAGGACATTCAACAACGGAAAAGTTTTTTTTGCTTTGAAGACGGAAAGTAATACGTTAATTTTATTTTCACCATGGATTTTAAGAAAGAAGCGGCCAGGATCGCCAGTACGATAGTAGACGACAATACGTCTGTTGGTTTGGGTGACGGGTCGACCGTTCGTTTGCTGGCAGAATATCTGATAGACAGAATGAATACAGGTTTAGAGGTCAGATTGTATACCTCATCTCTTCAAACACTGGAATTTCTTCGGCGAAGAGAGGTTTTGGTAAATGATATTTCCGGCACGGATACACTCGATATTTATTTTGACGGCTGTGATCAGATAGATGACCGGCTGAATGCTCTGAAAAGCGGTTCAGGGATTCATACAATGGAAAAGTTACTGGCCTCCATGGCAAAAAAGTTTGTGATCATGGGGGATGACTCAAAATTTGTTGAAAGACTGAGTCCTAAATTTCCCCTGGTATTGGAAGTTCTTCCGTTAGCCATTGCTTACGTACAAAGAATCATGTTATCATTATATCCGGAATCGAATCTTGCCATACGTATATCGCCAGAACAGGAAGACAAACCCGTTTTAACAAGGAATGGAAATCTCTTGCTGGATTGCTGGTTTGATAAATGGCCCGATCTGGAAGTTCTTCAGGCTCAATGCAAAAAAATTACAGGTACTGTTGAAATATCTCTTTTTTATCAGTTGGTCCATGAGGCAATTATCGCTGGTCAGGATGGTGTATCCCGGTATGAAAGAAGAAATGGCCGGATCCATCTTCTTCAGACAATTTAAAAGTTGCATACTTTCGTAAACAATTTAAATTGGAAATCCGGATGAAGGTATATAAAACAACTGGCGGCATATTTGTAGAATCAGAAGGAAGTATCTACTCATCTGAATTCATGTCCTGGGATGCATTTATAAATCAGCCTGATTTATACAAATCCGTGTTGGAGGGGCTCTCCGAAAAAAAACGCGCTGGCAACAAAGACATGCTGAATGAACTGACCATCGAGGCTCCCATTCAAAGTCAGGAAATCTGGGCAGCGGGTGTTACTTATACTAGAAGCAGGGATGCGCGTATGGAAGAATCAAAGGATGCCGGTGGCGGAAGTTTTTATGATATGGTATATGATGCCGTGCGTCCCGAACTGTTTTTTAAAGCAACCTCTTACCGATGTGTCGGAACGGGCGACAAAGTAAGAATCAGAAAAGATTCTACCTGGAATGTGCCTGAACCGGAACTCACATTGGTCATTAATAATTCAGGAACTATAATAGGATATACAATAGGAAATGATATGAGCAGCAGGAGCATTGAAGGCGAAAACCCGCTCTACCTGCCACAGGCGAAAAGTTATGATGGTTCTGCCGCGGTCGGTCCCTGTGTTTATGTACCGGCTGCCCCCATTTCTACCGAAACCAAAATCAACATGCAGATTTCGAGAGGAGGTACAACGATGTATGCTGATGAAACTGCAATCAGCAAAATGAAAAGGGGGCATGTTGAACTGGTCGAATTTTTATTTCGCGAATGTACTTTCCCTTTCGGTTGTTTATTAATGACAGGCACCTGCCTGGTTCCTCCTAACGATTTTACTCTTCAGAGCGGTGATGTTATCGTCATTCACATTGATCATATCGGGGAACTTAAAAATACCGTCGCCTGATGGACATTTTACCTTCACAAATCATCGGGTACCGCAATGTGCAATCGAACGGTGAAATTTTTCATGGATATAATCCCGGCTCTGGTAAACCTTTGTCGCCTGAATTCAGGGAAGCGACCAAATCTGAGATAAACGAAAGCATTGTGCTGGCTCATCATGCTTTTTCAGTGTACCGTAAAATCGGCCCGTTTCAAAGAAGTCAGCTGTTGGAAGCGATTGCCTTCAATATAGAAGCCCTCGGAGATGACTTGCTAAAAATTATCAACGAAGAAACGGCTCTGCCATTAACAAGACTCATAGGAGAACGAAGCCGGACAACCGGTCAGTTAAGACTCTTCGCCCAACTTCTTCGTGATGGTAACTGGAACAAAGAAATAGTTGATGAACCATTGCCTGACAGAAAACCCGCAGCGCGACCCGGAATGATACAAATACAGGTACCCATCGGAGTGGTCGCTGTATTTGGTGCCAGCAATTTTCCCCTGGCATTTTCAGTCGCAGGTGGAGATACGGTGGCCGCACTGGCAGCGGGCTGCCCGGTAGTATTCAAAGCGCATCCCGCACATCCGGCTACCTGCCAGCTGATCGGAAATGCGATTGCGAAGGCTGCAAAGGAAACAGGAATGCCTGATGGTACTTTTTCCATGCTTCACGGAATGTCAACGGAAGTAGGTGGAACACTGGTCACACATCCGCTGATAAAGGCAGTCGCTTTTACAGGATCTTTTAAAGGAGGAAAAGCTTTGTACGATCTCGCGGTCAGAAGACCTGAACCCATTCCCGTTTACGCAGAAATGGGCAGCGTGAATCCGGTTTTCTTTTTACCGGAAGCGGTCAAACTGGGCGGCGCATCGCTGGCATCGCAATTTGGTCAATCAGTAACCCTGGGCTCAGGACAATTTTGCACTAATCCGGGCTTTTGTATTTTAATTAATAATGAGGACAGCAAATTATTTATTCAGCATGTGGCAGATGGAATGTATGCAACCCCTATCCACGCGATGCTTACAAAAGGTATCGCGGATGCATACAAATCGGGATTGAAGAAGCAATATAATATGAGCAGTTCTGCTACCCACACATTAAATGAAGAAACGGACGTCAGGCCAAGTATTATTACCATCACTGCTAAAAGTCTGATGGAAAATCCGGATTATTTTGAAGAAGTGTTTGGGCCGTCTACGGTGGCCGTACTATCCGAAACCTACGATGAAATGTTCCGCCTGGCAGAAGTCATGCCGGGTCAGTTGACCGGAACCATACATGCTGCAGAAAATGATCACCCCGTTGCAAGAAACCTGATAGAACTTCTGACTCAAAAAGTAGGCAGGGTTATCATGAATGGTTTCCCGACCGGTGTGGAAGTTTGCCATGCGATGGTACATGGCGGACCTTATCCGGCTACGACTGATAGCCGTGTAACTTCAGTAGGAACCACTTCCATTTATCGGTTTACCAGACCCGTTTGTTATCAAAATATCACTCACTCCATGCTACCTCTTTCCAACAGATAGAATTTAGCTTATAGTATATTAACATTCAGTCGTTTATAAGCTCGTTGATTTCCCTAGTAAAAGCCCCTAGGACCAGCCGGCATCGGGTATTATCTTGGTCTCCATCCGAACAACAGCAGCCGGAAAAACTGAAAAACCCGAACGCCCAACCCCCCGGTAAACGCTGTCTGAATCCCGCCATTTTTCCTATGTCTGACTTTTCTTGTTCCTAATCCAATCCCTCAGGGACGGCATTGTTTTACTAAAATTAAAACGATGTTGAAAACTCAATTTGTGAAGGCATTTTATTTATGCAATGCTTTCCTGCTAATCACGACTTCCATTACAGTAAGTCCGTTGTCAGCCCATTCAATTCATGAGATCAGGCTGCCGGTCAAAGAAACAGAACCCCTCGTCGAGAAGCCCGAGATAAGACTGAATAAAAAAGGGGCTTTATTTGTAAAAAAATATATTAAGAATAGTAAGGACTGCCTCGTCAGGGTCAAGAAACGAAGTATGGTTCCATTTTCAATTATCGATTCCGTTCTTAAAATATATCATCTGCCCCTGGAATTAAAATATCTCGCCGTTATTGAATCAGAATTAAAACCATCAGCACTAAGTCATGTAGGCGCCCGTGGCCCCTGGCAGTTAATGCCGGCGACCGCCCAGGTCCTGGGTTTAAAGACGAGCCATCAAAATGACGAACGTACCAACTACTATAAAAGCACAATCGCAGCAGCCAAATATCTAAGGGATCTCTATGCACAATTTAATGACTGGTTATTGGTGCTGGCGGCATACAATGGTGGTCCGAAACCGGTTTACAATGCCATCCAGAAATCCGGAAGTAAAAACTTCTGGATTCTGCAGAACTACCTTCCGGCTGAAAGCAGGGATCATGTAAAAAAATTCATTGCGACGCATTATTATTTTGAGGGTCGTGGAAGTGAAACAACATTAACAAGAGCGGAAAATCTTGAATTCAAGAAAATGGTGAAGGAGTTTGTGAAATCCAATCATCGTCCTGATGTCTCCGGAACAAACAAACCCAATCCTTTTAAACAAAAAGAGACCCAGGTCGTCTATTTTGATATGAATCAACTATACGGATTCAAAATAGATTTAAAAGTCAGCAATACAACCACTATCAGTCAATCAGAAACTTCAGAGGAGAAATTTAAAAGGCTCATGAAGGAATCTGAAGAAAGTCTTAACAGAGCCAAGAAAATTATTTAAGGATGAGAAACTTCAAAGGATTTGTTTATTTTTTCCAGACCGGTACCAAGCATTCGGGTGGCTATTTTGTCGAGTGCTTTTTCATTACCGGAGAAATGCATGACTATATGCGAGTGGTCAATTGATTCGCCGGTTTTATAATCGCCGCCTGTGACACACTTTCGATTTCGTAAAACGGACCCATTTGAGTTCCATCAGACAATGGCCCGTCGTTATAAGCATTCACGGTGTCTCCCTGAAAAGAGAGTTTTGTAATATTCCATTCCTGATTAAGATACCTGCTCTTCTTCATTACATTGAATGAGACAATGGTCAGGATTTTATTTCCTGCGTCGTAACTTCCAGCAGAATCCGTTATTTTGTAAAAATCGATCGTGAGTTCAACTGGCCGTAAGGAAATAATTATAAAACAACTATACAATGGATCCACGGTTACAGAGAAGAGTTCAACGCTATGGCTGGGATAAAGCCTCTTCCTATTACGAATTATTCTGGCAGAATCAATTAAAACCCGCGCAGGATCTCCTCATTGAAATGGCCGATATTCAGCCGGAAGATGTTATACTCGATATCGCCTGCGGAACCGGACTGGTCAGCTTTCAAATTCTTGAAAAACCGGATTTTCACGGACGACTGATGGGTACGGATATTTCAGACAAGATGGTTGAACTGGCTTCGTCAGGTGTCAATCTGAAATTCGGCGGTCGTGCGCAGTTTCATCAGATGGATGCGGAGGAACTGAATCTGGAAAACAATTCATTTGACCTGGCCGTTTGCGCGTTGGGACTGATGTATATGCCCGATCCCGGCAAAGCGCTCGAAGAAATGCGCCGGGTTTTGAAACCGCATGGCCGGGCAGTAGCTGCCGTCTGGGGTCGAAGGGACCATTGTGGCTGGGCTGATATATTTGAAATTGTGGATCAGCATGTAGCATCAGAAGTCTGTCCCATGTTTTTCAACCTGGGTAATCCGGATATTTTAAAACTCAACTTTACGTTAGCCGGATTCGAAGAAATCATTGTTCAGCGCATCGATACGATCCTGTCATACAGGGATTCAAATGAGGCCCTGGGAGCGGCGTTTGCCGGAGGGCCCGTAGCCCTGGCCTATCATAAATTCAGTGAGGAAATAAAAAAGGAAGTTCACAAAGCATACCTCGATTCCATTGCGCCTTTTAAAAAAGGAAATGGCTATGAAGTTCCCGGTGAATTTGTAGTTGCGAAGGGATTTGTAAATTAGCTCATGAGAAAAATGTCTCTGGAAGGATTTAAGTCCTCTTTATCCATGGCTGAACCACCGGATGATTTTTCAGAACAGGAAAAGGCACTTTGGTTCGCCGGCAAGGGGAATTGGGAAAAAGCACACCTGATCGTTCAGGATTTGAACGATTCGCTTTCTTATCACATACATGCTTTTCTGCACAGGCAGGAAGGAGATTATTCAAATGCCGGATATTGGTATCATAAGGCGGGTGTCAAAATGCCGGAAACATCACTGGACAGCGAATGGGAAGAAATAGTTTTATCGTGCCGGTCCACATAAATGGGCATATAAAAAATAATTATTTAACCGTAAATTTCCTTTGTTAGATCAGTGACCCACTTTGATATAGCCCCATCCCGACTGCTGTTTTGAAATAATTTCATAAATACCATCCGGAACAATCTCCATACCCGGCACCAACTGGGTACTATCAATATTATTTCTTTTCATCGTCATGGCGCACACTTTAAATGATGCTTTGTTAGAAGCAATTATTTTTTCAACAGCCGGCTGTTGCGCTGAGTGATTTTTAATGGCAAGGTCCAATCCCTGTCCATAGATCACCACTTCCAGCTTTGCATCCGGACTGGCACCTGTGATAAGTCCGATTTCCCGTACGATGGCCTGTTGATTAATACTGTCCCTGCTGGACATATCAAATACAACTTTATAATTGCTGGTTTGTGCCTGAGTAAAGGTGAAGAGGAGCATCAGGATACCGATGCACAGCGGATATTTTCTCATATTGAAGGTTTTTAGGTAAAAAAATGAAAGGACAGGTAAATTACAAAATTACGGCGTCAAATTAAGAACCTCCCAATGACAGGTAACATTCGCACCTGCGTAAATGCTAAACTATTTTTTCCCGGTAGCAGCCCAGAAAATACCCGCATATAAAAAATTCATGAACGAGGGATCGCTGAAAATGGCAGGCATATGACCGAGCGCGGTGTAAAACGAACGGCCGCCGTCATAATCATGATACCATGCCACAGGATGAAGCTTACCCATGCCTGTCCCTTTTTTATCAGGACCCCATTGAACATTCGGGTTATAGCTGGTTTCATCTACTGACATGATATAATTCAGACCGGATATTTTTTCTTCGCCAAATTCGTACCATTCGTCTGTCCATAATTTATTACCGGTAAATCCCTGAAGGCCTGGAAAAGTGGGATCTATAATTGTCAGCCGGGCCGTCTGAATAGCCGGATGAATATGAAACATTCTTCCGACCAGTTTAGTATACCATTCCCAATCGTATTCTGTATCGGACGCACTATGAATTCCCACAAAACCCTTTCCGGATTCAATAAAGCGTTCCATTACTTTCTGTTGGGCAGTATCAAAAATGTCACCGGTTGTATTTAGGAAAATGACCACCTGAAATTGCGCAAGAAATTTATCCGTAAATCCATGAGGGTCCTCATATAAAACGGCATCAAAGAAATTTTTCCTGGCCAGGTCCTGTATGGCTAGAACACCGGCGTGAAGGGATTCATGATGCCAGCCTCTGGTCGTTGTCACGATTAATGCCCTGAATTGCTTTTGCTGTGCTGCCGCAGGATTAGAAAAAAATGATTGCACTAACAAAAAAGACAGAATTAGCTTTAAGGCTTTCATTCATTTTAATTTATAGGTTTAAAAAATATCTGCACCCGTTAAAAAGTCACAATATTGTAATTTTAATAGCGCTCCCGTTAAAAATACGCGTATGAAAAAAAATACTGACCACTCCCTGGTTTCAATGGATATGCAAAATACGTTATCAGACGAAGCATCCGCAGAAAACAAATCCATCAATCGCCGGAAATTTGTTGAATATGTCGCTGCTTCTGCATTGACATTCACGATAGTTCCCAGGCATGTGCTCGGAGGAAAATCTCATACCGCCCCCAGCGATCAGATTACGCTCGCTTATATTGGAATAGGTACCCAGGGTATCAGGGAATTATTACCGCTTCTTGCAAACACACAATTCCGGGTAATTGCCGTATGCGATCCTAATAAGGATGCGATTGGATATAAAGACTGGGGTAAGGAGTGGCTAAAAAATGAAATCCGTAAGACCATTCAAAAGCCGGATTGGGAACCGGGAGGAGACAATTCCATTCCGGGTGGAAGAGAAAACGGAAAATCAATTGTTGATTCGTTCTATGCGAATATTCACCCGGAATTAAATTATAAGGGATGTAATGCCTATGCAGATGTTCGTGTGCTTTTTGATAAGGAAAAAGATCTGAACGCAGTTAAAATCATGACACCCGACCATCTTCACGGGATCCTTTCAATGGCTGCTATGAAAAGAGGCAAACATGTGTTGGTTCATAAGCCACTTTCCAATCGGCTGCTGGAAGGTAAGAGAGCCATTGCCATGGCCCGCAGCAGCTCTGTGATTACACATTTAATCCCCTGGGATTCCAATGGCTCCATGGAGACCGTGATGTCCTGGATAAATGACGGCGCCATCGGAACACTTACAGAAATTCACAACTGGACGAACCGTCCCGTCTGGCCGCAATACCCGACCATTCCTGTTGATACGCCACCTGTGCCGGCAGGTTTTGACTGGGATCTCTGGCTGGGCCCGGAATCTGACCGTCCCTATCATCCGGATTATACAAATATGGTTTTCAGGGGTTGGTATGACTTCGGCGGAGGATCCATGGCTGATATGGGACACTATAGTTTATGGACCGTATTCAATGCATTACAATTGAAAGCACCCACAACCATAGAACCCAACTTAAGTCATGTTTGCGGAATGCATGATCCGGTCCCATTTCAAATTAAGAATGATTTTTCATTTCCGATGGCCAGTACGGTGCGATTCAAATATCCGGCAAACGGAGCCAGGCCCTCCGTGGATCTTTGCTGGTACGACGGAGGCATGCGGCCACCCACGCCTATTGAAATGCAGGAAGAAAACAAGGAATTGCCCGCTGAAGGAATGATGTTCATCGGTGATAAAGGCAAGATACTGGCAGGATTCAATCTCCAGAATCCAGAGATTATTTCAGGCAAAAAACTGGACATACCGACAAGCGTAAATGATAAAAAACCCACCCAGGAAGAAAGAGTAGCCGCCAATCTTGCGCTGTTTATCAATGCCTGCAAAACAGGAAAGCAATACCCTGGAAATTTTACCGAAGCGGAACATATTACCGAAGCGATCAATTTATATGCGTTATCCTTAAGAACCGGGCGAACATTGAAATATGACGCGGCTAACGTGAAAATTACCAATGTACCGGAAGCAAATAAATGGCTTGACAGGGAATACAGAACAGGTTGGGATCTGGCATCCATCTGATATGATTAGGGAGATTCAACGGGCCGGTTCCAGCCATTCAATTAATTGAACGATTTCATCCCAACAAAAAATATAAACGTGAATCTGAAAAGAAGAAATTTTATCCAGCTCTCAACCCTGGTGGCAGGGTCGGCCATTGCAGTTGGTTTTCAATCCGTAAAAACAACAGAGGAAAATGCCATGGAAGCCACGGGGATAAAAATTTTAAGTTCCATGACGGGTGATATCAAACCCATAACTGTGACAGAACGTAAGGCACGAATAGCAAAAGCGCAGCGGCTACTGTTGCAAAATAAAATGCAGGCAATTGTTTTAGAAAGTGGCACTGCATTGGAATATTTTACCGGTATTTCCTGGTGGCCGAGTGAACGCACGATGGTGGCAGTGATTCCTGCAAACGGAGACATAACTTATGTTTGTCCCGCTTTTGAGGAATCACGTTTCCGGGAATTGATCACTATTGGCAAAAAAGTATATATATGGCAGGAGGATGAAAGTCCCTTCCGGCAGGTTTCGCAGGCATTTAGCGACTTCGGAATCGTTGACGGTAAAATCGGAATTGAAGAACAGCTCCGTTTTTTTATTTTTGACGGCATCCGGAAAGAAGCACCCCGGCTGGAATATATTAGCGCCGATCCGGTAACTATTCCCTGCCGTATGATCAAGTCCGCCGCCGAACTGGCCCTGATGCAAAAGGCCACTGATATAACAGTTGCCGCTATGAAAATTGCCATCGGCCAGTTGAAAGAAGGTGTATCACCATCCGATATTTCAGCGATCGTAAATAATGTACACAGTGAGATGGGCGCCACACCGGATTTTGCATTGATACTTTTCGGAGAGTCATCCGCCTTACCACACGGCAGCATCAAACCACAGCAGTTAAAAAAAGGAGATATCGTGTTAATGGATTGCGGATGCAAGGTAAACGGATATAGTTCCGACATCAGCAGGACCATCGTATTTGGTGCAGAACCAACTAAAAGACAGCTTGAAATCTGGAAGCTGGAACAAAAAGCGCAGGCTGCTGGTTTTGCCGCGGCCCGGATTGGAAACAGATGTGAAATGGTGGACGCAGCAGCCAGAAAGGTCATAACGGATGCCGGTTTTGGCCCCGGGTACCAGCTTCCCGGATTGCCACACCGTACCGGTCATGGTATTGGATTGGACGGACATGAATGGGGTAATATGGTAAAAGGCAATCAACTTCCCCTGGAAACCGGTATGTGTTTCAGCATAGAACCGACGATTTCTATTCCGGGCGAATTTGGTGTTCGGATGGAAGATTGTGTTTACATGACCCCAGAAGGGCCGAAATGGTTTTCACAACCCGCGGTGGCGATTGACCGGCCCTTTGCATAGAAAATTATCCAACCGCAGACTGATAAATGATCTTCCCTTTTACCATAGTGGTATGTACATTGATAAATTCATCAAAGATTACAATATCAGCGTCCTTCCCTGATGTGAGTGATCCCTTTCGATCGGCAATATTCATAATTACGGCTGGTGTCATTGTCATCATCTGAATGGCGTCGGTCAGGGAAATATCAGCCATTTGGATCATGGTTCTCACCAGTCGGTCAGCTGTTGCAACGCTGCCGGCAAATGATTTTCTGTCCGGCATTTTCGATACGCCATCTTCAATGATCACCTTGATACCGGTTTGAAGATTTCCGATTACACTTTCTCCCGGAGGCATTCCGGCTCCGCGCATCGCATCTGTAATCAGGGCAATCTTTCCAGGCCCCTTAATTTTAAATATGAGTTTCAACAGTGGCGCAGGTAGATGAATTCCATCAGCTATGATCTCTACATCCATATCGTCTATGATGAATGCGCTTTCAACTACGCCGGCAAACCGGTACGCATTTCTGCGTGTAACGCCTGACATCGCAGAATACAAATGCGTGGCCAGTGTATATCCATTTTCAAATCCTTCCAGCACTTCTTCGTAAATAGCATCTGTATGCGCCAGAGAGGCAAGGATGCCCTTCGATTTCAGATATCTGGCAAAGGGAATAGCTCCTTTCAATTCAGGTGCGGCACTCCATCGTTTGATGGAACCGGACTGAGATATGATATATTCATACTCTTCAGGGTCCGGATCGCGTATCCATTTGGGATCCTGTGCGCCCCGCTGATTCATGGCGAAATAGGGTCCTTCGAGATGAACACCCATAAACTGAGATCCCGATTCATTCAGTGGGCAGGCTTTATCATATGTCCTCAGCGTACTGATGATATCTTCAGCAGAACCTGTAAGTGTTGTCGGAAATAAAGCCGTAGTTCCGTACCGGGCGTGGAGTTTGGCGATTTCAAGAAAAGCCTCTATGGTGTTGTCCATAAAATCATACCCGCCTCCGCCATGAACATGTATATCTATAAAGCCCGGTGAAATGAAATTGCCGCCGGCGTCCAGGATCATCGCACCGGGCGTTTCCAGGTCACGATCTGAAACGCCGACTATAATACCATCCCTGACCAGCACAGAACCATTCCTTATGACCCCGTCAGGAGTAATGACGTGACCGTTTGATATTTTGATCAAAGATTGTTTTGAGTCCACCCTTATTGGATATTCATATCAATTAAATTTTTTTCAAGCAGTGCGGATGAGAATTTATCCAGAAAACAAACGCAATGAGGATGCTGCTGCAAAATACTCGCCGGGAACAGATTGGACACCGGGTTTTCAAAGCAGTCTTTCACTGCCTGCGCCTTTCTGCTGTCAGGCACGGAACATATAATCTGAGCTGATTTCATTATTTGTTTAACTGACATTGTAATAGCCTGACGGGGCACGTCGCCGATCTCGTGGAACCAGCCTTCACCCAACTGCTGTCTCCGGCATTTTTCGTCCAGATTTACCACTATAAATGCTTCTTCAGTTTTAAAATCGGCGGGAGGATCATTAAAACCCAGATGTCCATTTTCTCCGATTCCCAAAAGAGCAAGGTCAATCTGGGTATTGCTAATGATTTTATTTAAACGCAGGCACTCTTCTGCCGGGTTATTTTCGCCGTTGATTAAATGGACCTGCCGAAGCCCACCTGTTTTTTGAATGAATCTCTCTTTCAGATATTTTCTGAAACTCGCAGGCGAAGATTCCGGCAATCCGATGTATTCGTCCAGATGAAACATCGTCACCTGCTTCCAGTCAACTTCTTCCCGGGTGAGCTGGTTTAAAGTTTCAAACTGACTGGTTCCCGTAGCCAGTATAATATTTGCAAAACCATTTTTTTTAATGGCGGCCCTGATTATTTGCGCAGCCCCGCTGCCGGCTTTCTTACCCAAATCCGCAGGATCACTTTTTACAATTATTTTCATCTGGCAAGTTATCGATAAGCATATCAATTTTCACCGTATTTTGCTTCAGTGACGGGAAGCGTTTTTTCAGGATCAATCGCCAGCCATAACAGGCATCCGCTGATTAATACAATGGCCAGTACATAGAGTGGATAGTCGAAACGATGCGAAGCCTGTACAATCTTTCCGAAAATCAGCGCCAGTGAAAAGGCACCCATCTGGCCAAAAAAATTCATTGCTCCTGTAACCGTACCCGAATTGTTTCTGCCGATATCAGCACATACAGCATAGGACGACATAACGGAAAAAGAGAAGGAAAAGTTAGCGCCTGTCAGGCATGAGGCCGTAAGTATATTATTGGAAGATATGGCGGCCATCCATAATAAAAAACCGCAGGTTCCTAGTCCCAGCATCCCGGTGAGCCTTCTTCCTTTTTTCAATCCTTTGTTTTTTAAAAACCAATCTCCTGCGGCACCACCGGCAAGAAAACCACTGACGCCAACCAAAAAAAGAACAGACGTAATATTTTTCATCGAATTTTCTGAAAACCCCCGGCCTTCCTGAAGATAAACAGGCATCCACGCTATAAAAAAATAATTCGCCCACTGGCAGCAGAAATACATCAGCATCAGGGGCCATAACGTTCTGTTTCGAAAAATCAATTTCCATGGAACCAGTTGCTGATGATCTTTATGATGACAGGACAATTCGATCTTCTTCTTTTCATACGCAGGCATCGATTTCATTTGTGAAGGAAAATCCCTGAACCAGAAATAACAAAACGCTACCCAGGCGATACCAATGGCTCCAATGACAAAAAACGGAATTCTCCATCCGAATGCGGCAGCGATCGGCACGACGATCAGAGGGGCCAATGCAGCGCCCAGCTGAGAGCCGATGCCCACCCATGATAATGCCTTCCCCGTTTCATTCAAAGGAAACCATCTGGACACAACCAGAATACTGTTCGGGTAAGTTCCTGATTCTCCCATGCCAAACAGGAAACGTATGATGAGAAGGGAAACCAGTCCATTGACGAGTCCGGTAACAGCCGTGAACAGAGACCACCAGATGACGATCCGTATAAATACTTTTCTGGGGCCGATACGGTCGCCAAGCATACCGGAGGGAATTTCAAATACCGCATATGCGAGTGCAAAAGCCGCCAGCACCCAGCCAAATTGTTCATTATTCAGATGCAGATCTGATTTAATCCGGACGCCTACAATAGAAATACAGATCCGGTCCAGATATGTAAGTGTCGTTAACGAACAAAGAAATATCAAAACCCGAAAACGATATGGGATTAAGTTATTAATTATTAGTTATTAGTTATAAATATTGCAGTTATATCTTGATAATGGAAATTTTTCTGAATAGCTGAAGCTGGAGCCAAAGAAGCAGCTAAGTTGTTCTTAAAATGGTCAATCATTCAACCGGCAGAATGATATTGAATCAGGGATATTAAAAGGATAATTACGGTGAAATGCGGATCGTTTTTGATCCTGAAACGAATTGAATATCAAGATGATGAGTTAGTAAGTGGGAAAACGATGATTTAACAGTCCTGTTTTCTCAGGATTAAGCTAAATACTTAAATTGTTAGAGATATACGCTTACATTAGTGTAACGAACCTGTAATATGGGACCATCTTCTTTAATCATCCTTTTTTTTGCGGCGATTGTATTCGCCGCCGGAGGAATACTGATTTCAAAGCTATTTATAAAAGGATCCAGGAACCTCCAGAAAGGACAACCTTATGAGTGCGGCATTCCTGTGACTGGTTCTCCATGGAATCAATTCAATGTAGGTTATTATTTGTTTGCCCTGATCTTTCTGATTTTTGACGTGGAACTCGTATTCATGTATCCATGGGCGGTCGTCGTAAAACAAATGGGTCTCCCTGCCCTGTTAGAGATACTGGTTTTTCTGTTCATCCTGTTTATGGGATTTCTGTACGCACATAAAAAAGGAGCGCTGAAATGGGTATGAATGAAAAATTAGACAAGGAAGATTTTCCCGGTAAAATTCACGAAACGGCGGGAGGAGGTATCGTTTTAAGTAAGCTGGATGATGTAATCAACTGGGCACGCTCCAATTCGCTTTGGCCCCTGACATTTGCCACCAGTTGCTGTGGAATTGAAATGATGTCCGTAGCATCCGCAAAATATGATTTCTCCAGATTCGGCTTTGAAGTAGCCAGAGCTACACCCCGCCAGGCAGATGTGATTATCATTGCCGGAACCATCGTAAATAAAATGGCTCCTGTTTTAAGACGATTGTATGATCAGATGGCAGATCCAAAATATGTTATTGCCATGGGAGCCTGCGCTATCAGCGGAGGACCTTTTTTTTACAATACGTATTCTGTGGTTAAAGGAGCAGATCATGTTATCCCGGTTGATGTTTACATTCCGGGTTGCCCGCCCAGACCGGAGGCTTTATTGCATGCCCTGATTACTTTACAGGGAAAGATAAAAGCCGGGTTAACGAGGGAACAAATTAAAGAGAGCTCTTATTTAAATCCATAAAATGTTCCGAAGGAAAATATGTTGAAGGAGGATTTAAAATTAAAGCTCACCGATATATTACCCCCCATTGGTTTTGAAGAGGGGGGTGAATGGCTGAATGTTAATGTTCCTTCGGGAGAATTAAAAGCCTTTGTACTGCAACTCCGGTCGGACCCGGACCTCCTCATGGATTACCTGTTCTGCCTGACCTGCGTGGATTGGAAAACCCATTTTACGATGGTCTATCATTTTTCTTCTACCCGGTACAGACATAATATCGTTGTGAAGGCGAAAATAGACAGAACCAATCCCGAAATTGAAACGGTGTCAGATATTTGGCGCACGGCGGAAATGCTGGAAAGAGAAGTGTATGATCTGTTCGGTGTAAAATTTCTGCATCATCCCGATTTAAGAAGACTCATAATGCCCGATGACTGGGAAGGATGGCCATTAAGAAAGGATTTTGAAGACCCTGTAAATATGATCCGGCTGTAAGCATCAGAAAAGAAAGTTCATTAGAAAATGATTGAAGAAATAGGCAGAACCACGGAAGGTGATTTGATCATCAATGTAGGCCCGCAGCATCCTGCAACACATGGCGTGCTGCACCTCGTGATCACACTGAACGGAGAGACCATAAAGAAAGTAGAGCCTCATCTGGGATATATACACCGTTCCATCGAGAAAATGTGTGAGAGCCTTTCCTACCGGCAGTTCATTTATGTGACCAGCCGGATGGATTACTTATCCTCCCATATAAATAATCACGGATGTGCGCTGTGCGTTGAAAAAGGTTTGCAGGTAGAAGTGCCGAAACGCGCGCAATATATCCGGGTAATTATGGATGAACTGACCCGGATTGCATCACATGAATTGTGGTGGGGAGCCATGGCCATGGACCTCGGTGCATTCACACCATTCTTTCATGCATTCAGAGAGAGAGAAACCATCACAGATATTATGGAAAAGACCTGTGGGGCCCGGCTCACGATGAACTACATGGTACCGGGCGGTGTGATGGCAGAATTACATCACGATTTCCAAAAGGACGTAAAGCAATTCATTCAACTATATAAATCAAAATTTGAAGAATATAATGAACTGGTGACAGGCAATGTGATATTTCAAAACCGAATGAAATCAGTCGGCACATTATCAAAGGAAGATGCTATTTCCTATGGATGCAGTGGCCCGGTTGCCCGGGCCAGCGGAGTTTCCTGTGACATCAGAAAACTGTATCCTTATGATATCTATAATATATTGGATTTCGAAGAGATAACGGCAACTGCAGGAGATTCATTTGCGAGATATGTGGTCAGGTTAAAGGAAATGCAACAAAGTATCCGGATCATCGAGCAGTTACTTGACAATATTCCGGAAGGAGAATACCAGGCGAAAACAAAAGCCGTATTGAAACTTCCGAAGGGTGAATTTTATCAAAGAGTTGAAACGGCGAGGGGTGAATTAGGCGTATACATTGTAAGCGAAGGCGGCACCACTCCTTACAGAATTAAATTCCGTTCACCGGGATTTTCCAATCTTTCTGCCCTTGAACATATGGTAAAGGGATTGAAAATCGGTGATCTGGTGGCCGCCATGGGATCACTTGATTTGGTCATTCCGGATATTGACAGATAAAAATGAAACATGTTTAGTTTAGAAGGCACTACCCGATTTATACATGAATGGCTGATTCAGCATTTCAATCCTGCCGTGGCTTTGTTTACCGAATTTGTACTTGTCGGCTTTTCAGCCATTACTTTATTTGCTCTACTGGGACTGGGTCTGGTCTGGATGGAACGAAAAGTAGCCGCCGTAATGCAAATCCGCCTGGGGCCTAACCGGGTAGGTCCAAAAGGAATCTTTCAAACAACTGCTGATACGTTGAAGCTTCTGATGAAAGAGGGACTAGTGCCGGATGGTGCGGATAAGTTTCTTTTCAACCTGGCCCCCTTTATTGTCATGATCGTTGCCATGCTCATTCTTGCGCCTATCGCATTTGCAAAAAATCTGCAGATATGGGACATTAATATCGGCGTGTTATACCTGTCGGCCATTTCATCTTTATCCGTTATCGGCATTCTGATGGCGGGATGGGCAAGTAATAATAAATATTCCCTGCTGGGAGCCATGCGCAGTGGTGCACAAATTGTGAGCTATGAGCTCTCAGCGGGTCTTTCTGTTCTTTCCATTGTTGTGATGACGGGCAGTCTGAGCATCAGGGATATTATTCTGTCTCAGGAGAATGGATGGTGGATATTCAAGGCCCATATTCCCGCACTCATCTCTTTTGTGATTTTTATAATTGCAGTCACTGCCGAAACAAACCGGGCACCATTTGATATGGCGGAGGCAGAAAGCGAACTGACCGCAGGATTTCATACGGAATATTCCGGAATGCGGTTTGCTCTTTTCTTCCTGGCAGAATACATCAACATATTTATTGTATGTTCGATTGGTGCAACGATATTTTTTGGCGGCTGGATGCCACTGCATATCGGGCACTGGCAGTCGTTCAATCATGCGATGGATTATATTCCATCTTCCATATGGTTCCTGGGCAAAACGCTTGGACTGATATTTTTGATCATGTGGTTCAGATGGACTTTTCCCAGACTGCGGATCGATCAGTTGCTGAACCTGGAATGGAAGTATCTGTTGCCGATCAGCATGTTTAATTTGTTGCTGATGACAATTGTGGCCATCACGGGCTGGCATTTTTAAATTGAAGTTTTATGTTTTTAAAAGATTATATAAAAGATGTGTACGGAGCAGTCAGATCCATGCTGAAAGGCATGCGTATGACAGGGTATTACTTCACCCATCATAAAGAAATTATTACAGAACAGTATCCCGATAACCGTGAAACACTAAAACTGGCGGAACGTTTTCGGGGTGAAGTGGTTTTGATTCATGATGAGAACAATGAACATGCCTGTACCGGCTGTTCTGCCTGTGAAATTGCCTGCCCCAACGGAACCATCAAGATTATCAATAAATTCGAGATATCTCCTGAAGGAAAAAAGAAAAAAGCCATCGATACATTTGTCTATCATCTTGAATTATGCACGATGTGTAATCTTTGTATTGAAGCCTGTCCGACAGATGCCATCAAGATGGCCCAGACTTTTGAACATAGTGTTTTTGACCGCAGTAAACTCACAAAAAAATTAAACAGGGATGGATCAAAACTTCGGGAGGGCATAGAATAATGAACGCATCAGTCATCATATTTTATATTCTGTCGGCTTTTATTCTCGGAGCTGCTTTGCTGGCGGTAACAACCAGAAAGATTTTCCGTTCGGCGATATTTCTATTATTCAGTCTGATTGGAACGGCCGCCCTGTTTTTCTGGATGGGTGTTGAATTTATAGCCGCAGTACAAATAATTATTTATGTCGGAGGCATTGTCGTGCTCATCATTTTCTCCATTTTTCTCACGCAGAAATCGGGTGAAGAAATGCCCAAACCGATCAGGAGCCGTTCTCTTTTTTCCGCGTTGGCATTGCTTTTTGGCTTTGCATTTATATATCATCTGATTTATAAATACCAGTTTAGTCAACCAGGACCGCACTTATTTGAAGTAAAAGTTTCCGATATAGGTACCCAGATGCTGAGCACAACCGAACATGGATTTGTCCTGCCTTTTGAAGTAGTCAGTATTTTATTACTCGCTTCGATGATTGGCTGTATTGTAATTGCCATGAAAATAAAACCAGCTGAGGAAAACGAAAGATGACAACTCATTTAACCCGTATAAAACAAAGTCTGGCCGTTTTCTCATGAATGAAATATCCATAACGCACATTCTCTTTGTCAGCACTGCGCTGTTTTTCATCGGCATGTACGGACTCTTCACCCGTCGTAATATGATTACCATGCTGATGGCTATTGAAATTATTCTGAACAGCGTAAATATCAATTTTGTTGCATTCAATAAATACCTGTATCCGGGTAAACTGGACGGCATATTCTTCACCATATTTATCATAACCATTGCAGCTGCCGAAGCAGCAATGGCCATAGCGATCATAATTAATTTATACAGGAGCCATCATTCCATCGATGTGGAAGATGCGGAAGAACTGAAATATTAAACATGGGCCCATATTTTTTTGTGATATTGATTCCGCTTCTGCCATTGATCAGCTTTTGCATCCTAGGTCTGTTCGGCAGAAAATACATTAAAACAATTTCCGGTACACTGGGCGTCCTTATATTATTTATAACCACCGTGCTGTCGCTTTACACAGCGTACCATTATTATTTTATCGACGGCAAAGTAAACGGCCTGTATCAGCATATCATCGCATTTAAATATACCTGGCTGCAGTTCTCGCCCCGGGTTTCCATCGACATGGGTATCCTGCTCGATCCCATCTCTGTCATGATGATCGTAATAGTGAGTTTTATTTCTTTGATGGTTCATATTTTCAGCCTCGGATATATGAAAGGTGAAGAAAGGTTCGCAACTTATTATGCCTTCCTTTCCCTGTTTACATTTTCCATGTTGGGACTGGTTCTTTCTTCCAATATCTTCCAGATATATATTTTCTGGGAACTGGTGGGTATCTCTTCATTTCTGCTGATTGGATTTTATTTCGAAAAACCGTCCGCAGTTACGGCATCCAATAAAGCGTTCATCGTAACCCGCTTTGCGGACTTTGGCTTTCTGATCGGCATCCTGATACTGGCCTTTTACAGTGGTACCCTGGATTTTGGAACGCTGATTGAAAGACTTACTTCTGCCGGTTCATCTCAATATATTGAAATTCATTCCGCGACCTTCCTTGGCGTTTCCATGCTGACCTGGGGATTGGGACTGGTTTTTATCGGAGGCGCGGGAAAATCGGCGATGTTCCCTTTGCATATCTGGCTGCCGGATGCGATGGAGGGCCCAACGCCAGTGTCTGCTCTGATCCATGCCGCAACGATGGTGGTTGCAGGAGTCTTTTTGGTTGCCCGGTTATTTCCCGTTTTTTCCATTGATCAGACCGTCCTGCAATTAGTCACCTGGGTGGGTGCGTTCTCTGCTTTATTTGCAGCCGTGGTTGCCTGTACACAAAGAGATATTAAGAGGATCCTGGCATTTTCAACCATGTCGCAGATTGGATTTATGATGTTCTCGCTGGGTGTTTCGAAATACGGCGGAGAATCCGGATTGGGATACACCGCTTCTATGTTTCATTTATTCACACACGCATTTTTTAAGTCATTGTTATTTCTGGGTGCCGGCGCCGTGATTCATTTTGCGCATAGTAATGATATCAATGACCTGGGTGGTTTGAGAAAACGGATACCCGTCACACATGTGAGTTTTCTGATAGCCTGTTTGGCTATTGCTGGTATTCCTCCTTTTTCAGGATTCTTTAGCAAAGAGGAAATATTGATGGCAGCTTACCATTCTGATAAATTAATATACGGTATTGCTGTGCTGACATCGGCCCTGACTGCTTTTTACATGTTCCGGTTATATTATTCTGTATTCTGGAGGAAAGATTTTCATGTACACGATAATATGCATGATGAAGGCAGTCCGTCTATGAAACTATCAATGATTGTATTAGCTTTTTGTACGGCATTTGCAGGCTTCGTGCCAGTTTCTTCCTGGATAACTTCAGATGGCGCTCCAATGGAATCTCATATTAATGTTGGATTTTCTGCGTTCCCCGTACTAATGGCGCTGGCCGGCATCGGACTGGCGTCATATTTATATAAAACAGAAAACAGAAAACCGCAATTATTAACAGCTTCTTTGGGTAGCCTGTACAGAGCTGCCTACAGAAAATTTTATATTGATGAGGTGTATCTTTTTATCACGCGTAAAATCATTTTCAACGGGATAGGCAGGCCCGCTGCCTGGTTCGATAAAAATATCGTAGATGGTTTTATGAATGGGCTGGCATCTGTCACATCAAAAATTTCGGAATCGATCAAAGGATTGCAATCTGGCAAAGTCCAAAATTATGCTCTATATTTTTTCGGAGGCATCATTGGCCTGGCTGTCTTATTTATCTACCTAATGAAATAACTAATAACTAATAATTAATAACTGGTGTTGCTGTCTCTTCTTATTATATTGCCTCTTCTGACCGCGCTGGCCATTTTATTCTGCAAAGGACTAAAACAGGTAAGGATAGTTTCCCTGATCGGAGCATCTGCACAGTTTATATTTTCCTTCGGCGTTTTATTTGAGTATTGGAAAGAACGTGCTTCAGGTAATACCGCCCAGTTTTTATTTGACTTTAATATCAGCTGGTTTGAATCCTTGCATATACATTATCATGTTGGTATCGATGGCATTTCCCTCGCGATGATCCTGTTAACCGCCTTTGTTGTAATTGCAGGTATTCTGGTTTCATGGACCCAGGAAACCCTCCATCAAGAATTTTTCTTGCTGCTTATCATCTTAAGCGCCGGTGCTTACGGATATTTTATTTCTCTCGACCTGTTTACCCTGTTTTTCTTCCTTGAACTGGCCGTCATACCAAAATTCATGTTAATTGGAATATGGGGCAGCGGCAAAAAGGAATATAGTGCCATGAAACTCGCCCTGATGTTAATGGCAGGATCCGCGCTGGTGTTTGTTGGACTGATGGGTTTGTATTTCAGTACGGGTATCAACGGCGCCCACAGCTTTGATCTCTTAGAAATATCTCAGATGCATATCAGTACTTCCGTACAAAATACTTTCTTCCCTTTTGCATTTATCGGTTTTGGAATTTTTGCTGCACTCTTCCCCTTTCATACCTGGGTGCCTGACGGACATTCATCTGCCCCGACCGCAGCGTCGATGTTTTTAGCAGGGATATCGATGAAACTGGGCGGTTATGGTTGCCTGCGCGTCGCAACTTATCTGATGCCGGATGCAGCTCATCGTTATTCACCCGTTATTATTTTATTATCTACCGTGGCCATTATCTATGGAGCATTTGCGACCATGATGCAGAAAGATCTTAAATATATTAACGCCTACTCTTCCGTCAGTCATTGCGGATTCGTTTTATTAGGGATTGGTATGCTCACACAGACCTCCATAACCGGCGCGGTATTGCAAATGGTTTCTCACGGGTTAATGACAGCCCTTTTCTTTGCGGCCATCGGGATGATATACAGCAGAACACATACAAGAATGACAGAGCAATTGGGAGGTTTATTGAAAGTGCTTCCGTTCATATCAACGGTCTTTGTCATTGCGGGTCTCTGCTCTTTGGGCCTGCCTGGGCTAAGCGGTTTTGTTGCTGAGGTCACCGTATTTATGGGCAGTTGGCAAAACCCGGATCAGTGGTATCGTCTGGCTACTATACTTGCCTGCGCATCTATAGTGGTTACAGCTGTATATATTTTACGCGCCGCAGGAAAGTCGGTGATGGGCCCCATTCGCAACCGTCAATATGATCATCTGACGGATGCCCACTGGAACGAAAGATTGGCCGCGGGAATATTGGTTACAGGAATTGTTGCGATTGGTGTAGCGCCTTTTTGGTTATATGATCTGATTACACCCGGCACCGAATATATTATTCAACAGGTTGGGAAAGCCATTACGCTGAAATGACGATGATTATGGGAATTGACTTTTTAGTTTTAATGAAACAGGAATGGATGGTTATAGCGATCTTATTTATCCTGTTGTTCATAAAAGTATCCGGCGATGACTGGCAAAATGAAAATATCCTGAAACTGGTAAATATTCTCATGTTCATTAATCTAATGACAGGATTCTTCGGTTACAGGGATGGTATCCTGTTCAATGAAATGTTTAAGACAAATCATCTGATCGTAACAGAGAAAAATATTCTTTCCCTTGGAACATTTATTATCAGTTTGCAATCTTATTCGTGGCTGAAAAATAATAAACAGGTTATAGAATTTTATTTACTCCTGCTATCAACGCTGCTTGGTATGTTTTTTATGATTTCGGCAGGTAACCTGCTGATGTTTTACCTGGGACTGGAATTATCCAGCATACCCCTGGCCGCTCTTGCCAATTTCGACCTTGAAAAAAGGAAATCCGGTGAAGCTGCCTTCAAATTCATTATCTCATCTGCTTTTGCATCCGGACTTCTGCTGTTTGGCATATCACTGGTTTACGGTACGACCGGCACATTAACTTTATCGGGAATTTCTGAACATCTGGATGGCAGTCCCCTGCAAATACTTGCCTTTATTTTACTAATATCCGGTTTCGGTTTTAAAATCTCGGCTGTGCCATTTCACCTATGGACAGCGGATGTTTATGAAGGTTCGCCTGTTACGGTAACATCATATTTCTCTGTTATTTCCAAGGGGTCGGTGTTATTCGTATTCGTGACAGTATTGTATACGGCATTTAAATCTTACGCCGTAACCTGGAATCATATACTCTTTATCATTTCCGTATTTACCATGGTCACAGGTAATCTGTTCGCCATACGTCAGAATAATTTAAAACGATTTCTTGCCTTCTCTTCCATTTCTCAGGTAGGTTTTATTCTGATTGGTATGTCCGGACAATCCCAGGCGGGAACTGCATCAGTTGTATACTTCATACTGATCTATACTTTCTCGAATCTTGGTGCATTTGGCGTGATCAGTCTGGTCAGTGCTTATTCCGGAAAGGAAAATATAGAAGAATATAGGGCATTCTATAAAACCAATCCGCGATTGTCCTGGGTTCTCGCTATATCATTATTTTCCCTGGCAGGTATCCCCCCTACTGCTGGTTTTTTTGGGAAATTCTTTCTGCTGATGGCCGGCGCGGGTCAGGGCAATTATTTATTGATTACTATTGCCGCATTGAATATGGTTGTCTCCCTATATTATTATCTGAAAATTATTAAAGCTATCTTCATGGATACGAATGAAAATCCGATAGATAAATTATTAACGCCCCCTTCCCCCAAACTTGCATTGATCATATGCACGACAGGTATTATTCTGACCGGATTCATAGGTTACATCTACGAATATATATATTCGATGAGCACTATATTTTAAACAAATTTTCATGGCCATCAACCAAAATCACGTCTCGGAAGAATTGAATGGAGTTAAATGCGCCATCGTAGAGAAAAATGTATCCGCAGAACGTGCTTCCTTTCTGAAGCAACTCCTGACTTTTAATAAATATATCGTCGAAATAGCCATATCACCACCACCTAAAACGGCAGTTCCGGTTCCTGCAAAAGAAGGAGAAGCCGTTCAATCCGCACCCGCATTACCAGAAACATTTACAGTTGGAGTTACGGACATGATGTTTAATCCCATCAATGCCATTTTTGGCAGGCTGTTGCACACACCCGACGGCCATGTGGTTACTTTAGCATATTGGTATCAGAGAGATAAATTATCCCACGACGAAATACCATATTATAATGAAAAAAAACATCCATGATACCATCATATCCCTTCTAACGGAACGGATATCTGAGCAGCTTAAATGCATTGCCCGAAGAAAAAGTATCCTGGAACCAGGAATTGCCTACATTTTCGATCTGATAATTAAATCCAACTACCAGAGTAGCCGTATCGTTATCCGGCACCGCCTTCTCTATTACTATTCTATGATTTGAGTCCGGAATGTCCTTGATTTTCATCGTAGCCAAAGGAGAATCCATAATCGTCGTTTGTCCGTTTCTCATAAATATGCTGAACAGGATATTTTTCTGATTGTCAGAAAAATCTTCATTCGTAAACAGTTCGTATTGGACCTTACGTTGCGGATTTGTTTTTATACCTGGCTGGTCCTTTTTACATGCCACAACAAGAATAAAGAGAACAGGAAAAATAAGTAAGTGGTGGATTTTCATTTTTTCTATGCAAAAACATCAGTACCGGATACTGATACGTTATTTGAACTACGGAGCAACTGCAATTAATAGAAAAATTATGGCATTAAAACTGTCGTTTTTTCTCCGGCTGGTATGGATATACCAATGGCCATCATTTCCCGATCATCGGTGATGACACACGCCGGGTTAATTCCGCGGCCACCTGAAGCAGATCACTTCAAATAAAAGAAGGAATGGAAATAATCGGGAAATGAAACCTATCTGCCTTTATATAGGTAAGAAGAGTTCCAGCCAGCTAATAATAGGCCGGTAACAATCAGCATTAGGCAAAATGATGAATACAATACGTTTTGCAGATACGTGAAAAAGCCGCAGTAACCAACCCAATAAATAGCGGATCCTAAGAGAATCAAAGAGATTCTGTTTATCGGCTTATTCATATGCTTTATTTTCATAAATATATGAAAAAAACTAACCTATGATCATAATATAGCTAAAAAGCTTAAAATTTTACATTTTTTAAGCCTGTCAACTCAATAAAATCTCAATTTTAGTGGTCAATATATTATATGTGTTTATTTTATATATAAGTACTACTGCGTTCGTTGCCTTAATGCATGATTAATTTAGTTGAATCAGACCGGGTTTCCGCTGGCTCCGGGTTATTCACGCAGCCGGAATTTGAATGACAAACTCCGCCCCCTCTCCGTCTTCTGTGTGAACTTTCCATTCGCCGCCATGTGCCTGTATAATATCATAGCTTAGGGAAAGACCCAGCCCGGTTCCCTGTCCGGTCGGTTTGGTTGTAAAGAACGGGTGAAATATTTTATCGATCACTTTTGGAGGAATTCCCAAACCATTATCCTTTACAGAAATAAAAACCTTATCAGCATTCCTTCTTGTGCTAACAGTAACGATTGGCTCGTAATGATCAGCAAGTTTCGCTCTCTTCTCGGTCACCGAATAAAAAGCATTACTATATAAATTCAGCAGCACCCTGCCGATGTCCTGGGGTATGATATTGACTTTGCCGATGGATTCATCATAATCTGTTTTCATTACTGAACTAAAAGATTTCTCTTTTGCTCTCAGGCCATGATACGCTAATCGCAGATATTCATCTGCCAGCACATTAATATCTGTCGGCTCCTTTTTTCCCGCACTTGATTGCGAGTGTTGAAGCATCCCCTTTACAATCGCATCCGCTCTTTTACCATGATGATTTATCTTCCGTTCATTCTCACTGATATTATCCGCAATGGTTTTTACTTCATGCAAATTGCCTTTAATGATTTCCTCTTTCATCTCTTCAATTAACTCCGAATTCACCTCTGAAAAATTATTTACAAAGTTCAGGGGGTTTTGTATCTCGTGGGCTATTCCGGCTGTCAGTTCACCCAGTGAAGCCATTTTCTCAGACTGAATAAGCTGGGATTGAGTTGCCTTCAGTTCCTTATATGCATTTTCTATTTTTATCTTGCTTTTCTGTTTTTGCCTTGCATTCATATAGAAGAAAATGGCCAGCAGCAAAAAGATGCCCAGTGCCGTTAATAAAATAAATGATCTGACTTTATTCTGATATCTTTCTTTCGCTTTGTCAATATCCTGCTGATGCATTGCGGCGTCAAATGCAAGTTGCCTGAATTGTTGTCCTTTCGCCTGACTGAATACACTGTCCTTGGCGGCCAGCATAATCTTTATATATTTCAGCGTGCTGTCCGGCTTACCAGTGGACTCGTAAGTTTTGGTCAGCAGATTACTGGCGTCGTAAGTAGATTCCGCGAAATGATGTTGCTGACTGAGCTGCAACGATTTGCCCGCATAATAAATGCAGGAATCCCTGACATTCATCTTATTGAAGAGCATAGCCAGACTATTATAGTTTCTAACCTCGAAATAAATGTTATTATATAAAATACTTTCGCGTATGGCGTCCCGGAGATATTTATCCGCCATCTTAAAATTTCCGAGGGCCAAATAGATATTTCCTAAGGCACCGATCGCCAATGCGAAGTATTTTTTAAGCTGGGAATGCAATCCGAGATCATAGCCTTTTTGCGCATACCATAGCGCAGAATCCAGGTTCTTCAATGTTGCAAATACAGCCCCCATTTGCGCATACGATGCATACACATCTTCCACAGGCTGCCCAATCGTTTTCTGCCATTGGATACTTTTGTGAAACTGCTGTTTCGCTTCTTCGTAATTCGCCATCTCCCGGTTGAGCAGTCCCATGGTATAATATGCCTGCGACAACACTTCCGGTCTCTCATTCTTCAAATCTTCAGCTGTCTTAAGATAATTAAGCGCCGCCTGTAACGCCTTCGGATAGTTCCCTTGTGTGTTGAATCCGTGAAAGGTGGCTAAATAAGCCCAATACTCGCCATAAGTGTATTTCAATTTTTGCGAAAGTCTCGCGGATTCGGAAGCATAATAAAAACAGCTGTCGGATTGAACAAACCCATAATAATCAGCTAGAGAGCATAGTGCCAGAACCCTGGTCGTATCTTCTTTCTTTGCCTGATTTAACAGAAAATGCAAACTGTCTGCATATGTCTGTTGCGCGGTACCCATACCCGCTATCAATAAAAAAACCAGTATCAGGAGAAAAGATTTCATTAATAGCACTGAATATTATGAACTACTAAATTAGCTACAATAATGAGTCTTATCAGCCCGGACCTCGGCCCGGACGAAAATTTAGTTCGATAGAAACATTCTGACAGATGGTGAATGCTGTTCACCGACGGTATGTGTAATCTGCTTTCAAATTCCGTTCGTTCCCCTGTTCCTTTTTTTGCCGGTAACCGTTTATGCTAACTTTAAATAAACCTTAATCTACACGAACATGAAATTCTTTTTCGTTTTGCCAATCACTATTTTGTTTATAATAAGTGACTGTCCTGCACAGGGCTGCGTAGCCATCAGAAATCTGGCAGGTTTTGGTCAGTTTGCGGTACTGGGTTATAAAGAGACCGATAATGAATGGATGATGAAT
>Ga0070733_10000378_pt1 | contig 37167 bp, 40 predicted proteins | sample Coa_R1_9_FD_66450 | JGI IMG/M metagenome (GOLD analysis project Ga0070733, IMG submission 66450) | Surface soil microbial communities from Centralia Pennsylvania, which are recovering from an underground coalmine fire - Coalmine... | ecosystem: Environmental > Terrestrial > Soil > Unclassified ... | reverse complement strand
GCCGGGGCCTGAGACCGCGACCACGCTGGATCTGTCCGGTCTGATCACGGCGGTGGAGTTTGACGGCGAGACGGCGGCGTTGTCGGGCGACGTCAAGGTGACGGTGATCGACGATTCGCTGCAACTGACTTCTGGCACTTCGAGCGGCACGGTTGACGAGGGCGGACTGCCGTCCGGTGCGTCCGGGGATTTGTACGGCATCGGGAGCGATATTGGGGCATCTGGGGTATCGGTCGTCGCGAGCGGCTCGCTGAGCGGGCTGGTGAACTTCGGTGCGGACGGTCCGGACGGGACCGGCGGCACGCCGTTCAACGGCAGCACGAACGCGTTCCAGTTTACGGCGGGCGCGGCGGCCTTGGCGGCGTTCAACACGGCCAATCCCACCCTGACCTCGCATGGCGAGCACATCACCTCGATTGTGGTGACGGCGACGACGCTGACGGCGAGTACGGCGGATCATGTAGTGTTCACGATGACGCTGGATGCCACCGGGCACTGGACGTTCACGCTGGTGAACCCGTTTGACGATCCCCTTCCGGGGGCCAGCACTCCCGGACCCTTGGTCGAGGATTCGGTAACAGTCGACCTGTCTGGCCTGTTCACGGCGGTCGAGTTCGATGGCGAGACGACGCTTCTGTCCAACGACGTCAAGGTGACGGTCATCGATGACGTTCCGTCACTTGGCGCCATTCAAAACGTACTCATGCCGAACGTCGTCGGCCTCGACGCACACGGAACGTGGAATCCGTCATTCGGCGCAGACGGCCCGGCCGCGGCGAACGCAATCACTGTTGCGATGGGAGCGGCTCCGGTCGGAGAGACCTACGTTGTGACCGACCTCGGCTCGTTTAGTGGTCATGAGGTGTTCAGTGTCGCCGTCTCGAACGGCACGACCTCGTACACTTTCTTTGAGTACGAAACCTACAATCCGGCGACGCAAACGGCGGAAATGGTTGCTTACACCGATCTAACGGACGCCGAGACTGCAAGCGGCCTCAATGAATTCTTCACGTTGGCGCTGGATGCCAATGGAACCTATCAATTCGATCTGTTGTCAAACTCGTTCTTGACGACCACCAATTTGGACTTCCTGACGGCGCTGCCGAACGGGAAGGGCGAGTTTATCGATGTCACTGGGACCACGGCGGCATTCGGCCCGCACGCTCCCACGCCGCTTCCGGACGGGTTTACGGGCTCGGCGACTGGCACTACGCACGGCGCATCCTTGAGCTTCGACATGTGGGCCGACGGTTGGCAAACAACTGACTTGAATCCGCTCGATCACAATATTTTCAAGGACCAGAACGGCCTGGGCGTCGACTCATCGAATCTCAATACCGATTTTACGATCGCCTTCCACTTCAATCAGATTCAGTCCAAGGTCACCGTCGATATTGGAAAGGCAACCACGACTTTCGAAGATTTTACCATCACAATCTGGAGCGCGGATGGCACCAAGTCCGCCAGCGAGACCGTTCAACTGGCCGACGGCACGCAACTCATCATTGATGCTGCCCATTGGGGGACCGGCGGAACAGGAGGAACAGGAACAACTACCGGCGCGTTCTTCAATTTCGGTGAGGTGGATGTCGAAAACATCGCCACCGGAGGAACCGAGGACAGCAAGGTCGTGTTGCTCGGCGCCGGTTTCAACGAGCACACAACGGTCACCAGCACCCAATTGAACTTCGCACTGACCCTGACCGATTTTGACGGCGACACGACCGCACCGAGCACGCTCTCCGTCGCGTTGAACGGTACAGCCAATGCGCTTGGCGGCTACGACCTGACGAATACCACGGCCTCCGAGGTCTTCGTCGCCAGCAGCGGTACCGATCACATCACCGGGAGCTTGAGCTTCAATGACACCGTCGACTACAGCAACTCCCCGGTGGGCGTCACGGTCAACCTCAATTCGACGATCGCCCAGGTGAGTGCGGGTTGGGCGAGCGGTGACGTACTCAGCGGAATCGATAATGTCATCGGGGCTGCAGTTGGCGGCAACACGTTGACCGCGGCTGCTGGCGGCAGCGTGCTCGTCGGCGGCAGCACGGGGGTAGACACTCTTAACGGAAGTGCCGGGAACGACGTTTTCGTCAATATCGGTAGCACCGAAAACATCAACGACGGCGGTGTGCTTAGCGGCGGCAGTGACCACTTCCTGTTCTATAACCTGACGGGTAGTGACAATGTTACGAACTTCAACACGGCCACCGACGTCATCGACGTCTCGGCATCGGGATTTGGTGGCGGCCTCGTTGTCGGCGAAGTGCTTAACTCGACGCAGGTTCAAACTACTGCGGGCAACTCGTTCGCTTCTGGTCAGCTCTTTGATTTCGACCAAGCGAACCACACATTGTACTATTCAGCCACCGGAAGTACCCTCAACGAGCACGCAATCGCCATCTTGAATGGTGTGACGTCGATCAATGCGACAAATATTCATGTGCATGCTTGAGGCGGGCGAGGAAGGGGACGGCTCAACTTTGTGAGCAGTTCCCGCTTCGCGGGATTGTACCGCTTTTAGTTTAGCGGCGCGAACGATGGACATCTTGAGCAAAGCGGACGCCAGTTCGCGTAAAGAAAACGCGTTAAAATAAGAGACCGTAACGTCGGTTCTGATTCAACCAGAACCGACGCTGTGCTGTGCGCCTCAGATCGATTGCGGCGATCGCATTCGGCGGATGGGCCTTCCGGGAGAGCTCTTTGACCAAGCTGCTGATCGCGACGCCGGCCTACGGTCAAATCTTTTACAGCCCGTATGTGGAAAGCGTCATCAAGCTAACCCGAGCGGTGCATCAGAATCGTTGGGATTTTGGCTTTAGATCGATTTCTTACGCTGAAATCAGCGAAAGCAGGAATTTCCTGCTGACGCATTGGATCGACAAGACCGATGCGTCGCATATCCTGTTCATCGATGCGGACATGGGATTCGAGGCGCAGCTCATCGCCGACATGGTTGCCTTCGACAAACCGGTGGTCGGCGTCGCCTATCCAAAGCGCAAGATCGATCTGCAGCGCGTCGCGACCCTTGCCGGGGCCGGTGAGCCCCCCGATCGGGCGATCACCAAAGCGCACGAATTCGTCTTGCGTCCGCTGCGGAAGGGAGGCCGTCCGAAAATCGTCAATGGGTTCATGGAGGTCGAGGGCTGCGGCGCTGGCATTCTCCTGATCCAGAGATCCTGCATCGAGACGATGCTCCGGCGCATGCCGGAGCTGAGCGACGAAAAGGCAAAAAAAACAAGCCCCATTACGAAGGACCTTGATCGCCTCATTCGGGCGTTCGACATTCTCCACGTAGGTGGCCTTCGCCTGTCGGAAGACTACTCGTTTTGCCATCGCTGGCGAAACCTCTGTCAGGGCGAAATTTGGGTCAGTGTCGGCCACGCGATCACCCATGTCGGGTTACAAGAATTCAAGAGCCGTTACGTTGACAGGCTGGCGGTCGGTCCCAACGAGCCGGTCGCGCCGGGCCAGACCATGACGGGTCAGCTCGGGGTCGGAGCTCGGGTGAGCGTGAAGATGGATTCGAGCGAGGGGAAGCCAAGAAAGAGCTAGAGCATTCGGTTCTGATTAAATCAGAACCAAAGCTCTAGATTCTTGTTTTGAAAACGCACCTAGATCGGCAGAGCCATCACTTTTTACAACGGCTGCGAGTTGAGCTGATAATCGCCGTCATTAGAAACCTCCCAGCCGCTCCAATCTCCAAGGCCATCGCTGCTCGCCGCGGCCGGAGCAGCCTCGACCTCGTCGGCCAGCAGCGGGCGCTTCGCATAGGGCGCGGCAAGGAGATTCACGCCACGGCGATCGATGGTGAACAAGGGAGTTAGACCGGAGGCATCCGAATCCTCCATCAACTCCGAACTCCTATTGTCAAGGATCAGCCAGCGGCCGTCGAGGTGCGCGGCGAGAACGGCATGATCCTGCCGCACCGAGCGTTCGCGCGCCAGGACCAGCCGTAGCTCGTCGCGCGGGAAGCCGGCCTCGAGCAGGGCGACATATTTGGCGATGGCGTAGTCCTCGCAATCGCCTTTGCCGGTCGCAAAGGTGGCAAGCGGAGCGCTCCACCGATCGACCTCGCCGAATTGCGCGAAATCGCTGACGTAGCGGATCGCCATATTGACCGCGCGATTGGCTTCATCGAGCTGGGCGCGGCCGGACTTGGACTTGACGGCATTGATCAAGCGCAGGAATTGAGCGGCGTAAGACGGGCAGCTCTCGGCGCGCTCCCGGCAGCGATCCAGAACAGCCTGCTCATTGGCCATATCGGCTTCGATACCCCGCCATTTGCGCCACAGTATCCCGTCGGGGGCACGAAATGCGAATAGCCCAAACGGCTCCGTCCCCACCGGCGGCGCTTCTTTGGGAGCGGGCTGCGCATCCGATGCGGTGTTCGAAGGGGCGATCGATGCAAGGCGAGTGGCGCCGGGGCCGCGCCCGCGCTGACGATCGATTTTCGCGAGCACGTCGTTGATACTGAAGAACGTGGCCGGCGGCCGCGCCGATCCGGCATCGGTCGTTGGCACGCTGGATTGAGCGGCTACATCATCAGCAGCTTGCGCAACCGTCGAAGCTGAATACGCGCCGATTGAAAGGAAGAGTGCGGTAGTAAGCGCAAGCGAACCCGGCTTCCGCAATTTTGGATGCGGTATCATTAAGAACGTCCCCAGTTTGAGGGACGTCAGCCGGCGTCTTTTGCGCCGATCCTGCATCCCGACCTGTTATCGGGATACAACCTGCAGTATAGCGCGCTTATATGGAGTTAAAGTGCGTTGACGGCGGCCGCAATAACGCAAGCGCGGTCAATCGCTGGTTTGCCGAATTGCTCAAATGCTGAGCGAAATTAACGATCGATTAAACAAACCGCCTCAGCGCTCGCGTAGAGCTTCGTCGCGCAAGGTACGTGCTGGCCTAAGCATATAATCGAGAACAGATTTTTGGCCAGTGAGGATCTCGACCGTAGTCACCATGCCGGGAATAATCGGGAGCGGATGCTCGGTTGTTCCCAAATGGTTCTTTTCGGTGCGCACCGTCACCCGATAGAAAGTTTCCGGGCGCTCGGTCTTTTCCTTGTCGTCAACGATCGTATCGGCGCTGATGCGCTCGACCTTGCCTTTCAACGAGCCGTACACCGACGAGTCGTAAGCGGATATTTTGACCACGGCGTCTTGGTCGGGACGAATGAAGGCGATGTCCTGAGGTCGAATCCGCCCCTCGACCAGCAACGAGTCGTCGAGCGGAATGATGTCCATCAGGTTGGCGCCAGGCGCTACCACAGCGCCAATTGTGGTGACGTTCAATTTATTGACGATGCCGTGCACCGGCGATTTCAGATCAGTCCGTCGCACGCGGTCCTGCGCCGATTTGATATTCTCATCGAGGACAGCGAGATCGCCTTTCGACTTGGCCAGATCTTCATCGGCTTGAGATCTGAAAGACGTGGTGATGTTGGCGATTTTCGATTGAGCCTCGGCGAGTTGCCCTCTCATTTCGGTCGCCTTCTGGTCGACGCGCAACATCTCGATTTCAGGCACCACTTTCTGTTCGTAAAGCTTGCGGGTGAGGGTGAGTTCGCGGTCCAGAAGCTTAAGGGTTCCGGTCAGCCGCGTGACCTGCTGGTTCAGCACGTCGATGTCCTGGGCCACCTTCTGGGACCGCATCTTGAATACGCTCGATTCGGTTGCGACCGCAGCCGGTACCACCTGATCCAGTTGGTCGGGAAACGTGACCTCGCTTCGCCCTCGTGCTTCGGCCTCAAGCCGTGCAACGCGTGCCGCCATCGCCGCCCGCCGCTCCCTTATCTCACCGAATTCGGAAGCAAATTTAGTATCGTCGATCCGCATCAGGGATTGACCCTGCTGCACGATGGCTCCTTCCTGCACCAGGATATCGCCGACGATGCCGCCTTCAAGGCTCTGGACCACCTGGGTTTGTCGAGAAGGGACGACCCGGCCATTACCGCGCTTCACCTCGTCCAGAATCGCAAAATGCGCCCAGACCAGAAATACGAACAGAAGGGCCACGGACGCCTGCAGCAACATACGCGAGGTGCGCGGCGTGCGCATGCCGGCCGCGGCGCGGATATCATTGACGTAGGCGAAGTCAGACTGCGACATTGGGTTTTTGGATCACGGTTGATGTTTGCGTAAAGCCCGGCTGGCCCTGGGTTTCCGCTGGCGCCGTCGCGGGCTTGCCTTGCAGAAGGGCCAGAACCTTGTCGCGCGGTCCGTCGGCGACCAGGCGGCCGTGATCAAACAGCAAGAGACGGTCCACCATGCTGAGGAGCGACAGCCGGTGGGTGGAAATGATAATTGTCATCCGATCGGTGCGGATCGCCTTCAGGCGTTCGAGAAACTCGGTCTCGCTACGAATGTCGAAATGTGCCGTGGGCTCGTCAAGAAAGAGTATCTGGGGCTTTTTGATCAGCACGCGGGCAAGCCCGATAGCCTGTTTTTGACCGCCGGACAGACTGCGTCCGCCCTCGGAAATGGGCATATCGTATCCCATTGGGTGGCCGGCAATGAAGCTCTCCACCCCCGACAGCCGCGCAGCGGCGAGAACCTCTTCGTCCGTCGCTTCCGGTTTGCCCAACGCAATATTGTCGCGGAGCTTGCCAAAGAACAGGTCGGTGTCCTGCATCGCAAATCCGATGCCGGCACGCAAATCTGACGGATCATATTGTCGCGAGTCGATGCCGTCGACCAGGATGCGCCCTTCCTGGGCCTCGTAGAATCCCAGCAAAAGTCGTCCGACGGTCGTTTTTCCGGAACCGACGCGACCGATGATGCCGATCCGCTCACCGCCTTCGATCTTGAATGAGACCTTCTCGAGAGCTTTCTCCGGGGCATTGGGATAGGTGAAGCTGACGTTCTCGAAAGCGATCCGTCCCTCCTGGATCTTTCGCGAAACGTAGGTCCGCTGCGGCGATCGCTCACGCTCCAGCGACATAATGCGGTCGATCGATTTGAGCGCCGTCAAAGTCTGCGTTCCCCGGGTAATCACCGAAGTGATGCCCGCGATCGGCGCAAGAACACGGCCCGCCAGCATATTGGCGGCGACCAGCGAGCCTACCGTCAGGTGGCCATCGAGTATGAGAAACACGCCGACAACGATCAACAAAAGGTTGGTAATCTGCTGGGCGGCGTTGGTGCTCGAAATAGCGAGCGAGGCCCAGAACTGTACGTCTTCTCCGGATCGCGCGGTAGCGGCGACCGAGCGTTCCCAGAACGTCTGCATCCGCGCTTCGGCACCGGTTGCCCGAACGGTCTCCAGACCGGCGAGAGATTCCACGAGTACGCCGTGGCGCGCCGCGGATTCGGCCTGCAGCCGCTTCATGGCCCGATCCAATGGGCGTTGTATCGTAAGGCCGACCACCACCATAGCCGGCAGCATAAACAGCGGAATAAACGCCAGAGGTCCCGCAATGGCGTAAAGGACGCTCACGAAGAGAACGGCGAAGATCAGGTCGGTCGCGGAAACAACGCCGCCGGACGTGAAGAATTCGCGAACGGAGTCAAAATCGCGGATTTGATTGGCGACGATCCCGACGGAGGAGGGCCGCTGCGCCATTTTCACCGACATGATATGCTCGAAAATATTGGCGGCGAGCACGACGTCGACGGTCTTTCCGGTCACGTCGATCATGCGGCTTCGTACCATCCGGAATACAAAGTCGAAGATGACGGCAAGCCCCATTCCTATCGACAACGCAATCAACGAAGGAATCGCGCCATTCGGGATGACCCGGTCGTAGACGCTCATGATGAACAAAGGCGTCGCCAGCGCGATCATGTTGATCAGGAAGGCGGCAAGGGCGATGTGCCCGTAGCTGCGCCAGTGGGTCTTGACGACCGACCAGAACCAATGGTTGCGCGGAAGATCGCCGGCGGCCACGGTCCGCGCATCGGCCTCCACTGCCGCCCTGACCAGGAAAGCGTAGCCGGTATAGTCTGCGGCCACGGTGCTTAGTTTGCGCGGCTCCGGTGTTTGAGGCGTCGCCAGGGGATCGAGAATCTTGACGCTTTTGTTTGCGTTGTCGAATCCCGTCAGAATCAGTGCCGTCCCATTTCTCATGATCAGGACGGCGGGAAGGACCAGCGCAGGGATGTCGAGAATGTCTCGCTTGATAGCCTCTGTTTCGAGGCCTGCACGCCGGGCGGCGCGATCATAAAGCGCAACCGACAGCCGTCCATCGAGAATTGGGAGGCCGCCCAAGAGCGCTTCACGGCTCACCGCGCGGCCGTGGTAGGCCGCCAAATAAGTGAGGGAAGCGGCGAGGGGATCACCACCCGACGATGCCATGGCGGGAGTCAGACCAATCGCCTTCGGTCTCGGTTTATCTTGAGTGGGTTGATCCGGCCTGCGTGCCGGTTTGGTTCGCTCGAATAACAAATCCAATGCCTCTATTCCAAAAAAGGGAATGCCTTCGATGAAATTCGAAGGCGTCTTTGAACAGCCCCCAGAATAGTGGAGTTTTATAACTAAATCATTCGTTTATTTGATGAAATCGGGTCGAGGGTTAATATAACCCTCAAAACGAGGGCGCTGCGTTGGCATTTCGCACCATTGCAGGCCACTTATTTGGTTAAGTTCCCGAAAGCTCAGTTCTTGGGAAACGCTGAGAGCATCCAGAATGGCTTGCCGGTTTCGGCGTAAGACATCGTGTTTTGTCCCGCGGCAGCGCCGGTCGGTGCGCTCAATTGGTCCGTTCCTTGATTTGATTTCGGAGCAAACCATTCTCCAACGCCGCCCATGCTTGCGGCGAAATTCCAATTCGGCCAGCGGTCGTTGAAAAGGCCCGCGGTCTGCGGTCCGCTGAGGCCAGAAGTCTGTGGCCGGTCGGCCGAGGCAAGAGCCTTCACCGGAAGCGCGGGTGGCGCAACGTCGACCCGCAGCGGATCCGATCCCGTCCTGGGCAAGTTCCAGCGGAACGTGGGAGCAGCATAGGGCACAATACCCAAGGGGCCGGGGTCGAGAGGGGCAGCGTCAATCGGCGGCGGGGACTTCAGGTATTCCAAAAGCGTTCCCATCGCCGCGAGCAGTTGATAATCGGCGAAAACCACAACGCCTCGCGCCGAGACAAGCGAAACTGACGCATTGAAATACTGATTTTGCGCATTCAGGAGGTCGATCAGGGAGCGTTGGCCGAGCTCATATTCCTTATTGAAAGCGGCGATGGTCTTTACATCAGCGTCGATTTGACGCCTTAGATCGGCAATTCGCGTAGCCGTGACCGTTCGCGCCGCCCAAGCCTTGTCGATTGATTCGATCGCGTCGCGTTGCAGGCGAGCATGGCGCATCGTGGCTTCAGTGAAGCGCTCAGCTTTCTCCGATCGGTTCCAGGCATCCTGCCCACCCCGGAAGATGTCCCAAGACATCACAACCTTACCGGCGTAGTCCTCATGGGTGACACTCGGGAGACCAGGGGCAGAAACATAGGGAAAGGTGTTGTCGAAGTGGGTTGCGCTTGCCTCAAGATAGAATTTCGGCGCGAATGAGCCCTCCGTCGCACGGAAAGCTTCTTTGGCCGCATCGGCGTCAGATTGGGCAGCCATAATCGTCGGATTAAACCGGACGGCAGTGGCGAGGGCTTGATCTCGGCTGCCCGGCATTCCGGCAAGCGGCCCGGGAAACCGAAGGTTGATGGCTTCTAGCCCGACCGTCTTGCGGTACTTTGCGCGACTTTCTTCAAGGCTCCGGCGGAACTCATCCAATTGTGCCTTGGCGTTTTCCACGCGCTCGCGTGCCTGCTCCAAGTCGCCTTCACCGGCCCGCCCGCCCTGGAATCGGGAATTCACATTCGCGAAGATCTTTTCGTGGGTAGCAACGTTTTGTTGGGCCAACGTCACCAGTCGCAAATAGCGGACGACGTCGACATAGGCTTCGGCCGCATCCAGCGCGATCAACTCGGTTCGCTCTCGAACACGAGCTGCCGCGGCGTCAACCCGTGCCGTCTGCCTCCAGATCTCATGGATCGAAGTAAACCCGTCAAAAAGCAGTTGTCGAACGACCACCGATTCTTGACTGCCATTCCGCCACGGCCCACCCCCCACAACAGGTGCCGTCAACCCGACTATCGGCGGAGTCCCGGTAAAGTTTTGATCGAATTTCTCCGGCCCGACGCGTGCTTCAACCCGCACCTGGGGAAGCAAAGTACTTTGCGTCTGCCGAAGCTCGGTTTGAGTTGCGCGCTTGTTCGCGGAAGCCTCGCCGACGCCCGGATGGCTCTTGGCCGCCTCCCTGAGGGCGTCATTGATCGAGAATTCGGCAGCCTGCGATGCGCCGGCAACCAAAACGACGCTCAATATCGCCAAATATGCTGATTTCATTGGCCCCCATCCAAAAAAGACGGAACTGCACAGCGCGCAACTGCAATCACTTCTGGCAGCGAGTCCCTCAGGGAAAAGGTAGCCCGGAAGAGCGCTTTTTCCTATGACATTTTGGCCACACGCCAACTCAATCGTTCGTCTGCGACCCGAGTCAGACAGTGCATTTCGTCATAGGTATTATGAAACCTATGGTAGTATTATGGACGGTCCAAAGCCAAGGAATTGTACTTGTTGGGAATTTCTGACCTCAACGAGCGGGCCTTGGAGTTCTAGTGTGACTAAAGGACCGTGTCGAGACAGGTTGGATCCGTCAGCGCATTCGGGCTATGGCATGCCGCTTAGATTCGGAGATTGCGCCTCACGCCGCATCCGCAGGTCGCACACGCCTCGCGATCTCGGGGCCGCGCTCACGCTCGATGACGGCAATGTCGTACTGGCTCTGCAGATCAAGCCAGAATTGGGCACGATTTCCAAAATATCGGCCGAGCCTGACGGCCGTATCTGCAGTGATCGACCGGCGTCCATTGAGTATGTCGGTGATGCGGCCGGACGGTACGCTGAGATCGAGTGCGAGCCGATTTGCGCTGATTTCGCGCGCTTTGAGTTCACGCTTCAAGAAGCTGCCTGGATGTATTGCGAATGGCATGCGCTATCCCTTGTGGTAGTCTACGATCTCTACGTCACAGGCGTCGCCCTTCCTGAACACAAAGCAAATACGCCAACGCGCGCAAACCGCGTTCAAAAAGACGAGCAAATGATTATTCTCGCAACCGAACGCCGGGGCCACCGCCGTTCTTTGCGATGAATTGAATTCCGGCTTTTTCCAAAGCTCTTTGCATTGCGTGGACCGCGGCACGCGAAACGTCGCGGCGAGATTTTTCAAAATCGACAATCGTTGACAGCCCAAGGCCTGCGGCCTCGGCGAGCTCCGGCTGGGTGATGTCCAGCAGCGCGCGCGCGGCACGGCATTGGCCGGGCGTGATCGAATGTCGAATACCTATTGACATGGCGTTTGTTATTCGGTTCAATAGAAAATGTTGATAGATGTTAGTGCTTGATGCTCTAGCTCTTATCGCAAAAATCTTGCGGAAGGATACAAGAAATGTCGTTTCCCCTTAAACAACAGACACATAAGCCGGACCGCCGGAACTTTGTCGGCGGCTCGGATGCCCGGATCATCATGGGCAAGGACGAGAAGGCCCTGTTGCGGCTGTGGCGAGAAAAGCGCCGCGAAGAGGCTCCGCTCGATCTGTCAGGTGTCCTGATCGTCCAGCTCGGCCTGGTCACCGAGGACCTCAACCGCCACTGGTACGAGCTCAACTCCGGCCATCGCATCTCAGACATCCAGCGCCATGCGATCCACCGAACCATGCCGTGGATAGCCGCGACGTTGGACGGACTGGTCAACGAGACCGGCGCAGTGTTCGAAGCCAAGTTCATGCTGCCGTGGTCGTTTTCCGAAGAAGCAGCCGCGGAGAAGCACATGGCCCAGCTCCAGCACAACATGCTGGTGGCCGGCACCAAAAAATCCGTACTCTCCATCATCACCGGCGGTGGCAAATGGATTGAGCTGTCGATCGAGGCCGACCCGGTCTACCAGACGATCCTGATTGCCGCCGAAAAGGCCTTCTGGCGGGCGGTCAAGTCAGGCGAAACCCCGGCACTGTTCGATTGCGAACCGCCAAAACCGCGGATCGAAGCGGTACGGGTGGTCGACATGAACGCCTCCAACTCGTGGGCCGAATTTGCCGGCCTGTTTTGCGAAACCCGAGAGGCTCATGCCGACCACGAGCGTGCCAAGAGCGAGCTCAAGGGGCTGATGCCGGTGGATGCCAAGGAGGCGATGGGCCACGGTGTCCGTGCAAAACGCTCGAAGTCAGGTGCCGTCAGCTTCGATCTCGTCGAGATGGAGGCCCGCCATGCACCACTCCAGTGAGAACGTCGCCGCCATCGCAACGGCACTCGCAAAAGCGCAGACCGAACTTTCTAATCCCGAAAAGGCGAAGATCGGGATGATCTACAATGCTCGGACCGACAGCCAGCAGAGCTTCCGCTATGCCTCGCTTTCGAGCGGCCTGGACATCATCAGAAAGGTCTTGGGCAGCCACCAGATCGCCGTTACGCAGACCACCGAAATCGACAAGACCAATGGCACGGTCAATCTGACCACGCTCCTCCTGCACACTTCAGGTGAGTGGATTTCTTCGGACTGGCCAGTCTGCCTGCTATCGGAGACCTCAGCGCCTCGCCGGATGGGGGCCGCGCTAACTTACGCCCGGCGCTATGCGTTGTTCACGATGGTGGGCATCGCTGGCGAAGACGATCTCGATGCCCCCGATATCGCCAACGACGGGCCCAAAGCAGACAAGACGGCGGAGGCTGGTCTGGCTTCAAACTCCGGCCTTGAGCCGGCGTCCGCCCGTTCAAGCCAATCACGAACCGAAAACCCACCGCCGGTCCGGGAAAAGCTCAATGCCGAAGATTCTGCCACCGCCAGGACGCAACTGATCCAGGAAATCCAAACCCTGCCGAAGGATGACCTGCAGCCTCGCGCGATCGCCATCCTGAAGGCCAAGAACCGCCTTTCGGCAGAAGACGGCAAGATGGTCGAGGAAGCCTTCTCGGCAAGGATGGCTCTGCAAGGCACATCGCCGGAAACGCTCGGGACCGAAGAGCCTGTGTCTACCTCAATCAATCCAGATAGACTCCAATCGCCCGTGGCATCAACGGACGCCGTTAAGCGGCCGAGGGGTCGTCCCAGAAAGGTCAACACTGCGAGCAATCATTCTGCTGCTCCTGCGGTGCTGCATGCTCAACCAACGATTGAAGACGATCCCTCTGCTTCGATAGATCAACAAGCCGACGCAGCTCCCGCCAAGATCGACAAAAGCAAGCTTACCTTCGGCGAGCCGCGACGACTGCGCGACAAAGTCCACCTCAAATTCGTGGCCTCTCAGCCATGTCTGATCTGTGGGAGAAACCCCGCCGACGCACACCATCTCAAGTTCACTCAACCGCGCGCGATGGGACTCAAGGTGAGCGACGAATTTACGGTACCCCTGTGCAGAGTTCATCACCGTGACGTCCACAGCGTCGGAGACGAAGTCGCCTGGTGGGAACGACGGGCGATCGATCCCCTCGCGACATCACGGATGCTTTGGGTTTCGACCCGGCGTATCGAATGAAGCGTGCAGGAATTTACTCCTGTCCTGGTCGTTATCGCCTGACACCACCCTGTTGCTCAATAAGAAGCGGCAAAATGGGCGCGCGAAGGAGCACCTTTGTTCCTAATTTAATTGTATTATATAGAGGCAAAGAAAGCGGCAAAATGCTCACAATAGCTTCGATGGAACCGATGCTGCCGGGCGAACGGCAGGATTTGGAGGACCTAGCAACCGACTTGGTGTCGAAAGCCAGCGGCCTCGCCGGACGACTGCACCCAGTGCTGCGCGCGTCCGTCGGTGATCTCGTCCGATCAATGAACTGTTACTACTCCGATCTCATTGAAGGGCACAACACGCTGCCGATCGATATCGACCGCGCGCTCAAGGACGATTACGCCGGCGACACCAAACGGCGGAATCTTCAACTCGAGGCCCGCGCGCACATTGAGGTGCAAAGGATGATCGACCGGGGAGGAGCCCCGGCGGTCGTGATGTCGGTCGAATTCATCACATGGGCTCACCGAGAGTTCTGCGAGCGCCTCCCGGACGACCTGCTTTGGGTCGAAAATCCCGGCGCCAAAAAGCGCATACAGGTCGTGCCGGGCGAACTGCGCAAAGATTACGTCGCGGTAGGCAGGTACGTTCCTCCGGCGCCGGATCAGCTTCCTTCCTTCCTGCAAAGGTTGACGGAGGTTTACGCCTCGCAGCATCTGTCCCGCTTGCGGAAGATCATAGGTGTTGCAGCCTCGCATCATCGCCTGCTCTGGATTCATCCTTTCATTGATGGTAACGGGCGGGTCACTCGTTTGCTCTCGCACGCCTTGCTGCGTGAGCTTGATGTCGGCTCCGAGCTGTGGTCGGTTTCTCGAGGACTGGCGCGCCGGGTAACTGAGTACAAATCAAACCTTCAGGCAGCGGACGAACCGAGGCGAGGCGACCTCGACGGCCGTGGCAACCTTACCCTTGCAGGACTTGTTGATTTCTGCCGTTTCTTCCTGACCGCCTGTGTCGATCAGGTCGATTTCATGGGAGGGCTTCTGGAACCGTCCGAACTGCTTCGACGGATGGAGATTTGGACAGAGGAGGAAACCCGTGCAAAGCGCTTCCCGCGCGGTGCATGGCCGTTACTTCGCGAAGCAGTGATGGTAGGTGAGTTTCCAAGAGGCCGCGCAGCCGAACTCACAGGTTACGAAACCCGCCAAGCCAGGACGGTCCTCAACGCGCTGATCGACGCGGGATATCTGATCTCACCCACGTCCCGTAGTCCGGTGAAGCTTGGCCTTCCTGCACAGGTGATCGATCGCTGGTTTCCCAGGCTGTATCACACGGCATAGCTTCGGCGACGAAGTCACCCGGTGGAAACGACAGGCTATCGATCCCCTCGCAACATCGCGGGTGCTGTAGGTTTCGACCCGGCGTATCGGATGAACGCGATACGCCGATCTGTAGCATCCAGGCGTCAAGCACTATTACCAAATCGAACATAACGATGGCTCAGCTTGCTTTAGCACCGTTAGATCAGGAGCCTGCGCGGACAGCTCTCGATGAGCTGTTCACGCTTGCGCGAAAATACAATTCGAGCGAGGCCTATCTCGAATTGATGCGGTTTATCGCCAGGTTTCGGTTCTATTCCCCGTTCAATGCGATGTTGATTTACACGCAGATGCCGGGCGCGCACTTTGTTTGCACGGCGCTCAGATGGCGGCGGGATTATCATCGGGAGATCAAAATAGACGCCCGGCCGATTGTGATCTTGCAGCCGAGGGGACCGATATTGTTTGTGTTTGACGCAAGTGACACCGCGCCGCTTTCAAATACACGTCCCTTGCCCATTCGGGTCAAGGACCCGTTCCAGGTGCGCAGTGGCAAGATCGGTGGAAGCTGGCGCTCGCATCGTGCGGCGTCGTAAAATCTGCCTGTTCGGTATGGGGCTCAGTTTTAGATTTCTTTGGTCCGTGGTCAATTCCACCTACGATTTTGGGCGTGAATCGTCGTGGCGTGCTAAGCACGCTGTCAGCCTCGGTCCTGGGTTAAACCTTTCTCTGTGGCGGGGTTAGAGCCGGGGCAGAAGTTCACGCTTCTCCTCGGCTTGCTTTTTAGGTAAACCTAATTTTATGGCGAAGTCAATTAAGGTGCACCCAAAAAAGCGACGCGGGCGGCCGGCAACTGGTAAGGATCCGCTGGTGAGTGCTCGACTGCCGCAGGGACTGATTGATCAGATTGAGCAGTGGTCCGTCGCAAGCGCGGTCAGCCGCTCCGAAGCCATCCGTCGCCTGGTCGAGCTCGGGCTGACAGTAAGGACTAAGGGCATCCCGCCGAAAATCGAGGACGCGAAACCCGGCACAAAGCAGCGCGCCAGCGAAATAGCCGGCGATGCGATCGACAGCATGGCTGACCTCATGGCGAGCGTCGAGGATCAGGTCAGCCGTAAGCGTCGGCTCATTAAGGGGCCGGAGGAATTTCAGAAAGCGCGGCGCGATCGGGACCGAAAATGACGGAGCGGTCTAGCGGTCCGCCCTGGCTCGTAGAGTTGGGCCTAAAGGCGAAAGGGAATTGAAAACAACGGAGGAAGACATGGAATGGTTTATGCGCAAAACATCAATAGCGGGCAGTCCAATTTCCAATTGGGTACTCGTTCTAGCGGCTCTCGTCGCAATCTGGGTTATCTACTCAATCGCACACTGAGCATATTTGACGGCGCCGATGATGAGCCCAGGTCGCTCCGAAGCGATCCGCCGCCTGGTCGAGCTGGGGCTGAAGGCGAAGGGGGCGAAAGCCTAGAATGACTCGCAAACCGAAAGGTGTCGGATGGTCGATGAAGAGCGACCGGGAGCTGATACAGCTGGCGAAATCGCAGACCCTCGATGAACTCGCAGATGAGTTCCAACGATCCTCGGCCTTTATTCTCAAGAGAGCGGCCCGATTGGGACTTTCCATCAAACGGAAGGCGAAGGGGAAATAACCATGAGGTTTTTAATCATTCTCGCCGCGATTTGCATTTCAGCAAATGCATTCGCTCAGGATGCTACGCCCAAGGCCGGCACCAAGCAGGCAAAGCCCAAGGAACCGATGGGCTGCAAATTCGTCGGAACGGTCAAGGGCACTAAGCTATGGGCTGGTGACTGTATGGGGCCGGAGCTCCGCGGCGCGGTATCTCCAACGGAAACGCCGTCACTGCCGGAGCGGGCGACTGCAGTTATTCCGCCCGGCCAGAAGCAATAAGCCTCGGGCTGAGACCGGACGACACACGTCGGGCCTGACCAAGACCGTTGGCGTTGGGCGTTGGTCATGCGCCTGACGGCCCGAACGCGGGTTACTAAAACGTTCGCCATTCCCTGTGATCTTTTGGCATCATCCCGCGGCGAAAGCACAAGAACCGGGCGCCGTCCCGCTGGGGCTGCAAAAATAGTCGTCGTCCTGTTGAATGCCCGCTCGACCTGGCATAAGTCCGCGCGGGACACCCTCATGTGGGTGACATTTGGACTGAGTACGGAGCTGCTAATGGGTTCCACGTTCAACCACGAAGAGCTTGCGCGCGGGGACGAACAGCTCGCGCAGTTGGAGGAACAGCTTTCCAAGCTTGCCTCGCGCCATCCTTCGGATCCGCAGACCCGGATGGACGAGTTTCGCTCTGATATTCCGGACGCCCGGCCGTCGCTTAGTGGGTGGGCGGTACGCGGCTTCACCGGTTTGCTGTTGGCAGCATGCATCGGTGGTGCTGCCATCGCGTGGTGGCCATCGTCCCGCGGAGATGCGGCGAAGACAGCACCTCCACAACCAGCACCGCCGGCGCAGACCGCGCCGCTAGACGTCGCGCGGACCGCCACTGCCCTGTCGCCCGAGTTGACGCAGTTGCTCCAGTCGATGGCGCGCGATCTCGTAACCGTGGGACAAGGAATCGAACGGCTCAAGGCGAGCCAGGAACAAATGACCCGCGACAATACGAATGTCGCCGATCAGCTCAAGGCGAGCCAGGAACAAATGGCCCGCGACATTGCCAACGTCGCCCAGCGGCTCGAGGCGAGCCAGGAACAAATGGCTCGCGACATTGCCAAGGTTTCCGAACAGAACCTGCCGCCCAAGATACCGGTGCCTCCGCCACGGCCGGCCGTCACCCCGACGCACAAGCCGGTGCCAACGCTCGCCTCGCCGCAAGCCAGCGTACAGCTGCAGGCCAAAAAACCGAAACCCTCATCGGCGCCGCCGCAGCCGACGCCGGTGCGCTAGCGCAGTTGCTTCACCGCAAATTGAAGCCGTTTTGCCTAACCCAGCGGAAGCTGCGCTCATTAGTCTCCTCCGATATAGGTCTATAAAATCGGATGCCAAAGCTCCATTGCGGGCGCGGTGCGGCTTTGTTAGTAGACTGCTGAAAGAGTCCGACTTCAATTTTGTTCAATGAGATTGCCCTTGGGGAAAAAGTAAATGGCTCCCGGTGTTGCAGCGGCCAAACCGATCCATCTCAACCTCAGCCTCAGCCTCAGCCTCAGCCTCAAATGGCCCGACGTCCAAGACGATTATGTTGTCCGGTACGAAGGCTATTTGATCGGCCGAATACGGCTCGGCGGCGAGCGCTACGGGCAGGGGACTAGGTGGGAGTGGAGTGTCGAGGTTCCCATGGCAATGCCGGCTTGGGCGAGCGGCACTGCTGCAAGCCGTGATGCGTCTATCAAGGAATTCACGGCAGCTTGGGGGAGGCATTTGAAGGAAACCAGTCCGGAGCGCCTTGAACGGGCCTTTGAGTTCGAGCGAGCCTGCTTGGCACGTCAGCAAACGATGGGCACGAATAAGACGAACGAAGCTTAGGTCGCCGGGCTCGTTCGGCCTGCGGGCGAAGCAAAATGACGGGTTCCAAGCGTTCAATTTTTTGAATTGCGGGGAGATGGCCGGGGGACACTTCGATTTGCCGCCTAACCGGGCGGCGCGCAGAGCTGCCACGGTCATGTTCCGCTTGGCGGCTTGCTGCTTTTGCGTTTGATGCGCTCGGCACGGCACAAATCTTTCGCCTGTCGTAATAGAGGGTACAAAGTGTTAGAAGGGAGCTCACCCAGAGAATTGGCGTAGGTGTCATTCGGGCTCGAAGTAATGATTCAATAGAAGGGTCGCAGCCGCTTCCAAACGGTGTTTTTAGATGGCAACCTTCTTATCAATTGTCCGAAGCGACGCAGACTTCGGATACACGGCGTCGTTTCCCGATTTTCCCGGATGTGCCGTGGGCGCACTGACGGTCGAACTCGTGATCGCGAAAGCCAGGGAAGCGCTCTTGACGCACGTCGAGCGTCTACTCGCAGCCAACCAAAGAATCTGTGCTCCAACTGCGGCCGATGCGATCGCGTTGGGTGATGCAATGCTTCTTGCCGCTGTCGAAGTGCCCGATGACCTTCGGATGGCGCATATCGATCTGGCCATCCCAATATTGTCGTTAACCCGGATCGAATCGTTTGCGCGACGCCACGGCTTGACTGCTTCAGCGCTGTTCGTTGAAGCGGTAAATCGTTGGGCTATGCAGGAGACTGTACACCGTGAAAGAAGGGGAGGGATGTCCGACGGACCCACCCTGTTTGATTTCGGAAATCCCCTCGAATTCAGAGTTGAGGCGATCGGTGCAGATATTAGCGCTGAAGAACAGAGTGTGGTTAAGAGTATTGATTTAAAAGAGGAGGGTGATATCCGAGGCAACGACGACGTCACCGCAGAACTCGCGCGCTTACTCGAGGAGCGTGCCGGATCCGAGCCACGCGATGGGTCGAAGTAGAAGGAGCATGTCCGCCAGCTTGAGCGACGGGAATTGACTTCCCGCAGCGCTGCCCGCAGGTTGATTCTAATTTCGAATTCGTACCCACCCGTAGGTCACGAAAATCGCCAAATCGGGCTGCTAGAAAATGCGTCTATTGAGCATTTTGGTGTATTGCGCAGTGCTCGTGGGATGCGGCGGATCGCGCCAAGCGGATCAGCAAGAAGTGGCAGTCCCAAGTGTAAGCGACATCAACAATGCTATCGTTGAATGCCGGCGTGCCGACCCTGACGAAATAGCTCAAGCCGTCGCGCGCACGGCATGTGTGAATAAGGCCATCGCGCCGCTGCGGGCACTATTGCAGTTTCCCGATTTGCTCGACCAGGAAACCGCGATGCGAAAATCACTCGCCGAACAGATTCAAGCCAGGAAAATATCCTTGATTGATAGAATACGGCAGATGACCGAACTTCATTCAAAGATGTTGAAGGAAGAACAGAGCAGGGTACAGGCCAATCCATCAGTACCCGCGCAGGAAACACCCGCTGCCTCGTTTTGGCGAGCGTCAAATCCAGCGTCATGCGCAACACCGGGTGGGAATACGCAATATTGTTATTGAAGGGGATGTTGCAGGAGGGCGCCTGAAGCTTGAAAGCGGCCCGAGGCCGGATGAGAAGAGAGGGACAAGCGCATCCGAGCAGCGCTCTCTCCAAACTGGGCTTTGCAAGCTGCGGCGCCGTGGCATGGCTACGAGCTTTACCCGCAGCATATCCACAGCCCCAAAAAAAGAGAATTTGGGCGCCATAACCGGGACTTGCTGCGCACTAATCCACAGGCCCGAAATCGTGCGGCGCCTTCCGTCGGCGCACATCGGGACCGCTTGACCTTTGGCGGTCCGGCTGCTGGTATTTCTGCTTTGGGGGTAGTCATGAAATGGAAGCAGGATCTTGAAGCTCTTATAGAGAGCACGATGGCGCTCGCGAAAGACGTCAAGCGACAACCGGCTGGCTTCGACCCCCCAGCAAATCCGCCGAACGTCTCGAGCTTGGTTGCATCGAGAGCGGTTGCACAAGCACTTGGCGACATCCCGACAGCGGGCAACCCACCGGCTGCGCAGCCGCTAATCGGTTTGCCGAGATCCGAACGCGACGAAATTCGACAGCGCGTAAGCAGTTTCAAAGCATATCAGGAAAAATTGGCGAGGCAGCGTGAAGAGTATTATTTGCAAGTGAAGGCCAAGATGATGGCGTCCGTTGATCCTAATTGGACGTCGCTCAATTCCCGGAAAAGCCCGCCGCAGTGAATCGGATTCGGTAGCGAAGAAATTGGAGTGGGATGCTAAATCCCTTCGTGGCCTGATATAGGGGCGATCCCAAGAAAGAGACGTCCATGGATGATGTCAATTATCCGTTTCTTCACCGGGAGCCAGAGGCGGCTAGGCAAAAAGCCAGTCCTTGGGCTTGGGGGGCATTAGCGGCAGCTGGAGTGTTTCTCTTGATCATGATTGGGCTGAGCGCAGGCGGAACGAGGACCTTGGTCGCCAAAGCGGAGCGTGCGGTGGCCGCTGGACTTTCTGATCCAGTATCTGCCAGGTTCGAGAAGGAGACTGTCCGAAAAGGCATCGTCTGTGGCTTCGTGAACGCGAAGGACGGGTTTGGTGGATACGTAGGGTTTAAGCGCTTCTTTTACAGCGACAATGTCGGGTCGATCATCCTGCAAAATGATAACGAGGCAATAACCTACGGCCAATATTTCTCGCGGTGTTGAGGCTTGAAGTCGAAGTCACAACCGGTGCAGACGATACGGTTTTGGTCTGCTGCGCCAGCCTGGATCGTGCGTCTGGCGGAACGACAAGAGCGTCGATGAAATCGAGCTACTGTAGCGTTTGCTGCCATTCTCAAAGAGGGTCAAATTGATTTGATGAGAATACAAGGGCTGGCCACGCCGTCGTTGTTGCGGGTTTCAATTTGGCGCCAGCACGGCATCGGCTTGATGGCTGTCGCGCTTGAGAATGACGATGGCGCCATTGCGGATGGTGAATCTCGCGCCAAGTAATTTGGGCACCTTGTCCGTCAGCGGCGAGGGCAGAGCAATGGTCGCACTGTGGACGGGATCTCCGACATTAATGGGTGGGCCCGCCGGGCCGGCGAATGGAGCTGGCTTGATGTACTCTTTGATCAAGCGGGCCTCGTCGGCCGAGAGAACGAGCGCTGTTGGCGTCGCACGATTGTCGACAGGGTTTTTGGCCTTTTCCGGCGCGCTCGGGGTCAGAAGCTGATTTTTTTGCTCAGAATTATTTTTCTTCTCCAGTTGGTCCGCGCCAGCGGCCTGTCTCTTGAGCGGGGCCAGTTGTCGCTCAAGCGCCGCAATTTCCGACTTCAGCAATTTGATTTGGTTGACCCCGATGAATAGTCCAGCTCCGATGAGGAGTGCGAGCAGGCTGAGCGCGGCAAGCAGAGCTCCGCTGACGCCGGAGGGCCCGGCCTCGGATTTGATGTCTGACGACCCTTGTGCGAGATGGCCGCGCATGATGTGCGAGAAGCGCTCGAAGCGGGAAGTGAGTGCGACCGGAAGCTTTTGCTTCCGACGCGGGGATTCGGCGGGTGTCCGACCCCTTGAGCTGGAATCCAGCTTGAGAAAGCTGGGTGCGTTGGGCAAGGCGAGAGATGGAGCATCAGTTTCACCGGGTCGGCTGAGGTCTGGGTCGCCCGCGGCTTTTTCGCTGCTTTCGGAAGCGATCGCTTCAGGTTCATCCTCAAGTTGGGTCTCCGCCTCCGATTTGATTTCGGCATCGGCAGTCGCAATCTCGTCCTCCAACGGCCCCAGGTTTGGCATCTCTCCGGGAGCGCGCAGCCCGAGATCGAAGATTTTCAAACGCAGCTCGGTGCCGATCAGTTCATCGATCGCCTTCAGGGATTGCGAATGATCGGGCTGTTCGGCTTCAGCCGATTGCTCGCCGAGGGCTTCGAGCGCACGCAGGACCGATCGGCCCGCGTCGGTGATGTGCAAGCTCTCGTCTTCCGAGGCGACCAGACCGGCTTGGAGGACGTCGACGCCTTCAAGTTCCGAAAAGCGGCCTGCCATGTCCGGACCATCGGCAGCGGCCTCCAATTCACGGCGAAGCTCGTCAATTCGCGCGCGCCCGTCGGGCCGCCCGGCCAGGATTTTCAGCATCGCGAACTTGAGCTGCACGGGCATTCCTCGCAGATAGAAGACTGAAAACGGGCATCCTCACTCTAGACAAGCCGATTCGGCGCGAAAATGGCCGTCCTATGGTACGCGCGGCCTGGGTCCGACACTATTTGGGATTTTCCGCTTGGCGAGGATTGTTTGCGCGCTTTTTCCGTTACTTTCGCCGCGCCGGTTCCAGGCCTGAGCCAGCCCCTGTGACACGCCGGCAACGGAGCAAGTGTTTTTGCTCGAAGATCGGTATTTGGACTCCACAGGGCCTTTGCGTCCGGCCTAAAATCTTGGCGTTCCGAGAGGGGATTTGGGGAGGCGTAATGATCGACGATGATTTTGTTTTTGGCTTCGATGAACAGCTACCGGGGCTCTCCAAGATCGAAACAATAGACTATTGCTGGCTGCAGCGACGCGGCGATCGATGCAGTCCTTTGGAGCTTCGGAAGAAAGAGGAGCTTGAAAGAAAACACCGCGCTGCTTTGAGTGCTCATTCGGTTGATACGGCAGCAAGCGAGCTCGCGGTTCTGGAGGAGATAACCGACAGCGCTCAATCCGCATGAAATCTCTTGCGTGCGGTTTCCTGCGCGCCACAAAACAACCCGCCGGTCACGCCGGCGGGTTTTCTAATCAGCGATGTACCCGGGCAGTCGCATGTCTGAAATGCAACGGGTTACCCGAAACGCGGCCGGCGCCAATGCGCCGCAAGTTAACGTGTCGACCTTTCCGGCTGCGAAATCCTCCAACGAAGTCAGATCCGTCCTGTGCGCCGTATGGCTCATCATAGGCCGAGGGGGCTGCCTGGGCAGCGCCGGCGGCGTCTAGCTCCCGCTGGCGCAGAGCTTCTTCTCTTTCCCTTTGCCTCTCTATCTTGATCTTGGCCTTTTCCCTGCGCTCGTTTTCTCGTTGAAGGGCCTCATCGTCGAGAAGTCGCCCGGCCTCGCGTGGATCGGAACTGTACACATGCTCGCTATCCGGGCCGATCACCCTTATTTGGGCGTAGCTGACGCATGAAGTCATCGCCACAACGGCGGCTGCGATGAGTGGCGCGCGGAACATGTTCATTGTGGCCTCGAGCTGTTGTCATACTACTGTAACCCACAAGCAGCCACGACCATCCGCATCGCCCTCGATCCATTCCTGCGCAGGGGCAGCTTTTGAGCCTCCCGCGGGGCTTGAATCGTCGCGCGGGGACCAATTCGGCTTGTTCACGGTCAAAAGGTAAAAGGTTCCGATGCTGGAACAGGATAGGAGGGCGCACGCCGTTACAGCCTTAAGGTTAAAGATGGATAAACAGGTGACAATTTTTGGGCAAGATAGTATAAATCAAATTGTTGGCAGCAGGGCCAACTAGTGTTGCGTGCATGCAACAATTCATCTTGAAAAGAAGGATTTTCTCCTATGTTGAAGTATTTTGTTGAGAAGACCGAAGCGTTGAAGCGTCTGCGCACGGATAACGACGGCGTGGTGTCGTTCGAGTACATCATCGTCGCGGCTTCGATCATCGCCGTAGTGACTCTTGCGTTCGGTGCTGGTGGCCCTCTTCAGGCGGCGCTGACCGCCGGCCTCAACGCGATCTCCGCTGCTCTCGTTGCCGCCGTTTAATGCCAGAGGGGGCACATTAGGTTGTGCCCCCCTTTTTTAGTTTCTTAGACAGTGCATTATGAATTGGATTGCCCCCACAGCCTCGTTCTGAAAGTCCTGCCGTCGGGCCCAACAAGAAGGGATTTTTCCGATGTTGAGGTGTTATGTGAAGGCCGCCAATGCATTGAAGGATAATCTGCGAGCGGACAGGGACGGTCTGGTGTCGTTCGAGTACGTGATCGTCGCCGCTTTGATCGTTACCGTAGTGGCTGTGGCGTTCAATGCTGCGGGTGTTGCTTCTATTAAAAATGCGCTGACCGCTGCATTGAATGCGCTCGCCACTGCCGTCACAACCGCCGTCGGAAGTTAATACGGTCGTCTGAACTCCGGGGGATGCGCCACCACCTTTTTAAGGCATGTATTTGATGAGTTGGATTGTTCCGATAGCCTCAATTCTGGAAATCCTGTTGTTGCTCTATGTCGCAACCACCGATATCGCGACACGATTGATCCGAAATGAGATTTGTCTGGCGCTGGCGCTCCTCGGGATCGCCAGTCAATTGGCCAGCCCGATGCAACTTGCCCAATCGCTGATCGGCGCGACGATCCTGTTGCTGCTGCTGTTGGTCATTTACCAGCGGGGATGGATTGGCGGCGGCGATGTCAAGCTGCTGGTCGCCTTGGCGATAGGTCTTCCATTGATGGGCATGATTCAGTTGTTGACCATAACCGCGCTGGCCGGCGGCGCTCTTGCGCTCGTGCATCTGATGATGCGCCTCCTGCCATATCCCAGGCTGGCGCCCGCCGGATCGTCACTCCTACGCCGCGTCTACGCCATAGAGCGTTGGCGCCATTTGCGACACGCACCGCTTCCATACGGGGTTGCCATCGCGTGCGGTGGTATTTGGACCGTTTTCAGCAAAGGACTTTGATATGTCGTCTACGTTGCGTCTCTCGATCATCATAGTGTTTTTGCTCGCGACCGCTGCGCTCGGGCTTGCTGCCTACAACATGAACCTGCCAAAAACGCAGGTTCCCGCGGTGCAGGTCACGGAGAAGGCGCCGGCGCCTCTCACGGTCGGATACTTTGTCGCGGCACATCCGCTGCCGAGAGGGACACTGGCCCGCGATGAAGATTTCACAGTACGCTCGGTGCCGCCGGGTGGTGTTCCGACAGGGGCGATCCTTGATACGCCCGACGCCAAGATCGGACTTCGCGGATCTCTCGTTCGCAACTTCCTCGACACTGGCAGTCTCGTCACATCGGAAAACATACTGCGCCCGCGAGAACGGGGTTTTCTTGCCAGCGTCCTGGCGCCGGATAGCCGTGCTATCAGCATCAACGTTGACGCGGCGTCCGGTGTCTCGGGCCTGATCTGGCCGGGTGACTATGTGGACGTCGTGTTGACCCAGGAGCCGACGACGGCCGGCGAGGATAAAACAGCTCAACAGCATGGCATGCTGAGCGAAACCGTTGCTTACAATGTTCGGGTCGTCGCGATCGACCAGGAGATTGTGCAAGGTGGCCCGGCCAACAACGCCGCGGCCGGTAAGGTAGCTCGCACTGTATCGCTGCAGCTTTCGCCGGAGCAGGTCAAGAAAGTCACAGTCGCGGGACAGCGCGGAAAGCTCACCTTGGCCGTACGGTCAGCGGTCGATCGACAGGATATGGGGGACACGGACACCACGGTGGTGGTTTATGCCCGCAATAACGGCACGAAATTCTCAGTCAAGAAGGGCGATACCGGGAACAGCATGGTTGTGAGCGGCGAAGCGTCGCCGACAATGGCCCCGTCGGCGCCGGGCGCTCCGGCCGCATCGTCACGTCGATGAGGGGGAGGCAGTAGTGAGCGTTAACATGGCATTTGTCGGTTCGCCTGAGGAAACTCCGTCGGTTGTAACGCGCAACCGAATCGTCTGTTTCGTGAATGACGAGCTTAGTGCAATGGCTCTGCGCAAAGGCCTCGAAGGTAGCAATCTATCGATCAAGCGTGGCACGATCCGTAATGCCATACGGATGCTCGAAACCGACACCGAGCTCTCCGCGTTGGTGGCAGACATCAGTGGAATCGACGATCCGTTTACCGAACTGGAACGGTTGTCCGCCGTCTGCCCACCCGATGTCCAGGTGGCTCTGATCGGCGAGAACAGAGAGATCACCTTCTACCGCCAGCTTATGGAAATGGGCTTGAGCGAGTATCTTCCGAGGCCGCTCACGCGCGATATGGTGCAAAACCAGCTACGCCCGAAGCTGCTTGGCGACGTGGCGCCCGGTGCAAACGATCGCGGCGGGCATGTGATCTCGATCTGCGGTGCACAGGGAGGCGCCGGGGCAACGAGTATCGCTATCAATCTTGCCCTGCAGCTTGCCGAGACCACAAAGGCCAAGGTCGCGCTGCTCGACCTTCATCTACAAAACGGCGAAACGGCAGTGATGTTGGGCGTTCGGCCTGGGCCGGGGCTGCGCATTGCGCTGGAAAACCCGATGCGTGCCGACACGTTGTTCCTCGAACGCGCGGCAATCGATATCAACGAGCGGGTTTGCCTGATTTCCGCCGATGAGGACCTGGATGCGCAGCTAGACATCACTGAAGCGGGAGTGAGACACGTGCTGGGTCTGCTCCGTCAACGGTTCAACTACATCGTCGTCGATATACCAGTCCCGTTTCCGCCATCCATCCATCCGGTAATCACTCTTTCCCGGCACGTGTTGGTGCTGCTGGAAGCGGAGGTGACCGGACTTCGCAATGCCCATCTACTGCGCGCCGCCGTCACCAAGATCGCCGGTAAGGATCGAGTCTTTACTTTGCTCAATCGTGCCAATCGGGCCGGGGGCCTTCCAAGGGCAACGATTGTCAAGGCCTTGGGCGCAGAACCGGACATGGTTATTCCCGATCTCGGGAAGGGGATGACCCAAGCGGTCAATCTCGGAATTCCAGCTCTAAAGCACGTATCAGGGCTGCGACGTTACCTCGCCCCGATTGTACGGGAGATCGCGGGTGTCGGCGCCGAGCGGAAGGGATGGTTGAGGGGGCTACTCGGGTGACGAAAAAATTTGGTACACGCGAACGCGACGGCGTGCCATCTCGTTTTCCTGCATCCACGTCAGGCGACGACATGCCACCTGGTTTGCCTGCATTGACGCCAACCGACGCCACGCCAACTCGTTTGCCCGCATTGACGCCAAGCTTGCCTGCATCTACGCCAAGCCGCGACGAACGTTCGACCCAGCAGCCCGCGATGCCAGCTTCGCTGCGCGAACGGGTCATCGAGCAGATAGAGCCATCGGTGGCCGCAACCGTTTCGCGCGAAGTTCTTCGGCGGCAGATTGAGGAAATCATCCACGGAATCGCTAACCGTGATCGGCTCGAACTGTCAGGCCGCGAGCAGTTTCAACTGGCGGATGAGATAGCGGACGACATGACCGGCTACGGGCCGCTGCGTCCGCTCCTGCTGGATCAATCGATTAACGATATCATGGTCAACGGACCAAGTAACGTTTACGTCGAGCGAAACGGCAAGCTGGAACGGATCGCGATACGGTTCCGCGACAATGATCACATCGCATCGGTGGCGCAGAAGATCGCGTCGCAAGTTGGACGGCGCGTTGACGAATCCAGTCCGATGGTGGATTGCCGCTTGCCGGACGGCAGCCGGGTCAACATCATTCTCCCGCCGCTAGCCATTCATAGCCCCTGCATTTCCATCCGAAAATTTCCAAGTCGCCGCCTGGATATGGCCGGAATGATCGAAAACGGCACAATGAGTGCGGCCATGGGACTATTGCTGGAGATTGCCGGCCGGTCTCGGCTCAATGTTCTGGTCTCTGGCGGTACCGGTTCCGGCAAGACGACGCTGCTGAACGCCATGAGCCAATTTATCGATCACAGCGAACGCGTCGTCACCATCGAGGATGCGGCAGAGTTGCAGCTTCGACAACCGCATGTGATCAGCCTGGAGACCCGGCCTCCCAGCCTCGAAGGCACAGGGCAGGTGACGCAACGCGATCTGGTGTGGAATGCGCTGCGGATGCGTCCGGACCGGATCGTCGTAGGCGAGGTGCGCGGCCCAGAAGCATTTGACATGCTGCAAGCGATGAACACCGGCCATGACGGTTCGATCTCCACGGTGCATGCCAACAGCGCCCGCGACGCCCTGACCCGCATCGAAAACATGGTGCAGATGGGACAGCCAAATCTGCCGCTGCGGGCGATTCGATCTCAGATCGTCGCTGCGTTGGATGTCATCGTGCAAGTGGAGCGGATGCGGGATGGACAGCGTCGCATTGTCCAAATTAGCGAGGTGACCGGCCTGGAAGGCGATGTGATCACCACCAATGACATCGCAGCGTTCGAGTACCAGGAGGAGGATGTTCACGGACGGATATCGGGCACCTATCGGTCCACCCACGCAATCCCGAAATTCAAGGGCCGTCTCGCCTATTATGGGCTTGATCGAGCTTGGGCTGAGGCCATGAGGCAGATATAATGCTGCAATTTTCGACCAACATTGTCCTCGTGCTCCTTGTATGCGCAGCCGCCATCACGTTGTGGCTCGACGCTCGGCAACGACGCATAGATCGTCAGCTAGCGATAGCTCTGCCAGCCTTACATCCGGCGAGTCTGCCGTCCATTCGTCGGTTAGAGGCCGGGTCCCGGTGGCGGTTTCTCCACCGCTTGGCCAATTACAATCCAGAGATAGTTTACGATTGGCGCCCCGCGTATGTGCTGCTTGCCGCTGTCATCGTCGCAGCGGCAATCTTTTATGCTAATAGCTTGTTGAAATTTTCCATCCTCTACGTGTCTCCGGCTGCTGCAATTGCGGCTGTAATGGTGATGCGAGGTCTGTTTGGATGGCAGCGACGCCGCCTCGCCAATCAACTTTTTCGACAGCTACCTGACACGGTCCAGCTTGTGACAAGTACCGTTCGATCCGGGCTGCCCGTGCACGAAGCATTTCGCACCATCGCTCGCGAGATGCCGCAACCGACCGCTGGGCAGTTTGCGATCGTTTGCAGCGAAGTGAGTCTGGGAAGGCCTCCGGAGGAAGCTGTAGAAGCCGTCTATCGGCGAACGCAAGTGGCGGAATATGGGATGTTTGCAGTGACACTTGCGGTCCAGTTGAAGTCAGGCGGCAGCCTGGCCGAAACCTTGCAGACTCTGGCAGAGACGGTGAGGCAGCGCGTGGCAATGGCTGCTCGCGCGAAGGCTCTGGCAGGAGAGGTGATCTTTTCCTCACGCGCGCTTTCAGTCGCGCCCCTCGTTGTAGGTGGGTTACTTTACGCGATCAATCCGCAAACAGTTGATCTGTTGCTCTACGATCCGACTGGAAACAAGCTCCTTGCTTATGCGGGAGCCTCGGTGCTTATCGGGTATCTGGTGATACGTTGGATGGTCAGAAGGGAAACAGCGCTATGACTTTCGGTCTCGGTTTGGTGGCCCTTGCCATAGCAGCAGCGACTGCGACCTCCGTGTTGATCATCCACGAAATACACATTCGTGCATTGAACGAACGGGTGTCAAATGCTGTCTTGGGCATTCCCGGCAAGTCAGCCCCCCTCCAGGACATGACCGGTTGGTTTTCATCGATCGGGATGCGATATCAGCGCTTCTACGCTTCGGAAAATCTGGAACAGCTACGAGCAATCCTTCAATCAGCAGGTTTCAATCATCATCGAACCTTACCGATCTGGATCGGTGTCAAGACCGTCAGCATGTTCTTGTTCCCGATTGTTGCCTTGCTTGTTGCGGAGCTTTCAGGGAAGCCATTGACCGATGTGCTGATATCCACTCTCGTTGGCCTGGCAATCGGAATTATGGGGCCGCGATTGATTCTGTCGGTGCTGCGACAACGTTTTGATGCTGCCATTCGGCTGGGCACGCCGGATGCTATCGACTTGCTGGTTGTGTGCACCGAAGCGGGAATGGGCCTGGAGAGCGGGCTGGAACGAGTTGCGGAAGAAATGAACGAGACTAATCCCGCCATGGCCCAGGTCTTACACGGTCTACTTGACGACTTGCGGATACTGCCAAATCGCAGCGACGCGTTCGAGAAATTCGGATCTAAGTCGGATGGACTTCGCCGCTTCGGCACCGTGGTTAGCCAAAGCCTGCAATACGGAACGCCTTTGAGCCAGGCTCTGCGCAGTATCGCTGAGGACCTGCGGCGGGAACGTATTACCAATCTGGAAGAAAGAGCACACAAGCTGGGCGCCAAGCTGACTATGCCGATGGTGTTGTTCTTGCTTCCAGCCATGTTCGTCATTTTGGGTGGAAGTCCGTTTCTGCACCTCGTACGTGCGTTCTCCGGCATCGGTAAGTAAGCCATGAGCACGGTTACCCTCTCGAACTACTGGTCTTACGATCGGATGATGCGACTATTTGGCAGCATGTGGTTCATGCTGCTGGCACTTTTCGTCGCCATCAAAATTGGGACATCGCTCACCGATCCCTGGTCATCGCTTCTGTCGAGTTTTTGCCTGGCCAGCTTCTACATGCTCCTGGCGCTATTGATCATGACCAGGCCACCGGCAAAGGCGCAGGCGGACGGCCTACCGCCTAGAATAGCTGCATTTGTCGGCACCTATATGCCATGGACGATCACCTTCTTCGGCAAAACCGACCACGCGCTGCCGAACCTGGCGTCCACCGCCTGCGTGCTGATCGGCATGATCATGATGCTTGTCACAATCCGACATCTAGGCAGGTCGTTCAGTTTGGTGCCACAGGCGCGTTCGGTGGTGCAAACCGGTCCTTATCGATGGATCAAGCACCCACTCTATTTCGCAGAAGAAATCGCGATACTGGGTGTAGTGCTGCAGTACCTGACACCGGTAACAGTGATCGTGCTGGTCCTGCATATCGGCGTCCAAATATGCCGAATTCTTTACGAAGAAGACCTGCTTCGGCGCAACTGCCCTGAGTATTCCAGTTATGAAGCATCGCGCTGGAGATTGATTCCTTATGTTTGGTGAGTGAGCCGGCGCGGGCCGGATTGTTATGGACATTGATAGTGTGGTTTCTAGCACTGGCGTTAAGGTGGCAACGTGCTGCATTCTTTGCCCTGTCGAGGTAGGCTTGTGAGCCATAAAGATTCTTTCATCGCGGATCAGCGCGGCGCCGCCGCGTTTGAGATGCCCTTCGTTTACTTTTTCATGATGCTGAGCCTGCTTTTTCCGCTGGCCGACATTGGTATCGCTGGCTTCCATTATATATCAGCGTGGGAGGCATTGCGCGCCTTCGGGCAATCGATTCAGTACGACCCGCCGCCCGACGTCACCAACGCGTCGAGTTGGGAGGCGACCGCGCTCGCCAAGGCCGATCCCAATTTTCCCATCGCCAATTTTCAACTGGTTTGCGGCGATACCCAAACTGTCTGCTCCGCTACCAACACAGTGTCGCCAAAGTACTATTCGTTCACGACCACCGTCACCTTGGCGCCCTTGCTGTTAAAACCGGTGTTGTGCACGAGCGGCAATGCCAATCCTTGTACCTACACGCTGCCGTACTCAGAGCGGTTTCAATAGGATATTTCCCATGCGTAACTTGCTCCGTTGCCGTCGAGGTTCAGTCGCATTCGCAACCGTCGTCGCCCTGGTGCCGCTGATAGGAGTGGTTGCACTCGGGGCCGAGGCGGGATCGTGGTACGTCACCAAGCAGCACGCGCAGAATGCCGCCGATGCGGCAGCCTATTCGGGTGCCTTGGCCGTGGCGTGCTCTCTAGGTGCAGCTTCCTGCTCCGATGCACAATCGATGACCTATCGCGCGAAGGAATTCGCGGCGCAGAACGGTTTCTGCAACGCCGGCGACACCACCGCCTATCCCGGCGGCCAGTGTGCCACTAGCCTTCCGAGCGGCACCTCGCAGACCGTCCAGATCGCTTCGCTTGCTTCGTGGAACGGGGTCAACGGAAATTTTGTTCAAGCCACCGTCAGCCAGCAACAGCCGGCGCACTTGGCCACTGTGCTTGGCTTGACCACCGTCGACATAGGCGCCACCGCCGTTGCCCAAGTGGTTAAATTGGCGAACCCGTGCATCCTAAGTCTGCATGACCCTCTCAGTTTCCAGGGGAGTCCGACCGTACAGTCACCAAACTGCGGACTGGCATCGAACAGTACCGCCACCAATTCCATCAGCTTCACAGGTAACAACGGCATCAATGTCAGCAATGTTGGATCCATGTCGGCGCAGGGCGGTTGCTCTCAAACGGGCGGCACGGAATGCAGTCAAGTAATCACCTTTTCACCACCGGTTCCCAATCCGCTGAGCGGATTGGATACGGCGATCGCATCGCTGACACCTACCGACTTCCCTGATGGTGCGTGCCCGCCACCATCGACGACCTCACCAATATCGCTGCCGCCGTATGGAGTGCCTAAAAAATGTTACTACGACGGGTTCTCGTTCCAGAATAATAAGACTTACAATTTGAACGGCGTTTACTTCTTCGCCGATGGGCCGATCACAATCCAGGGCAACACCAAGATAACCGGCACAGCCACTTTGATACTGTTACCGCCAGGGTTCGTAAAAACGTCGGATCCCGGAGCGTCGCTAAAAATCACGGGCACGCCAACGATCCAACTTACTGCGGAAACGAGCGTATCCACTACGCAAGTGCCGGCCAAATTGGCGTCGGCTGTCAACTTGCTGAGCGATTTGCTGATCTATGATCCCGAGACGACTGCCAAGGGCGTCAATATAACGGGTAACGCCGCGAGCTTCTTCAACGGCATCACCTATGTGCCGAATTCTGACGTGACATTCCAGGGTAGCACCCAAACTTTCAATTGCGTCGAGGTCATAGCAAAAGGGGTCACCCTGTCGGGCAACACCAATCTTGACAATTCGGGATGTCCGGCAAGCTCTACGCCAACAAGTCAGTATGTTCGAATGGTGCAATGATGCGAAAGCTCGATCAGCGCGGCGTCGCGGCGTTGGAATTCTGCGTTGTCGCCGTGGCATTTTTCACATTGGTGTTCGCCATCTTCGATCTCGGTCGTTATGCGATCACCATGCAGTCATTGCGGGCGCTCGCGAATGCCGGCGCCCGGGCGATCATGATCAACTGCTACACAAGTGCCGTGATCCAAAAAAACGCGCCCACTGGCTGTACCGGCGATCCCCTGCCATCCAATGCGGCAAAACAAGCTGTTGCCCCGTTCCTGTTTAATGGCGGCCTCACGCCGACGCTGAACGTACCGGCGACGGCAGCCTCCCCACTTGTCGTTACGGCATCTCAGCCAAATTTCACCATGCTGATGCCGATCTGGGGCAAAGCATTGAACGCCCCGAGCGCGTCCACCTCAATTCCGTTCTAGTCGTACGTACCGACCACACTCCCAAATAATTTCTGCTTTTCCGAAATTCCGCTTGACCCCTCCCCCAAATCACCAATAAAATCCTCCCCGTCCTGTCCCACAGAGGGGCGTAGGCCATCGTCATTGACGCGGGGCGGGATGCGGTGGACGCGGCAGCGTCAGGCGTGACACGTGATGGCAGGGCGGGTTTTGCGACCCGTGAGCGATCAAACGGCGCGCTGACGAACGGCGCCATGCCCGGCGAAGCCTCTTGGCGAAGACGGGTTGCTGCGTACGGTGAAGTCGTGTGGTCCTGACGCCTCAGTGGTTGGCGTCAAGTCTTCGGAGGCACTTTCGGCCCGACCGGGCGGAAAAGGCCATATCCGAAGGCGACGGAGGCAAAAAAGCCCGATTCTCCGGGGAGAGCTCGAAATAAGCCGTAAAGCCATTGCGCAGGGAATGTCGGATTGCCTCCGCTGAACCTGTATGCTCGTGTGCGTTTCCTTCACCCATTTTGCACACGGGACCGCGGATGCAGCGCGCATCCGGCATTCCCCGCGCCCTCTGATTTCAAGGCGCGAAACTTTTGCACAAACCTCGGGCGGATCGCGCCGCGAGAACGAATTTTCATGTCTGGACCAGGGAGTTTCAGCCGGGATTAGGCTGCCAAACGGAGGGGAAGTTGGCGATAATTTTTACCTATTGTTGTCAAATACTTGCATTGACTTTTTAAGGTCAATTTTCACCGTGATTGATCGGACTACCAAACATCGGGTGTGATCGTCGCCAACGCGGTCACGCCGCAGGTCACGCGCGAGCAGGCCCAGGAAGTGGTGCTCGCTGGCAACATTGGAAGATTTTCTCTAGGGTGCGGGGGCCCGGTACAGGTCTGTCCTTGCAAACGAGGTGCTTGACGGACGATGATCTCTGCGGATTCGACAGGCGGGATCGCAGCGGGAGCGGTGCATCGCGGCGAAGGGAAATAGAATGGGTGGCGGTAGCGTTGCGAGCAGGAGAGGAGGGGGCCTTCTCGCCTTGTGCGCGATAGCTCTCGGCGCCGCGCTTGCGGTGTTTGGTTCCGCTGACCGCGCGGGGTCCGCAGAGCGGCGGTCGTCCTCCAGCGACGTCTTCGTCAGCGAAATGAACGACGTCCAGCGGGTCAAGGTGGTCGTCAACAAGTCGCGCTCGTTCAAGCTCGAGCGCCCGTTCGCTACCATTGTCGCCGGCAATCCGGATATCGCGGAGGTGAAGCCGCTCGGCGACCGCTCGATTTATGTGCTCGGCAAGCAAACCGGGACCACCAACATCGTCCTGTTCGATGACGCCGCGCGGCAGATCGGGGTCCTTGACGTGGAGGTCGTGATCGATACCGGCAATCTGCAGCAGAGCATCCAGTCCGGTACCGGCATGCGCGGCATTCGCATTTCCGCCTCCGAGGGCCAGGTCGTGCTGAGCGGAACGGCGGCGGACGCGGTCGCCGCTGAGCGAGCCATGGCGATTGCCACCGGCGTCGTCCCGAAGGGTGGCGTCGTCGTCAACGCCATGAGCGTGGCCGCGCCGCAGCAGGTCATGCTTGAGGTGCGCTTTCTGGAGGTCGCAAGGTCGGCTAGCCGCGAGTTGGGAATGAACCTCTATGCCGCCAATGCGAGCGGCTCGAACATTGCAAATAGTGGCCTCGGCAGCAACAGCACTATAAATGGTGCGATAACCCCCGGCAGCGGTCGGGTTGGGCAACCAAATGTGGGACCACCCGCCGGCACTTTACCCCTGTTGGGAACCGTCGGAACGCTTACCACCAGCGCGGTTCCGTTCGGTAGCCTGCTTACCAGTATCTTGAGGACGGGCAGCGGTAGCTCGATCGATTTGCTGGTAACGGCGTTGGAGGCCAAAGGCTTGCTGCGCCGTCTGGCCGAGCCGAACTTGCTGGCGCTGTCCGGCGACTCTGCAAGGTTCCTGGCTGGCGGCGAATTTCCGGTGCCGGTGGCCTCCAACCCCGTCCCCGGAGCACTTCCGACCGTCACCATCGAATTCAAGAAATTCGGCGTCGAGCTTGCGTTCGTTCCGACGGTGTTGTCGCGGGGAGTCATCAACCTTCGGGTCGAGCCCTCGGTGAGCGAACTCGACTTCACCAATGCCGTGACGATCGCGGGCACGACGATCCCGGCACTGACGGTCCGCGACGCGCGGACCACCGTCGAGTTGCGGGACGGCCAAAGCTTCGCCATCGCGGGTCTGCTGCAGACCCGCAACCAGGAAGATATTTCGCAAATCCCCTGGATCGGCTCGGTGCCGGTGCTGGGGACGCTGTTCCGCAGTTCTTCTTATCAGCAGAAAGAAACCGATCTCGTCATCATCGTGACGCCCCGGCTCGTCGCGCCCGCCGCGCCCGGGCAGACTCTGGCTTCCCCGCTCGATTCCCGGCTACCGCCCAACGATGTCGATTTCTTCCTCAACGGACAGTTGGAAGTACGCAAGCTCTATAACGATTACGTCAATTCCGGCGGCGACATCAAAGGACCCTACGGGCACATGATCGGCCCTGACGTCCGGGCGCCCGCGCCGCCGCCTGTCGCTTCCGATCAGCCTGTTCTCAAGACCCGCGATTAAAGGACATTCGATATGACATGCACGGTATTGCTCGCGGTCATTTCGCTCGGCGCCTGCAACGGATTGGCCGGCAATGATGAAATGGAACGTTACTTTCAGCGCTCCGATACCATTACGCTGAGCGCCGGCGACGCCAAGGAGGCCAACGCCGTCACCCACACCATCCATCCCTGGCCGCGGGGGGTCGGCGACCGCCGGATCGTAACCGATGCGCGCCGCACAGGCGGAGCGATCACGCGTTATAGCACCACTACACAGCCGGTGGATCAGCTTCCGACCATCAGCGACGCAACTAAACTGATGGGCCAGCCGCCTCCCGTCACCCGGAACGACAATGTTAACATAACTGGATCGGGGGCGGGATCGTCTGGAGTATCGGTGGGGGTCAGGGAGTAACTGAGGGAGTCAAAATGAACCTGCGCCTGATGGCGGCGGAGGCGGGCCCGGCTTCTTAATGGGGCCGGCGGCGGGGCGGGGGAATGAGATTTAACGTTTGTTTCTAGCGCTTTCTGGCAGCGCACTGTTGCGCTCTCGCAACAAGCGTTTCAAGGTACAGTAGTTTAACGATGATATTTCGAGGGTGCACTGAGCCTGCTGTGGCCGGTGCGGGGGACAAGGGGTTATGTGGCGTCTCATTCTAATGCCGATCTGTTGCTGCTTGGCAATAGTATTGGCGGCCTGTGACCCCGTCACGGTCCGGGAGGCCGCCGTCGAGGCGCCGGCCGTCCCTGCGCCTGTGGACCCGGTCCAGGAGCCAACCGACGTCAAGTATTATCCGTCCGACGAGCCTGTGCGCATGGGACTTGAACAGTTCAATCGCGGCAATTATGGGCTCTCGCAGCGGTATTTCAGGGACGCGGTCGAGAAGTCGCCGAGGGACGTGACGGCCTGGATTGGACTCGCGGCGAGCTATGATCGGTTGCGTCGCTTCGATCTTGCCGATCGGGCTTATGCGCAGGCCATTCGCTTGGGGGGCGAAACCGTTCAGGTCCTCAATGATCAGGGATATTCATACATGCTGCGCGGCAATCTGAGTGCGGCGCGGCGAAAGTTCGAGAAGGCTTATTCGCTCGATCCCTCCAACCCTACCATCGCCAATAACCTCCAGCTTCTCAACGGCAGCCGCAAGTTCATTGAGCGACCGGCGGAAAATCAACCATAATCAGAACGGTTGAATTTAATATTGAATTCTTTTGAGTATTTAACTTTTCCGCGCGGTGTTCTGACCGGAAGACCTTTAAGGCAAGCTTAAAGTCTTTGACGTATGGCTTATCT